>Ga0172378_10000059_pt1 | contig 76584 bp, 67 predicted proteins | sample GrowelOW332metaG_FD_119755 | JGI IMG/M metagenome (GOLD analysis project Ga0172378, IMG submission 119755) | Groundwater microbial communities from an aquifer near a municipal landfill in Southern Ontario, Canada - Pumphouse #3_1 metaG | ecosystem: Environmental > Aquatic > Deep subsurface >... | reverse complement strand
TTGGAGAAAGATCCACTTTCTCACTAAATTACGAAATGAATACCTTGGACATTTACACAACATATATATCTATACAACAGTGTGTTATAACTTGTCCACATCACTTTTTTGTGGGAATGCCTTAAAAATCAGATAAGTCGAAGTATCTTATCAACTCACTGCCATAGTTGTTTTCTTAAGATAATTAATAGGATCATAGCACTGATGTCGGTGATAGAATATATCATCCATAATATGTTACCGTCATTATGAATGCGCATCGTTAGACAAAATATAGGTTTATCTTAAATTATCGTAGCGATGATAACTCCTAACTTTCCATAAGATTGAATAATATTAATGAAGCTAATGATTAATTTTCGAAATATCTTAAAGCTCGGTTGGCTGGAGAACGAAGAGGACATCGTTCATCCTGCATACAGATTACTGCATTCTGTATTTTTTCACCCCTTTCAACCTTTTCTTGCTTTAAGCCACAATTTCGATTATTATATTATAAGCAAGGAGGATAAAAAAATGACATTAGAAGATAGTTATCGGATGGTTATTGCTGCTGAAATCATAGCGCAAAAGATGTATCAGGCTTTAGAGAAAAGTTTTGCCAAGCCAGAGACCAGCAGCGTTTTTAAAGAGCTCGTAATATTGGAAAAAATGCACGAGGAAAAAATGCGGCTTGTTTTTGCTAAGCAATTTCCTGGGCAGGAGATAGTCTTTTCTGAAGAGCCGGTAAAAATAATCCCGAAGGTAGATTTGAATGATCCCAAGGAAGTACTAGATTTTGCCATTAGCAAGGAAGAGGAATCAATAGAGCTCTATAAAAGCATGGCAGGCCAAACTACTGAGCCGGAAATTAAAGAACAATTATTGCAATTTGCCAATGAAGAAGAGGGGCATAAATCTATTTTATTGACTGAAATTCAGCGTTTACAAGGTGCTTTGGAGTGGTTTGATCCTTCTGAGTTAACTGGATTGATGGAGGATTGAACATATTTTATGGTAAATAAAGATCAGACAACCCTGTTTGATAAGGATGAACTCAGCAACAAAACTGTACCTTTGGCAGAAAAATTAAGACCTAAAACGCTGGAAGAACTATTGGGTCAGACAAAATTGATAGCGGGGAATTCACCATTAAGGCAGATGATAGAAAGTGGGGAGTATCATTCTTTTATTTTATGGGGACCTCCTGGAAGTGGCAAGACAACCATAGCCCGAATAATTGAACAAAACAGCGATTATCATTTTATTCATTTTTCTGCAGTCCTTGCCAGCATCAGTGATGTAAAAGCAGTAATGAAGGAAGCAGATTATCTTCATCGAACACAAAATCATCGTAGTATTTTGTTTATTGATGAAATTCATCGGTTTAATAAAAGCCAACAGGATGCCTTTTTACCTTATGTAGAAAGCGGGGCTATTATATTAATTGGAGCAACTACAGAAAATCCTTCTTTTGAAGTAATACCGGCTTTACAATCCCGATGTACCGTTTTTGTTTTAGAGCCCTTAAGTGAAAGTGATTTAAAGATAATTTTGCAGCGTGGTTTTGCCGAATTGAAACTGGAAGAAGACGAAGATATTATTAGTTGGATGGCTCAAAATGCCGGAGGCGATGCGCGTAGAGCTCTAAACGATTTGGAGCTGGTTTTACCTTTTATGAAAAAGAAACCGCATCCGAGCATTGATGAACTGGCAAAATTTCTGGCTAAAAAAACAATGTTTTACGATAAAAATCGCGAAGAGCATTATAACTTAATTTCTGCTTTGCACAAATCGTTACGGGGTTCAGACCCTCAAGCTGGACTATACTGGCTGGCAAGAATGTTGGAAGCAGGAGAAGACCCTCGATATATTGTCCGTCGGCTGATTCGTTTTGCCAGTGAAGATATTGGCTTAGCAGATCCGAATGCCTTAGTTCAAGCAATAGCAGCCAAAGAAGCAATTCTTTTCATCGGAATGCCAGAAGCAAGCAATGCTTTAGCTCAATTGGTAGTATATTTAGCTACAGCCCCAAAAAGTAACTCTCTTTATACTGCCTATGCGGAAGCAGCCGAAGATGCTAAAAAAACAAGCCACTACGGAGTTCCCTTGCATATCAGAAACGCGCCTACAAAGCTGATGAAAGACCTGAATTATGGAAAGAACTATCATTACGATCACGAATATGAAAATAAATATTATTACCAGAAGTATTTTCCAGATCAAATGCCAGAAAAGATATATTATAAACCTGGCGATTACGGTTTTGAAAAGGAAATTCAAAAACGGATTGACTGGTGGGCAAAACTTAAAAAGGAACAAAAGTAGAAAGCTTTGTACAGTGCAAAATTAATAGTAATTATCAATTCTACCCGATAGGCATTTTGTCGTTGCACATACAATCAAGTTTTGTAGTTATTGATATTATATATAGGAGTGAGGAAAGTAGTTTGTGTTGCTAATCAGATTAGCTACAGAATAAAAAACCCCTTCGTTTGGAAGGGGTTTAGGTCTTTGACTTAGGAGGTCGCACATTAAATGACCTTTGGGGGAAAGGTCATTAACCGGCAAGGGGGCGCCGGTTATTTGAGATTCATTAAATACAAGTAAGCATATCCTATACCAAATATTGATTCTCTGCTATATGTTTATTAAATATGAAGATAGCTAATCATGCTGTTATTTTTGGCTGATGTATTTGTAGAAAACAATACACATATTGTTGAATAAGATCTACAGTTATTGGTAGATTGCAGCATTCTATCGTTGTGCTCAGCTAATAGTTGACTTAATATTTTGGAGCCCAAATATGTCTCCTACCTAATTAGCTATAGTGGAACTGAGGTGAGGCTACGGAGCAAAATCCCAAGGATGCACCATTTGATTCCCACCGTAGCTAATTAAGGAAGAATCAAACTACATTTCGAATTTTGCTTATAAGGCAAATAAGGCAAAGCTAGTAGATGTTTAGCACAATAAGCGAAAAGGATATACAATTCTAAGGCAACAATTACCCTTCAGCGAACTTATGTTGTTTGCATTATCAACCGGAACACAATGGAATTTTCTATTCCATTGTGTATTATACTTCTGAAGATAAGCTATAGATCGCTATCCAATCAGTTATTTAAGCTGTTCGGTTGTTTACTTTTCCTTTTTCCCATTCAGGGAAGCTGCATAGGAAAACATTTGATCTAAGGTTTTGAATCGGTCAAACAGAGCAATAGCTTCCATTAACTGTTTATCTTGCGAGATGGTTATTTTATATGCTTCCGCATCGCCTTTAACTTTGCGTACAAGTTCGCTTTTGATGGTTGTTCGGATAAAGGAATCAGCGCTATCTACATCTGCTTGAGTATATTTGATGCCATTTTTGGAAGCATAGTTTAGAAAGTCGTTCATAGTTTTATCGCTGATTTCTGCTTTTTCGTCGAACTGGTGGTTATGGGCAACCAGATAATCCACTGCGAAATTGAAGAAAACATTTTTTCGACGCAATTCTACTCCGAAAAGAGTGAGAAAATCGCTTTCGACAACAATATCGGGTTGAATTCCGCCACCGCCATATACCTTTCGATTATTAGCAGTGTAATAAACTTGTTTACGGTTTAGTTCAGATTCTTGTTCCAGGTCTGCTGTACTAACTTCTTTACCTTTCAATATGTTATCGTTGCTCATTTTATGTATGCAGCGTCCGCTTTTGATATAGTAATAAGCAGTAGTAATTTTAATACCATTTCCATTGGAAAGAGGGATAAGCTGTTGTACACTGCCTTTCCCGAAGGTATTCTTACCCATAACCAAACCCTTATCCCAATCTTGTAAACTTCCGGCAAAAATTTCGGAAGCACTTGCAGAAGCTTCATTAACTAAAACGATAACAGGATAATTGCGTTCTTTAACGGCATAGCGGGTATAAAGTTGTTTATTTTCGGTGCGTCCTTTAGTTTCTACAACCAAGCGATTCTGTCCGATAAATTCGTTAACTGTATCTACTGCTTGGTCTAGAAGGCCACCAGGATTCCAACGCAGGTCTATAATTAATCCTCTGATGCCTTCGCTTTCTAAGTTATTCAAGGCAGCGCGCAGTTCGGAAAGTGTATTTTCGCTAAATTGGGTTAGGCGAATATATCCGACTCCATTATCAAGCTTAAAGCTATAAGGCACGCTTTTGATTTTTATAGTTTCGCGGGTAATTTCAAAATCTATGGGTTCAGCTAATCCAGGACGGCTGATAGTTATTTGAACTTTTGTGCCTACTTCTCCTCTCATTCTTTTGATTGCTTCGTCGGTAGATAGGCCAACCATAGATTCTCCATTAACCTTCACGATTTTATCTCCGGCAGTAATTCCCATCCTGTAAGCAGGTGTACCTTCTATAGGAGAAACCACAGTTATATAATCACCAATCTTATCAATTTGAATTCCCAATCCACCAAAAGCACCTTTAGTAGAAGTAGTAAATTCTTTAAATTCTTCAGGAGTGAAATATGTGGTATGAGGGTCTGTAGAACCTAACATACCTTCAATGGCAGCTTTAATCAGTTCTTCGTCATTCAAATCGGTAACATAATATTGTTTCAGCTTATAAAGAACTTCACTGAAAAGCTGTACCTGAGAATATAAATTTGTGCTTTGAGGACGATTTTGGGCATAAGCATTAGTTGCTACAATAAGCAACAGGGCACTAAGCACCCAAATGCTGATTATCGAGATTAATGCAAGCTTTTGTTTCGGTTTAATCATTTTGTTCTCCTATATAGGTATGCAAGGAAGCAAGAATCTGACGGTGAATTTCCTCAGGTTGGCTTTCTCCCTTAAGGACAATATATCTGGAATGGTATTTCCTGGCAATAGATAAATACTGTTCCCGCACTTTTTCGTGAAAACTGATAGTCTCCTGTTCCAAACGGTCTAAATTGCGGTTTTTAATTCGGGCTAAACCAATTTCTACTGGAAGGTCTAAAAGGAATGTTAAATCTGGGTTTCGACCATAAGTGGAAAATTTTGTAAGCACATTGATTAATTCTTCATCCAAATCTCTTGCAGCTCCTTGATAAGCATAAGTGGAATCAAAATAGCGGTCACACAGAACAATTTTACCTTCAGCAAGAGCTGGCAAAATAAGTTCTGCAGTGTGTTGAGCTCTACTGGCGCAATACAAAAGTAATTCGGTTTCAGGCCTCATTTCTTTAAGATCTGGATTCAGTAAAATATGTCTAATTGCTTCGGCTATTTTTGTGCCTCCCGGTTCGCGGGTTGTGATATAAGGAATTCCTTTTTTCTTTAGAACTTCTTCCAGCATTTGGATTTGAGTGGTTTTCCCACTTCCTTCTATGCCTTCAAAAGTAATAAAAAGTCCGTGAGGTAAAGAGCTTTCACGGTGATAGCTTTCACCGTGCGAAGCACTCTTCTTAAATGATTGTGTCATGTTTATAGTGTTCATCATCGCGTTCAGGATTATCCACCAAAAAATGTGCGCCTCGGCTTTCTTTTCTCATTAAGGCACTTCTAACTACGGAAATAGCAATTATGGCCATATTACGAGTTTCCACTACTTCTTTACGGACAGAGTTATGCTGGTAGAAATTATTTATTTCATTATAGATATTTTCCAGGCGGGAAAGTGCATATTTTAATAATCTACGGCTGCGTCTGATTCCTGCATAACCTTGCATAATGGTTCCAATAATTTCTCGGTTATGACTTATTACTACCCATTCATTTTCATTGAATTCGCCAATTAGTTCCCATTCAGGGATAGATGGGAACGAAACTTCTTCTAAATTGGATGGATGATTTCCTGCTTTGTAAGCCATTACCAATGCTTCCAATAAAGAATTGGAAGCTAAACGGTTTGCTCCATGCAATCCACAACAGGCAACTTCTCCTGCAACAAAAAGATTGTGGATATCGGTGATCCCTTCAATTGTAGAAAGTACACCTCCACAAAAATAATGAGCTGCTGGAGCTACAGGAATAGGGTCTTTTGTAAAATCTATACCTTTAGCTTTTAGCATATTATTGATGGATGGGAAATGGCGTAACAAATGTTCTGCTGGGACATTAGTAGCATCTAAATAGCAATACTTATCTCCTCGCTTTTTAAGCTCGGTATCAATTGCTCTGGAGACAATATCCCTAGGAGCTAAATTTCCTTGGGGATGATATTTTTCCATAAAAGTACTACCATCCAGAAGGCGTAAAACTGCTCCCTCTCCTCTAAGCGATTCGCTTATTAAAAAGGTTTCGCCATCCGGACTCCAAAAAGCTGTAGGATGAAATTGCACAAATTCCATATTTGCTAATCGTGCTCCTGCTAAACGAGCCATAGCCATTCCATCTCCAGTAGCAACTTTAGGATTAGTATCCGGGGCATAAATTTGAGCTGCGCCTCCAGTAGCTAACATAGTTTTTCGAGATTTAATAATATCTACGCGGTTGTCTTTTATGTCTAAAATATAAGCACCCCAACAAGAAATTCCAGGAATAAAACCTTCATCTTGGACAATGTGATGCTGAGTGATCAGATCGACAGCTATACAATATTCATAAATTTGGATATTGGGATTGCTAATGCACTGCGCAATTAGTGTTTCCATAATTTGATGGCCGGTAGAATCAGCTGCGTAGGCAATTCTCCTACGGGTATGACCTCCTTCCATAGTAAGAGATAAATTTTCCAGGCAGATATCGTAATTCGGATCTCTCCGCGTAAAATCTGTTCCTAAATCTATAAGATATTGAATTAATTTAGGCCCTGAAGAAATAATTTCAGAAATCACTTTCCGCTTACCCAATCCAGCTCCTGCCTGATAAGTATCCTCGATATGAGCTTCAAAGGAATCCAAAGTATCTATTGCAGCGGCGATACCACCTTGGGCATGGTCTGTATTGCAATCGTTAATAGAGCTTTTGGTTACTACTGCTACTTTTCCATATTTGGAAACTTGCAGGGCATATACCAAACCGGCGATTCCACTGCCGATAACTAAATAGTCATATTCATAAATCATAGCCATTATACACCATTACTACAGCATCCTCTTCAGGGATTCTATAGTAGTTTTTACGGATTCCAATTTCCTGGAATCCAACCTTTTTATAAAGATTGCGTGCTTTGAAATTGGAGACACGCACTTCCAAAAATAAGAGTTTTACTCCATCATTATGCATTATTTGCATCGTTTCTGTAAGTAAGAATTCACCTAATCCCATTCCTTGAAAATCGGAGCGGACGGCAAAATTGAGGATACTTTTTTCCTCTTTCACACCATAATAAAAGATATAGCCAATAACTTCTTCATCTTTTATTAACACGAAAGACCAGGAATTTGTAAGATTAGCAAATGCTTCATCAGACCAGGGATCAGAGAATGCCTCTTGCTCGATTTTTTTGATAGAATCAAGATCTTCGTCTTTTGCTAATCTTATGCTATATGAAGCATCCATTAAAACACTCTATTATATTTACATCTTCTCCGGAGCACTAATTCCCATCAGCTCAAAACAAATTCCCATAACCTTTTTTACCGTAAACAGTAACATTAACCTTGAATGGGTAAGAGCAGGGCTTTTGGGATTTACTATTTGGTATCTTTCATAATAATGATGAAGTAAAGAAGCAAGCTCTTCCAAATATGTTGTTAAACGATGAGGCTCTCGATGAACAGCTATCAGAATTAACAGTTCAGGCAGGTCTGCCATTTTTTGGATTAATGCCAGTTCTTCTGGTTTGGTCAGTTTATTAGCCATATCTTTTGTAAAGTGTTTAGGAAACAACTTTTCGCTGCGAGCTTTTTTGATTATATTGCAGATACGGGCATGAGCATACTGACAATAATACACAGGGTTTTCGTTATTTTTCTTTAGCGCTAATTCCAAATCAAAATTAAGATGAGCATTTGCCTTACGAGCAATGAAAAAATAGCGAGCGGCATCTTTACCTACTACACTTATGAGCTCATCCATAGTAACGATTTTTCCTGCGCGTTTACTCATTTTTACTCTTTCGCCGCTTTCGAAAATATTAACCTGCTGCAGGAAAATAAATTCCAAGATAGAATCGTCATAATTCAAAGCACGAAAGGCAGCTCTGATTCTGGGAACATAACCATGATGATCAGGGCCGAAAATATCAATCAATTTTGTAAAACCGCGTTGGATTTTAGTTAAATGATAAGCAACATCTGGAACAAAATATGTGATGGATCCATCAGATTTCATCAATACTCTATCTTTATCATCGCCATATTTTGTGCTGCAAAACCAGATAGCATCTTCTTTTTCGTAAGTACAATCTGCTTCAGTTAGATAGGAAAGAACTTCTTCAACTACTCCTTCTGAGCGTAAAGTTTTTTCCGAAACCCAGCCTTCAAAAACCACACCAAATTTTTCCAAAGAATTTCGTTGCATTTCTAAAAGCTCGGAGAGGGCAAATTCTTTCAAGTGTTCCAGACGGTCTTTTTCTGGCATCATAAAAACTCGGGTGCCTTCTAAAGCATTCAAACGGTGTGCGAGATGTTTTACATACTCGCCATGATATGCTTCGTAAGGGAATTCACCTATTTTTTCTCCGTGAATTTCTCGTAAACGCAATTCGAGCGATTCTGCTAAAATATCAACTTGGTTACCTGCGTCGTTAATATAAAACTCTCTGGCAGGGTTATAACCTACATATTTCATAATCCTATAAATAGTATCACCAAAAGCTGCGGCACGGGCACTAACAATATTTAAGGGGCCTGTTGGATTGGCACTTACAAATTCCAAAAGTACTTTTTCTCCGTTGCCAAAATCGCTTGATCCGTATTCTTGATTTTTGTATATCTCCCAAAAAACCTGCTGATATAAAGAAGGTGCAAGATGAAAGTTAATAAAACCGGGCTTGGCAATTTCCACCTTTTTGTATGCCTTATTCTTTTTCAGTTCTTTAACTATTTTTTCCGCCAGCTGCATTGGATTTTGCTTATTTTCTTTGCCTAAAACTAAAGCGGCATTGGTAGAATAATCGCCAAATTCAGGGTTATTTGGAATTTCCACAGTAAATTCCTTCTCATGGCTTAGTTTTAGGGTATCTAAAGCCTCAATGATGTTATTACTAAGAAGTTGTTTTATCATTTATTACTCTCTTACGATGTTTTATTTACAAATTTGGTAAGAAGATCGTCTATGTGATAATACTCTCTTGTTTCAGGTAAAAAAATATGCACAATCAATTCTCCAATATCAATCAAGACCCAATGTCCATATTCCAGACCTTCTTTACTAAGCAGCTGCAGATGATTTTTCTTAGCCATCTCCATAAGGTAACTGGCTATAGCTTTATTATGAATATCAGCAGTGCCTTCGCAGACGACTATTGTATCTGTATAATCGCTTTTTTCTTCAACATCATAGATGCGTATATTTTCTGCTTTTTTTTCTTCCAGCCAGGAAATAACGGCTGTTAATTTATTGTTTTCCACTAATCTCTTCTTCCTTTTTTGGGTATAAATTGCTCATAATCTCTGCCGACGATAATTTCAAAATCAGCACTATAATATTCATTGTAAGCACTTGTCCATCGCTGGATTCCGGTCATTTTTTTCAATCGTTCCAAATCCTGCATATCTCCTTTACGAATAACGATAATGGTTTTATCATAAATCGGCTTCGGAGTTTGTGACAAACTGACTACTTCAATATTCTTATCCTTCAGTGCTGAAGCAAAATCCGCAGCTAAATGTTCATAACCACAACCATTAGTAACTACTATCTTAATTGATGGAAGCTGGTCTTCTTCGTATCCAGTTTTGGGCTCAATAGCTTTATTTCTTAATCCAAAGAAGAGCACAACTGCTGCCGTAGCAACAAGAATAAGGATAATCGGAAACCAAATTTTCCTTCTTGGGGGCAAGTTATTTTCAGGCGGGTTATTTGTCAAATTCAACCGTTAATCTCTTTATTTTTTATAAGGTTGGCAAATTCAGGAGCCAGTTTATTATAGGCATTTTCGAAAGATTCCGGAATTACTCTTTCACCACCAATCACGCTCATAAAATTACTATCACCATTCCAACGCGGAACAATATGAATATGAATATGTTCTGCAATTCCAGCACCAGCAGCACAGCCAAGATTAATACCAATATTTATTCCGTCGCAGTTATACACGCGAGTTAAGATCTGTTCTGTATCTTTTAACAAAGAACACATTTCCAGCCAGATTTTATCATCCAAATCGGTTATAGATGCAGAATGCTGATAGGGGATAATCATTAGGTGACCATTGTTATAGGGATAGCGATTTAGCATTACATAGCAATTTTTAGCTCTATACACAATCAGGTTTTCTTTGTCATTATCAAGATTTTGGCAACGGCAAAAAATACACTCATCCGTTTTCTCCCCTAAAATATAATCCAATCGCCAGGGTGAATAAAGGTAGTGTTTATCCATATGATTATCGTTTTGATTATTCATACTGTGTCTCTTCAATTATATGAGAGCCATAATGTAAAATGTGGTGTTCAGGTAAAACAGCGTTAACCAATACATTATAACCTTGCATAATGGCTTCTGTAGAAACATCACTATTTTCCAGTAAGCAACAGGGACCAATAATGCATCCCTTTTCCAAAGTACATTTTCCTTTGATAACTGTGTTCTGATAGATTTCTACATCAGGTTCGATTATCACATCATCACCTATATAGACGCTGGCAGGATTGTGAACGATAACTCCGTTATTTAGCCATTTTTTACGGATACGGCCTATATAGATATCTTCCAAAGCGGCCAATTCTTCCTGAGAATTTACTCCTGAAACTTCCATCAGATCTTCCAAAACTACATTGGAGATTTTTTTTCCTGCTCTGGATAAGATTTCAACTGTGTCGGTGAGATAATATTCTCCTTGATGATTATTATTAGAGGTCTGCTTTAAGGAAGTAAATAGGTCTTTTGCCTTAAAACAGTAAATGCCGGTATTCCATTCCTTAATTTTTCTTTGTTCATCGGTGGCATCTTTAAATTCTTTTATTCCACAAATTTCGCCTTCATTATTGCGTAAAATTCGTCCATATTTTCCAGGGTCATCTAGAAAGGCAGTTAAAATTGTGCAGGATGCCTGTTCTTCTTTATGCTTTTCATAAAGTCGGATAAGTGTATCAGCAGTAAGTAACGGAACATCTCCACATAAAATTAGAACATCCTGATCATAATTAGTAAACATAGGTTCGGTAACGATAACGGCATTTCCTGTACCTAATTGCTCTTGTTGTTCCACAAATTCTATCCTCTCGTTATCTTCAAGAGCGGCTATAACATTATTTTTCATATAACCAACTACAATAAAGACCTTGTTACACTTCGTAGCTAAAGCAGTATTTACCACTCTTTGAATCATTGGCTTATCTGCAAGTGGCATAGTCACTTTAGCACGTTCGGATTTCATCCGAGTCCCTTTTCCTGCAGCCAGAATTATCGCTGCCAGATCATTCATTATGTTCCTCCCTTGCTAGTAATTCATAATATAATTCATTAATGGTTTTGTGTAAAACGGGATGGATAGCATCAGGAATAAGTTCATTTAATAAACGTAAGATAAATTCCCGATTTTGTAAATCCGGATGGGGAATAATAACCTGGGGCCAGGGTTTTTTTAATGGAGATTTTCGGCTATCCAAAACTAAATCACCTGCTAAAAGGATATCTATATCTATATTACGAGGGCCCCATTTAATCCTTCGCAAACGTCCCATAGACATTTCAATATATAAAAGATTTTCCATTAAGTCCTGCGGGTTATCATTACTTTCAATCTCAAGCACCTGATTAACAAAATCCGGCTGATTTAACATTCCATAAGGTTTTGTTATTATTCGGCTTGATTTACGGAGAATGCTGATTCCAGATTCGGTAGACAATTGATAGATGGCTTTATCCAATTGACTATTGGGGTCGTCTAAATTGGATCCAAGACAAAGATGATAGATCATAACTATGCATTATCCTTTTGGTTATTTCTATCCCTGCTTAGGATTACTTCCACAGATTTTAAATTACCTTGAATAGGTACAGAGGGTTTGTGAATACATATTGTTAGCTTTTCCAGTAAAGGAAAATCCGCAAGTAATTTATCTGCTATGGTATTAGCACAATTTTCCAGCAAATAGAACTGCTGGCTTTCCATTATTTCCTTTATTTCTAAGTACACTTTGGTATAATCTATAGTATCTTCCAACCTCCGAATACCTTTATCTATAGAGGAATTGGTATATAAGGTTACACTAACAATAAATCTTTGGCCTAAAGTCCGTTCTTCTTCCTGGACTCCATGATATCCATAGAATACCATTTCGTTAAGTTTAATTTTCACAATTTCCTCGCAACGCTTATTTTCAAGCGTTTGCCATATTTTTTATCGATTAACCGTACTATTCTGAAGGATAAACCCATAGCAACAAAACCTATTAAGATAGACACAAATTCGATGAACCATAGCGACGCTATGATAAAACCCAAAAATAAAAATATTATAGGTACACCAAAAACTAACAAGGACACCAGAGTTCTACCTACAGGAGAAATATCCAATTGAACTCTATCGTTCACTTGTAAGGGAAGATCGGTTATGATTTCAAATTTCGTAGGCTCACTTTCTTTGAAACAAAAACCACGCATTGTACAACTTTTACAGCCGCCTCCAGGTTTTATTTCTACTGTAACACAGTTACCTTCAACCTTTGTAACAATACCGCTATCTTCAATAATTTCTGCATTCATTGTTGTGTACCTTGTTTAATTCGCTCTATAATATTAGTACTGCTTAAGCCGGCGATAAAATTCAAGGAATAAACTTTTCCTCCTGCTTTTTGTACAATATCAGCGCCTACGATTTTTTCTATAGGCCAATCTCCACCTTTAACTAACACATTGGGTTTAATCAGATCTATCAGTTCGTAAGGTGTATCCTGTTCAAAGATACATACATAATTTACCATTTCCAAAGCTGCCAAAACAAGGGCTCGCTCATTTTCTGGAATAATAGGACGCTCATTTCCCTTTAGGCGTTTTACGGAGGCATCACTATTAACTCCAACAATCAGAACATCTCCCATCGCTTTGGCTTTTTCTAAGTATAGAATATGTCCCAGATGTAAAATATCAAAACACCCATTAGTAAATATAATCCGTTTTCCCTGTTTGTGCAAGTTTTCACTTAGTTCGGCAATTTGATTGTAAGGAATAACTTTAGTATGGAGCATTAAAGCTATCCAAGATCTCTTTTGTAGTAACACTTGCAGTGCCTTTTTTGGCTACAGCAACTGCAGCTGAATGATTAGCAATCAAGGCAGCGGATTCTATATCGGAATTAAAAAGATAAGCTAAAGTTAATGCACTGATAACTGTATCTCCTGCACCAGAAACATCATAAACTTCACGAGCGAAACTTGGTAGATGTTTTACTGCTTTATTCCCTGTAAATAAGTACATTCCATCACTACCTTTGGTTACTACCAGATATTTAACATTCATTTTTTGGCGTAATTCTTCTGCAGACCTCTCAAAATCGTCTTCATCCGTAAATATCCTTCCATAATAACTTTCCAGCTCACGGTAGTTAGGCTTAAAAATTTCAACTCCGCCATATGAACTGAAATTTAAGTACTTAGGGTCTACAGCCACCAGCTTATTATGTTTCCTGGCTAACTGTAGAACATCATTTATCAGATCAAAACTTAACAAACCTTTATTATAATCCTCAATCAATAATGCATCACATGATGGCATTATTTTGGTAAGATATGCATAAATTTCTTTCTGGATATTTTCATCAAGCTCTGAAACATCTTCTCTATCTAAACGAACTATTTGTTGACTTACAGAGCCGATACGGGTTTTTAAAGTAGTTGGCCGTGAAGAATCCAAAAAAATCCCTGAAGTGGACATTTCCTTATCTTTCAGCTGAGTAATTATAGTAGTTGCTTGAGTATCTTTTCCACATACGCCAACCAAACTTACTTGGGCACCAAGAACTTTAAGATTTAATGCTGCATTAGCAGCTCCCCCTAAACGATAATCGGCAGAATTTACTTCTATTATAGGAACAGGGGCTTCTGGAGAAATGCGTTGAACTTTTCCCCATAAATATTCATCGAGCATAATATCGCCAAGTACAATAATATGACGATGTTTAAAACTCTCCAGGATCTCTTCAAGTTTTTCAGGTATAATTGAGTGCATCAGGAACTCCTATAGGATAATTGCCGTCGAAACAAGCATAACAATAATGTTCTGGGCAGTGGACACAGCTTTGTAAATCACGCAATGATAAATGTACCAGAGTATCCACACCGGTTATATCACGAATTTCATCAAGGGTTCGTCGATTGGCTACCAATTCATGTTTTGTGGGTGTATCAATTCCATAAAAACAACTGTGCTTAATTTGAGGGCTGCCAATGCGTAAATGAATTTCTGCAGCTCCTGCTTCTTTAATCAAATCCACAATTTTGCGAATAGTAGTTCCTCGAACAATGCTATCATCTATTAGCACAATTCTTTTGCCATTAAAGAAATTCGGTAGGACATTGAATTTTTGACGGACACTTTCATCGCGAACCGTCTGTTCGGGTTTAATAAATGTTCTGCCAATATAGTGGTTACGAATTAAACCTAAAGATAAAGGTATTCCACTTTGATTAGCATAGCCTAAACCAATAAAATTGGATGAATCGGGAACCGGAACTACCAGATCAGGATTCAATCCTTCGTCTTGTCTTGCTAAAGCTGCACCTATTTTTTCACGAACTTGATATACATTTTCTCCAAAATGAAAACTATCGGGACGGGAGAAGTATATCTGTTCAAAGATACAATGTTTTTCACATTTATTAATGCGATAGAGATTGGGATCATTTTCCAGAATCTGTACACCCTTTTCATTCACTTTAATTATTCCGGCAGGGGGTACTTCTTGTCTATCTGTAACTCCTAAAGTATCCAAAGCGCAACTTTCTGAGGCTACAATAATTGTCCCTTCGGGTGTTTTTCCCCAAGTCATAGGACGAATACTATAAGGATCTCTAAACATATATAATTCTGTGGGTGTGCATAAAACACTGGAATAGGCACCCAAGATATCTTTCATCAAATGCCTGATAGCGTCTGTGATTTCTTCCTGATAATGCAATAAACGATAAGCAATATATTTTACCAGAAGTTCACCATCGTTATCACTTTTAAAATATACTTTCTCAGCTTCCAGTGCTTTTCGCACTTGAGCATAATTTACAATATCACCATTGGAAGCAAGAGCATAGCAGGGTCCTGATAGTGTTTCCACTAAATGCGGTTGTGTATTAAATTCCGTTGCACTTCCTTTAGTAGGATAACGAACATGCCCAATAGCTATATTTCCTGGTAAAGCTGAAAGCTGTTCATTATGAAAAACCTCTTTTACCAGTCCCATCTTTTTATGCAAACGGATAAGAAATCCATCACCGACTGCCATACCACAACTTTCCTGTCCTCTATGCTGTTCTGCAAAAAGACCTACAGCAGCAACACGGGCAGCGTTATTATTTCCATAAACGCCGATTATTCCACACATTTTAGGTTCTAATTTCCTTTTTTGGTAAATTTAAGCTTAGATTCAGACCCATTTATTAAACGTTCTAGATTGCTTTTATGCTTCACCACAATTAGTAAAACGGCTACCGAAATCAAAAGTAGGGTTGCATAATCTGCTTTCTCTGCTTTTAGTAATATTGCTAAACTATGTGTATGAAAAGCCATAGCTGCACATATTGAAGCTAAAGAAACATAATGGAAAAGCACAACAACAATCAAAAAAACAAGAATAGCCATTGATAAACTGATAGGTGCTATGGCTAAAAAAACACCTGCTGCTGTAGCTACACCTTTGCCACCTTTAAATTTTAGATAGACAGGAAACATATGTCCCAAAATTACAAAAAGTGCAATTATGGATACAAAAGAGTTATCCTTTCCTAAAATAGACATAGCTAACAGCGTTGGAAAATAACCCTTGGCTACATCCAAAAGGAGGACAAACAAGCCGGTAACAGTTCCAAAAGCTCTTAAAGCATTGGTTGCTCCAATATTTCCACTACCTTCTTTACGGATATCTTTTCTATGCAATAACTTGCTTACTATCAATCCGTTAGGAATACTACCTATCAGATAAGCAGCTATCAAAAATATCCAGGGTAGGAATTTGGGATAATTCATTTAATCCTCTTCTTCTTTTTTGCGCCCCTTAAAAATAAGTTTGATGCTAACTCCTTCAAATTTGAATGCTTCACGCAATTGGTTATGAAGAAATCTGCGGTAATTTTCAGTTATCAACGAAGGGGTATTGCAAAAGAAAATAAAAGTAGGTGGTTTTATTTGTGCCTGCGTTATATAAAATATTTTTATATGTTTTCCACTTGGATGGGTGGGAGGTCTATGCATAACTACAGTTTCCATAAAACGATTCAATTCAGAAGTAGGAATCCGCTTTTCGCTTTCTTCTTGAATTTTGGTCACTGTTTCCATAATGCGATTAATCCGCTGGCTCGTTTTTGCAGAAATAAAAAGCACAGGAGCAAATTGCAAGAACGGCATCTGTGTATGCAAGTTTTGTAAGTACATATTTACTGTATTTGTTTCTTTTTCTACTAAGTCCCATTTATTATACACAACCAGAATCTCTTTCATTTTGCGTTTGGCATAGCTGGCAATTTTAATGTCTTGAACGCTAAGTTCTTCATCAGCAGCAAGAACTAAAACTACTATATCAGCTCTGTCTACAGCTTCAATTGTCCTTAAGTTAGAAAAATATTCCACTCCATAATTTACTCTGGTTTTGCGTCGGAGTCCTGCTGTATCTATTAAAACATAATCCTTATTGTGATAGCGGAAAGGGCTATCTATAGAATCTCTTGTTGTTCCTGGAATATCAGTTACAATTAATTTCGGATTACCTAAAAGTAGATTAGCGATAGAACTTTTACCTACATTGGGTTTTCCCACAACGGCAATCTTTGTAGCAGAAGGTTTATCCTCACTCTGATAAGCGTTTTGAGTGCCAGGAATCCGTTCAATGAGAGCATCTAAAAAATCACCAGTATTACGACCATGGGAAGCAGAAAGAGGAAAAGCATCACCTAAACCCAACTGCAAAAAATCATACAGTTCCCATTCATATTTTTCGTTATCAGCTTTATTAGCAACGAGCATAACTTTGTCTCGATGTGGATAAAGAATTTTGGCAATATCTCTATCAATATCTGTAGCCCCAGTTTGAGCATCTACCATAAATATTATCAGGTCGCTTTCCTCGATGGCTAAAAGTGCCTGGTGTTTAACCATTTTGTCTATGGTTTCAGTGCTGTCAAAAACAATTCCACCAGTATCAACAAGTTTAAATTCTTTGCCATTCCACTGCACATCTTCATATTTACGATCACGTGTTACGCCTGCTTCAAAATCTACAATAGCAATGCGTTTACGACACAAACGATTGAACAATGTAGATTTTCCTACATTGGGACGGCCTACGATAGAAACAATGTATTTTCTCATATTATCTTTAATTTCAGCAAGAAAGCAGTATTAATATAAACAGGTTATACGGTTCTTTCATTAACCTTATGGTCATTAAAATATCCGGATATTTGAGAGCGGATCAGATTTATCAGGGCAAAACACTTATCCGTTTGTTCTGCTTTTAGATAACTAATATCATTGGCAACGATAAGCTGAGTTTCCAGTTCTCTCAATTTCATAAAAGCTATTTCCAAATATTCAATATCTATATTATGATCTTCAATTTGTACACTCATAGCTATATTGGAAGGAACGGCAATTGAAGTTTGTAACATATCAGTGGCTAAACTAAAAGAATGGCTTTCGGGCAATTCACTAGTTAATTTGTAAACCATTACTGCTAAATCAATACCATTCTTCCAAGCCTCAAGGTCTTTATATGTTTCCATCATAATACTCCTTCTTGCTATCAGACCCTGTCATTTTATTCAGAGCCACACAAGTTTATGTAGTCAAATTTTTGAATTAGTTGATTTTGTCAACCTCCGTTTAGTGAAATATGAGTATTTTGTCCTTAAAGTTATTCAAAACACTTTTTTTGGGGAAGAGCGTTATCTTTTTACTCTCTGTAAAGCGATTCATTTCATTATTACTACATCTGAAAAAGCTCGTAAATTTGTAATAATAAGATCCATTCTAAGTTCTTGGGCATACATAAATTCATTTTCTATGCACTTGTTCTGCTTGACAAAAATAATATCTATTTCTATAGTGAAATAATGAAAAAACTTAGTTCTGCTAATTACAAAGATGTAAATTATTGTCTGCGTTGCGGGCATAAACTTGAGCTAAAAACAGATAGCGAAAATAAACTTCGTCCCCATTGTTCTGCTTGCAATTGGGTATATTATAAAAATCCCATTCCGGCAGTGGCAATAGTACTTTTTAACGAAAATAATGAGCTTTTGTTAGTTAAGCGTCGAAATGAACCTAAAGCAGGTTTTTGGGCTTTGCCAAGTGGATATATGGAAATAAATCTCACTCCTGAAGAAAATGCTATACAAGAATTAGAAGAAGAAACAGGTCTAAAAGGAAAGATAATGCATTGTGTAGGTTGGTATTATGGAGATAGTCCTATCTACGAAAGAATTCTTAGTATTGGTTTTCGGATGCAAGTAATTGGAGGAAAACTTCAAGCCGGAGATGATGCTGAAGAAGCAAAATTTTATCCCTTGTATAATTTGCCTGTTATTGCCTTTGATGCACATCGGGATTTTATTTCCAAAGAGATAGCCACGCATCAAGTAAACCTTGAAGCTTGTAGATAAGATATCTATCTTTTTAATTTTTCGAGACTCAAGACCTAAAGACCTTCAGATCCATTTTAAGGTGGACAATCTGCATTTACAGAAAAGGATAAATTTATGTACTATTATGTAATACATTTACCTTTAGATATACCGAAAGAATTGGTTTATTGTTCATCCACAGAAATTGTGGAAGGATCCAGAGTATTAGTAAATCTCTCAGGACGTTTTTGGACAGGTATATGTGGAAGGAAAACAGTTCCAGAAGAGGGCAAAGATATTAGATATAAAATAGTTACAGAAGTTTTAGATACTAGCCCTGTTTTATCTCCAGAATTGATGAAACTTGGTTATTGGGTAGCTGAATATTATCATTGTGCAGTTGGGAAAGCACTTTTTGCTATGTTACCTTCGCGTTTAATTCCTGAAATGGAAGCAACTATTACTTGGCTTGCACAAGAAATTCCAGAATCTTTTATTTCACTTAAAAGTGCTTTGGATAAAAGTGAAAATGCCAATTTTAAGAATTTACGCAAGCTTCTACCCTCATATCCTTTATATAAAAAAATTGAAGAAGGAGAAGAACTGGGTTTACTGAAAATTGAGCGTAAGCTGAATCATAAAGATAAACCGCGCACAGTTAATTTTATTATTCGATTAGAACCTATTTTAGCTGAAGATATTTTACCTTTAAAACAGCGCGAGGCTTGGGAAAGAATTAAACAGGAAGAGCTATCTTTTCCAATGGCAAATATCAGTTCCACTATTTCTTACAGTGCCATTAAGGCATTAGTAAAGAAAGGCTTTATCAAAATTGAACCACGAAGATTTGATCCTGAATCTATTTCTTTCGAAAGTTCTTCTTCTCCCAAACAAATAGAGCTAAATGAAGGTCAGCTTGAAGCTATAAAAGATATTTTACAGGGTTTTGGAAGTTTTAATGTAAATTTACTATATGGAATCACCGGTAGCGGGAAAACAGAGGTCTATATTGAACTTATTAGATATTATTTAAATAAAGGTAAGACTGTTATTTTCCTTATTCCAGAAATTGCCCTAACGCCTCAAATGGTGGATCGTTTTCAAAGTAGTTTTGGGCAAATATTGGCTATTCAGCATAGTCAATTAACAGAAAAGGATCGCCTAATTCAATGGCAAAAAATTAAAAGTGGGAAAAAAAGAATTGTAATCGGAGCGCGTAGTGCCATTTTTGCTCCTTTGCCAGATTTGGGCTTAATTATTGTAGATGAAGAACATGAGAGTACTTATAAACAGGATAGTGCTCCTCGTTATCAGGGAAGGGATTTATCTGTTGTTAGAGGTCAAATTCAAAATGCGCAAGTTATTTTAGGAAGTGCAACTCCAGCTTTGGAATCTTGGAATAATGCCTTATCCGGAAAATATAAATTGCAAAAATTGGAAAGCCGTCCACTGGATTATTCTTTGCCGGAAGTGCAATTAGTTGATTTAAGAGATGAATATGATCAAAGCTTAATTTCACCTATTCTTTTAGAGGCAATAGATAAACGGTTACAGAAAAAAGAGCAAGTTATTCTTTTTCAAAATCGCCGGGGCTATTCATCTTTTATGCAATGCCTAAAATGTGGAAAACTAATTACTTGTACAAATTGTGAAATCAGTATGAGTTATCATCGCGACCGCGAAGAAATGCAATGTCACTATTGCGGAAACACTATTCCCAGTCCCCGAAAATGTCCTTCTTGTGGATCTTATTCTTTTGCTTATGGTGCCCCGGGAACTCAAAAAATTGAGCAGAACCTAAAAATTCTGTTTCCGGAGGCTAAAATTTTAAGAATGGATTCCGATTCTGCCCGGAAAAAAGATACCTATAAATCTATGTATAATCGAATGAAAAAAAGAGAAATAGATATTCTTTTGGGGACACAGATGATTTCTAAAGGGTTAGATTTTCCTCTGGTTACTTTGGTGGGCATTATTATGGCTGATATATCCTTAAATCTTCCTGATTTTAGAGCTGCAGAAAGAACATTTCAATTGTTAACTCAAGTTGCAGGAAGATCAGGACGCAGCGACAAAGCGGGGGAAGTTATTATTCAAACTTACAATCCCGATCACTATGCCATCGTTTCAGCCAGCCAGCAAAATTATATCAATTTTGCTACAGAAGAACTTGGTTATCGTAAAAAACTATACTATCCACCCTATTACCGTTTAGCCAGAATTCTTTTTCAAAGTACCGATAGCGAACTTCTGAAAAATGAAATGGCAGCGATGCAAGAGACTATATATCAGCTTCATAAACAATATCCTGTGCCACAATTACTTCTGTTGGGCCCTTCTGTTGCTCCCTTCAGTAAAATAAGCTCTTATTATCGTTATCACATAATCTTTAAAGCTGCTTCTGTAAAAATTCTGCAGAGTGCTATAAAAATGTTCAATTCTCTTTACGCCTGCCCTCATCACATAAAAAAACAGATTGATATAGATCCAAATTCTTTAATGTAAATTTAGTGGGCACTTAGGCAATATCGAAAAAAAACAATTGCTTTGTTTATAATTGCTTCCCTATTAGTATCTCCTCATCCTCTCCTCATCAACCTGTCCTCAACTCGTTTTCAACTAGTCCTCAACGATGGGAGGAGTAGGAGAAAAAGAGAATAAGTTGATAAGAAGAAAATCAGGTTTTGCTAAATGTACTCTATATTTCAATAATAGGTGAAGGTCTATTTTGTTCTGCCACAATCAGATTAATATCGCTTCTGATGCTTTCCAAATAGTCCTTCATTGTTTTTTCGGCTAAAGAGGGAAGATTGTTTATTTCGCTCAGGTGTGCTAAAATCAAGTTTTTTAAACCTGGATGAATAAGGTTAGAAATCAGGCCAACTGCTTGAATATTAGAAAGATGGCCTTGCTGTCCATGAATGCGCTTTTTCAGATTCCAATCGTAGGGACCTTCCATAAGCATTCTTTCATCGTGGTTACTTTCTAAAATAAGAGTGCTAACTCCGCTTAATTTTAGAACTGACAACTGAGTTGGATATCCCAAATCAGTTGCCACACCCAATTTTTTATTTGGTTCCGAAACAGACGAAAACACAAAATTACAGCTCTCGGCAGCATCGTGAGAAGAAATAAATGCTTCCACGCAAATATCACCAACTTCAAAACCGGAACCAGTATTAAAAATAACTATTCTATCGTTTATATTACCCAATCTCTGTTCACAGCGAGATAGAGTTGGTCGGTTTATGTAAATAGGTACTTTCAGTTTACGGGAAATGGAACCCACACTGCGAATGTGATCTGAGTGTTCATGGCTTACTAATATCCCGGTAATTTTGGATAGATCGATATTATAGAAATTTAAACACTCCAAAATTCTATGCATACTGATTCCCGCATCTAAAAGCAGAGCGGTATTTTCGGTTTGAATTAAAACGCAATTACCTTTACTGCCACTGGCAATAATAGCTGTTTGAAACATAATTCTTAGACAGGCCTATAGATTTTATAGTAACGGTTGTTTAGTTTGTCGTATTCTGTCCAAATGGCATTTTTGGGAGCTGATTCAATCAATTGAGCAACTCCAACTGTTTGAGCATCGAGATTATCACAATGGTGTAAAACAACTGCTTCCAAGGTTTGAGGCAAACGCACAGAGGCTTTTTCATATTCTCCGTGGTGAGATAGAATTAAATGTCGTAAATTTAGCAACAGCTCTTCTGGAAAACCTGCAATTTTAGAAGCTGTTTCACAAACTATTTGATCGGAAAGAGTTAGATGCCCGATAAGGCGTCCTATATCTGTAAAATCAATATTGCTTTTACTGTCGTATTCTTTTATTTTTGCCATATCGTGAAGTAATGCTCCGCTGATTAGTAAATCATAATCCACAGGATAGAGAGTGGAGGCAAATTCACATAAAGCAGCCACAGAAACAGAATGTTCAATTAATCCGTGTATATAATTATGGTGCCAACTTTTCGCTGCTGGCGAAGTTAAAAACTGTGTAAAAAAGTCCTTATCATCAAAGATAAGATGTAATAATCTATTCAGATATGGCTGCTTTACTTTATCTACAAACTCGAAAAAGCGTTCACTGAGAACTTCCGGAGCAATTTTACTGCGCATCAAATAGTCCTCTATATTGTATTCTGATCTATCGGCAAAGCGCAATTTGGAAACAGACAATTGAGTTTGACCTTTATAATTTACGACTGTTCCTTGAATATTGATTATATCTCCAGCATCAAATTGTTCTGAAAGTTTGGCTGCATCTTTCCATACATTAGCAGAGATGCTTCCACTTCTATCTTGCAATTTTAAACGCAGATAGAAATCATTTTTGCCTTCGCGAAGTTCTTTTTCAGCAACCAGAAATAAACCGGATATTTCCTGATTTACCTTCTGATGCAATTCGGAAATAGTTAAACGATCTGTCATAACATCCATCACTTTATAATACTAATTTTTTTAATTTGTTTAATAGCTTTGCCCCGTTCAGAAGTTTCGCTTTGCACAAAATATATTCCGGAAGCGGGAAAAACCTCAAAGGGGACATTTACTTCTGCATTTATTAAGCCCGTTGTGAAAATCTTCTGTCCTTTCAGATTATAAATGGTAAAAACAGATGGGGAAGTGAACCCGGATATTTTTAAGGACTGTCCATTATTAAGAGGATTGGGATATATTTTTAAATTTGGACGAGGTAAATTATCATCAGAATTAGCCACCGTCCACCCATAAGGCAAAGTTGCACATTTAGCATAAAAAACTTGGCCTCCATTAGTGTAAGAATTTTGTAGCCAATAATATACGCGGTAGCTTTTTAAAGAATCCAGTTCAGAGGTATTTATTATCAAATCAATTTCCATACTACTATGCAGATTGATTGTGCTGCTTATTGGTTCGTTATAAACCAGCCATTTTTTAAGAGTATAAAGCGATCTATTCTCAAAATTATTTTCCTCAAAAATTGCAGCGAAAAATTTGGGATAGATAGCAGAAGTTGATGACCACTCAAATAGAGTAGTGCTGTCATTACTTAGGGTAATATTTAAAAGTAAGTTTTCAGGATTGTCAGGATCTAAAATATTAATTCTGGTTTCACTGCTGGAAATAAAACTTCTTTTTTCTTGTGCGGAAGAAATAGCAGTTAGAATTTGTTCAGAATCAGCAGCAAGAGGTAGATGAAATCTTTTATAACCATCTACAACAGTTTGAGGTAAAGAATTCATTTGGTAGAAATTAAATCTTTGTGATGCGCCTAAACAAGAAAGATAATCTGCCTGATTGGGAATGTAAAGTAAATGATGTAAACCTGAATCATCTCTGGGAATATCATCTGTTTCAAAAGTATAACGCCTAAAATATTCAATTAGATGACAGCTGCCTGTTTCCATAAAGACATTATAATATCGAGCAGGGAGAACAACCGAGGGATGGTTTTTAAAGGCAAGATTCACTTTTACTTCAGTTGGTTCTCGATTAAATGTGATACCTTCGGAACTAACAACCCGTAAAGAATCCCTGGCATTTATATTCTGTAAAGGGATTAGCAGATATTGATCCAATTGTAACATAGGATCAGAAAAATGTACACTAAGAGTATCTGTGATAGGAAAATTACTATGATTATAAACAGTTACGGAAGGATATACGGTGGAAGAAGGCAAAATGTTTTCTGGAAGTGTAAAATTCAACAATTCCAGATCAGTATTCAGCAAATTAAAATCACCAACGGCACTTATCCTTATCTCACAGGCAAAACCTGCTGAAAATAAACTTTGCCAATATTCATTCCCATGAACAGTAGTATTATAATAGAAACTGTTCTTCCCACTACCTTCGGAGGCAGAAATGTACTTTCCGGTTATGGGAGTGGTTAATTCCATAACCAACCAAACAACCTGTAACGGATTTTGAATTTCTGGGAACACTATATTGGTTGGATTAGTGAAGAGGGTTATATTTTGCCAATCGCCACCCGGAATAATAGAACCAGGAAAGTAAATTAAATCATTGTTCTCGGCATATTGCTCGTTCCAAAGGGAAACTCGCATTTCCATATTTTGATAGGGATTATAAATTTTGAAGCTGTTCAAAGAAAAAGTAGCAGAATCAGCTAATGGATATGCAGCTTTAAAATTGAAGCGAACAGCCCAAATAGTAGGACCAGAAAGATGATAGTCATCAGCTAAATTATGATAGCGAAACTGGTATATTTTGCTGTCTTCAATATCTTTAATACCACTTCCAGGAACCACTTGAAGAGGAGATATAGCATTACTCATTATAGGTATAAGCATTAGGAAAAAAAGAATAATGAGATGAACTAGAAAATTGATAATTTTCTGCTTTCCTGAAATGTAGTATCCCGAAGAAGTGATAAATAATTTCATTTATCAAGTTCCGAAATTATCGTTCTGGCCATCGCTATATCCTTTTGAATAGCATCTTTTAGTTCATCTACCTTTTTAAACATTTTTTCTTCTCTAAAATAGCGGAGTAATTCAATTTCTAAGGTTTCGCCATAGAGATCACCACTGAAATCAAGTATATGGGTCTCAATTTCTATTATTCCACTATTTTTCAATGTTGGACTGATGCCAATATTTGTCAACCCGAAATATACTTTTTCTTGATAACGAATCCGGGATAAGTATATCCCATTTTTGGGAATTAGCTGATGCGGGTAAAGCAATTTTAAATTAGCTGTGGGAAAACCAATTTTTCTACCATTGGAATAACTGTGGATAACTGTACCGATCAAACAATATGCTCTTCCCAATAGATTATTGGCAGTTTCAATTTTGCCAAGAGAAAGCAAATTTCGGATAGTGCTGCTGCTGATAGGTTTACCTTCATAAAGAAGTGGTTCCAAATATTCCACTCGATATCCTAATTCTTGGGAATGCCGGCAAAGAAATTCATAATTTCCCTGACGCAAATGACCAAAATGGGAATCATAACCCATAACAATTACTTTAGGATGAAAAGTGGGAATAACATATTCTTTTAAGAATTTTAAAGGGGGAGTTTTGGCTAATTCAGGAGTAAAATCCAACAGCTCAATTCTGTCTATTCCAATCTTTGCCAGCTCCCTTTGTTTGAGGGTTATCGGACACAGCATTTTGGGTAAAGCTTTCGCTCTTAAAATGAAAGCAGGATGATCTTTATAACTGATAACCACACTTTGTAATTTCTCTGCTTGGGCTATTTCTACAACTTTTTTCAGCAGCTTCTGATGGCCTAAATGCAAGCCATCAAAGGTTCCAATAGTTAAAACTGAGTTAGTATTCATTTTCCTCTAATAGGTTGATATAGCGTTCAACCCTAATTAACTGATTTATAGTTTTATGAAACGAATTAAGGAACTTCATAATTTACCTGAAGGTATTCAATAGATTGCTGTTCCTAAAGTTTTGCAGGTTTATAGATAATATAGCTGCTTTGTTCATTTTAGCACAATAAAAGGATGAATAACATTATTACTTTTTTTCCCCAAAGCACAAAGCTCATCTTGGTTTAGCAGAAGAATTATATCGCTGCTTGATTCTGAAAATTCTATATCCATACCATTGATCACTTTGTAAAGCTCTTCATCATTTAGCTTTAAACAAGTCCAATCCGGAAAAACTCGTTCATAACTAATCTGAGAATTAGTCCAATTATCTGTTTTCAGATCTTCTAAAGCTACAGCATCTTGTAAAGTGATCTTTCCGATGCTTTCTCGTTTCAGAGATATTGTGTAAGCAAGAGTTTGAATTTGTTCAGCCAGCCATTCACTTAGTGCTCTAATATATGTTCCTTTGCTAACTTTGCATCGATAAGTAAGTTCATCGGGGGCATTTTGTTCCTCAACTAAGAACTTAAATTCACTAATTTTCACAGGACGCATAGGAAGTTCTAATATCTTTCCTTGGCGAGCTAATTCATAGGCACGTTTACCTTGAATTTTTACAGCTGAATAAGCTGGGACGGATAATTCGGCCAAATCTAATGCTTTTGCTTCCAAAGCGGCAAGTTTATCAGCAAAAATAGGAACAGGAGCTGTTTGTATAATTTCTCCTTCCGTGTCTCCGGTTGAGGTTTTTGCTCCCAATTTCATTGTTGCCAGATAAGTCTTTTCCTCTTTTTCCAGAAAACAGGATAATCGAGTGTAAGAACCTGTGCAACAAATAAGTAAACCTGTCGCAAAAGGATCTAAAGTTCCAGTATGCCCAATTTTACGGATTCCTGTAATTCTTCTCAGACGCCTGATAACTTCAAAAGAGGTAATACCAGCTGGTTTATTTATTGCCAGAAAGGCATTAACCGTTACAGGCATCGATAATGTCCTTTAACAGCTTGGCTTTTATCTCTTCTAAATCTCCATACATATTACAACCAGATGCCTGTTTGTGTCCCCCTCCTCCATAACGAACAGCAATTTTATTTACATCAATCGTTTCTGAGCGTAAACTTATTTTGTATACACCTTCTTTATCTTCCCGTAAATAAACAATTACCTGAACTCCATTAACTCCTTGCACCCAACGGGTTACATTCGTTATGCTGTCCGGATCGATGTTGTTTTCTTTACTCATTAAATAAGTGGAATGCATCATTAAAATCTGGCGATGATGATAGAGTTCAATGGTAGATAAGGTCTGGCCTATATAACGCATTTCCTCTGCGGATTGATTTAAATAGAAATTTTTATAAAGGGTATGAGGTTGAATTCCTAAATCAACTAACTTGGCAGCAAAGTTAAGTACTTTAGCATCAGTATTAGCATTGGTAAAGTTATTGGTGTCATTCAAGATTGTAGTATATAGGCAATTACACACAAATATACGATCAGAAGGTGGCATTTTATTAATTTCTTCTTCCAGGAGAGAAAAAATAAGCTCTCCTACACAAGCAAAAGAAGGATCAATATAACGAAGGTCTGCTTTTATAAGGCCATTTTCCTGTTGATGATGGTCCAGTACAATAGTGGTTACAGCATTATCAATTAAAATTCGTCTGTCACCTAACCGGTCATAGGAATTACAATCTAAAGCAATTGCCAGAGAAAAAGTGCGCTCTTCTTCATTTAGTGAACTGAAACGCTTTTCCTGAACTTTCCCATCCTGCAAATAATCATAACGGCTAAGATCATCGTTATCTGTTACAATCACAGAATTTTTCCCTAAGGAAGAAATGATTCTTTGTAAAGCAAGGGCTGAACAATAACCATCTCCATCCAAACCAATATGCGAGGTAATAACAATTCTTTCGGCTTTAGAGAATTCACTTAGTAATTTAATTTTGATTTTTTCCATATAACTAACGACAAAAAAATCGCCTTGAAAGGCGATTATTCCTTCTTAATTAATGTAATATTATTTAGAAAGTTTCAGGCGTTATTCTTCGTCCTCATCCTCATCTTCGTCTTCGAAATCATCATAGTCGTCATCATCTTCATCATCATCGAATTCGAAGAAATCATCATCATCGAGATAATCGTCGATATCAATGTCGTCATCGAAATCGTCATCATCATCGTTAAAATTATTTTTAACTGAATCAAGAAGAAGATCAACTTTGGCTGCGCGATCCTCTGTCTCATCATAGTAGAAGGATAATTCAGGTATTGTTCTCATAATTTGTGCTCCTGCTATTTGTTTTTTAAAAAAGCCAGATGACTTCATCAGGAGTTCCCTGATCTGTTCATGACTGGCGGGATTATTGTAATGAGAAAAATATAACTTAGCATAGTGCAAATCTTTGGAAATTACTACATCAGTAATTTGCACCCAAGCTAGTTTAGGATCATTCAACTTCTGCGAAAGAGCAGTGTTGAAGAGTTTTTTCAGCTCAGATTGCAAACGGGGTATACGATAGTTTTTCATTATAGTTTTTTACTAATTTCATTAATCACAAATGCTTCCAGAATGTCGCCTTCTTTTATATCAGAGAAATTGGCTAAGGAAATGCCACATTCTGAACCAGCACGAACTTCATTTACATCATCAGCATAGTGTTTTAATGAACTAATAGTATCTTCCGTTACTAAAACATCATTTCGATAAAGGCGAACTTTACAATTTGCTTGAATTATACCCTTATCAACTTGGCAACCTGCTATGGTGCCAACTTTCTTAATTTTGAAGACCTGTTTAACTAATGCGCTACCAATTACCTGTTCTTCAAATTCAGGTTGAAGCATACCTTCCAAAGCATTATGAAGATCCTCTATTGCATCATAGATTACTTGATAAATCTTGATCTGCACACCTTCATCTTCGGCAAATTTTCGTACTTGACTGGAAGCGCGAACATTAAATCCGATAATAATGGCATCGGAAGCTGCTGCTAAAGATACATCTGCTTCATTTATACCACCTACACTTTTGTGGATAATGTTTACGCTAACTTCCTCATTGGATAGCTTTTGAAAACTATCTGCAAGAGCTTCTGAAGATCCATCTGTATCGGTCTTTAAAATCACATTCAGGGAATTAATCTTTTCTTCCTTGATGCGCGCAAATATGTTTTGCAGCGAACTCTTATTTAAATATTTTTCACGTTCCAAGCGAATTTGTTGACGCTCACTACTAATACTGCGGGCAGTTTTTTCACTATCTACCTGATTTAATATATCTCCGGCTTTGGGAGTATCTGAAAGACCATAAATACGTGCTACATCGGAAGGATAAATAACTTTTATCTCCGCTCCGCGCTCATTTTCCATTTTACGAATTCTGCCATGAACAGCTCCACAAACAACAATATCCCCTTTACGAAGAGTTCCTTCCTGCATTAAAATAGTGGCAGAAGGACCCATTCTGGTATCCATTCCTGCTTCGATAACTACTGCTGAGGCAGGAACTTCACGCTTGGCTTTCAGTTCCATAATTTCTGCCGTTAGAAGAATTAATTCAATTAAATTTAATATCCCTTCTCCGGTTACAACAGAGGTTCTACACCAGGGAATGTCTCCACCATACTGTTCAAGATAAATTCCCATATCTAAAAGCTGGGAAATTACTTTATCTACATTAGCTTCCGGAAGGTCAACCTTATTGATAGCAATTATGATAGATACACCAGCTGCTTTAGCATGATCAATAGCTTCTCGAGTTTGAGCTTTAACACCTTCAGTAGCGGCAACAACTATTACAGCTATATCTGTTACATTCGCCCCTCGAGCTCTCATCGCTGTAAATGCTTCATGACCTGGAGTATCGATAAAAGTAATTTTATGCTTATTAATTTCTATTTGGTAAGCTCCAATGTGTTGAGTAATCCCTCCCGATTCACCTGCCACAATATTTTCATTGCGGATATAATCTAAAATAGAGGTTTTCCCGTGATCCACATGTCCCATAATAGTAACAACCGGAGGACGCCTTTCTTCTTTTACTTCGCTATACTGTTCAAGTTCGCGGCCTATTATATCCATTCCGTATTCATCTTCAAAACGGAAATCTACCTTGAATTCATCACAAATCATTTCCAGGGAATCCTTGTCCAACCGTTGATTCATCGTAACAAGTTGACCCATCATAAAAAATTTGGAGATAATCTCGGAGGGGGCAACATTCATAATCTTGGCAAGTTCGCTTACAGAAGTGAATTCCCTTATCACAATTTCATTACTACGCTCTTCAACAGTTTGGGCTTCGCGATGGTATTTTTTTCGTTTAGAACTCTTCTGCAAGGTCTTTTTGATATTGCGAGAAATTTCAGCTTCGTCAATTTCAATTACATCAACAATCTTTTGCTTGGCTTTTTTGCTGCTGGAAATGATGGCTTTTTTGTGCTTACTTTTTTCTCCAAGCTCTTCGTGGCTTACTTTCGCCTTGCCGAATTTCCGTTCTTCTACTTCTTTTATAGGTTCAGGAACAGGAGCAACAACAACCGGTTTAGTTCCTTTCTCAGCAGAGGGCTTATGTTTATATTGTTCTGTTTTCCCTGCATCTTTTTTGTGCAGAGTTGATGGCTTAGGAGCAACCACTTCCGGTTTGGAAGGTTTTGAATATTTTGGAGGAGATACAGGTTTTTCCTTTTGGGGAGCTGGCTTTACAGTCCTTTCCTCAGCTTTTTCTTGAACCGGTTTAGCAACTTTCTTTTCAGGTTCAGCAATGGGTTTTACTTCCTCTGGTTCAGGAACAACTGTAATTTGCTCAACCACAGGAGCAATAATTTCAGGTTCTTTTTTTGCTTCTGGTTCTGGGGTTTCTTGCTTTGCTTTAGCTGCTTGCCGCATTTCTATTAATCGTTTGCGATCTCTTTCAGCTCTTTTTTCAGCATCAACCTGTTCCTTATATTTAATGCGTATTTTATCTGCAACTTCTTCATCTATTAAGCTCATATGGCTTTTAACATTCACACCCAAGTCCGTGAGGTGCTTTTTTAGTGCCATCGTGCTTATTTTCAGCTCTTTAGCTAAATCATAAACTCTTATTGTCAACTTATCCTCCTCTCTGTTTCAGAGAGCCAATACTCCATAATTTTGCCGGCTATATGTTTTTCCTTAATACCAAATACACCGGTTATAGACAATCCCAAAGCAGAACTTATTTCTTCCTGGGTTCCTGTTTCAATAACCTCAAGGGATTTTTTCGCTGCACCAGCAATATGTTTCATCTTATTTTTAGTTCGCTCTGAATTATCCTGAGCCAGGATCAACAGAAATACTTCTTTTCTGCCAATAGCTCTTTCACAAGCATCGGTACCAACAACCAATTTTCCTGCTTTTCGGGCAAACTGCATCAAAGTTAGGATCTTAGAATTCATCTTATACTTCCTAAACTTTTTTTCTGATACCGTTTTTGCCACTTTGAAAGACCTTTAAAACACTCTTCATTTGGGCACAAATAATACTTGCGCACCTGAATTATCCTGTTGCAATCAAAAACAATTCCACTTGTTGTGTGAAAAAAATTTAGCAGTCGATTCTGGTCAACCTTTTTCTTGCACACTACACAAGTGCGGATAGGAATGTGTTTCGCTTTACTATTTTTATTCGACATCAGAAATATTTTGCTGCCTCTTTTAGGCGTTCTGCTGTTTTTTGCCCCATTCCTTCAAGGTTTCGAAGCTCTTCTATAGAAGCCATATAAACATCTTGAACACTGGTATAACCGGCTTGTCTTAAAACCTCAGCTATCTTTGGAGTAACTCCATCAAGTTCTGCTATATGACTTATAGTTCTACGTTCTTTTGCCATTTTTTCTTCATATTCAGGCATCGTATATATATCTATTTTCAAACCTACCAGTTTGGCAGCAAGTTTTACATTTTTGCCCTGTTTACCTATTGCCATCACTTTGTCCGATTCTTCAACTATTACACTGGCAGAATGATTACGCTCTATAATTACCCTTTTTATACCTGTTACACCTAAAGCATTTTCAACCATCTTTTCTGGATCGTCACTATGAATAACAATATCTATTTGCTCACCATGCAATTCCTTACGGATCGAATCAATGCGAGTTCCTTTTGGTCCAACACAAGCAATCACAGGATCGATTTTTGGATTAGCAGTTTCCAATTCAACTTTGGTTCGAATTCCAGGCTCACGAACGATTTTACGGATTTTGATTTCGCCGGTGAAGATTTCAGGTATCTCCGCTTCAAACAACTTTTTAACAAATTCAGGATTGGTGCGGGAAAGAACTATAACAACTCCATCTTTTCCAGAACGAATATTAACTACATAGGCTTTGATGTTTTCTCCCACACGGTAAAACTCATTTTCAATCTGTTCATCCAAAGGTAGTAACGCATCTGTGTAACCTATATCAATAATGTAGCCGCCAAAATCATCGATGGCTTTGATCTTTCCAGTTACAATTGTATGCTTCTGTTTATTAAAATCATTCTGAATTTTGTCATCTTCAAGCTTACGGATCTTATCCTGAATTATCTTCTGAATAGTTTTGATCAGCTTGGGCTCAAACTCATAAAGAGACATCGTTTTTTCTATGAATTGCCCGAGTTGAACTTCAGGATCATATTCTTCGCGTGCTTCGGTTAGAGAAATCTGGCCAAGACCTTCTTCTCGTTCCACTACTAAACTTTGGAATTTTACCTTGATATTACCACTAAGATCATCTATGTAAACTTCCAGCTCAGATTCAGGTTCCAATCGCTTTTGCAATGTTGATATAACAGATTCCAATATAATATTCTGAATCATTTCCTTGTCCAGCTGTTTTATGGCAGCAAGTTTACTAAGGGCTTCAAGCATATTTGCACTCATTTCTTAACCTCTCATCTTAGGAATGGCTAAAAACACAGTTTTAGCACGGGTTATAGACTTAAACGGAATTTCAATTATCGTGCCTCTGTCATCAAGAACAATCGTGTCCTGATTTACTTCTATCAGTGTCCCCATAACAGATTTCTTTTCTTCTCCTTCACTATATTGAACTGCCACTTTTTCAGAAATGGCACTCACATAATGACTCTTCAACTTCAATGGACGCTCTAATCCAGGAGAAGAAACCTCTAAAAAATAACGTTCAGGAATGAGGTCAAAGGTCTCCAGTTCCTTACCTAAGGCACGACTAAAACTGGCACATTCATCTAATGTAACGCCCCCAATCTTAGTAAGATAGACAGTTATTACCCGTCCCTTGCCAGTCATCTTTTCATCTATGTCATACAAAGCAAGATGCATTTCCTGGCAAATCTTCTTGGCTATTTCTTCAATCTGAGTTCTGTAAAACTCCATTCTTTTTTTTCCTCATTCCTTTTTTATTGATGAACAACATCCTGTATTGCTTCAGGTAACTGAGTTATTCTTTTCTTATAGATTATGTTAATAATTTGCTTAGCCTTATTAGGGTTTAGCGTTGCCAACTTTACTTTGCATATTCCTATAAACATATCAACCTTTAACTAATTATTATTAAACATCTATATCTTTTCACCTCAAAAAAAATAGCTATCCAATATAGCTATCTATTTCCGTAGTTAACGGTTTCCGCTTCTTTTGCACCGATTTATTTATCGGATTCTATACATAAATCCTTTATCAAAATATGGGTATTAACTGTCAAGTAAAATCTTCGAAATTAGGTTAAAGCTTTGTAGTGAAAGTTGATAAATAGTAAATTAGTAATTTATTATTTTAGGTATGAGGGATATATTTTGTACATCTGGAATTACCACTCTCATCATTATTTTACATTTACTCAAAATGTTCATAGAATGGTATAATTCTGAAGGTACAAATAGCGCCTTACTTAATCTTCCAACTAAAAAAAGTCCTATAATCCTGATTGTTCAGCTCCAATTCTTTTATCAGCCATATATGTATTAGTAAATTGCTGTAACAGAGCTCTCTGCTTTTTTATTATAAACCTGTTTTTTTGAGCTTTGAAAAGAAAGAGCAGGTCTATGTATACATTTCTTTTAACCTCAATACCGTAGAGTAAAGAATCAATTGAAAGCAGAAAATACAACAAGTTATTTAATTATTCGAAAGGTGTAACGTTTTTTGTTGGTTTTAGTCTCAATTTGGATAGGCGATAAAACCAGTTATAGTCAAATAAATAACTACTTAAGGTCCTAACAAAGGTTATTATTTATATCTCTTCGGCATCCTGACCGTAGATTTCTTTGAAGCGGAAATTATCTATTTCGGCAGGGATGCCTTCGAAGACCTTTTTACCTTCTTTCAAGGCAAGAACTCTATTTCCATATCGTCTTGCCAGGGTTAAAAAATGTAAAGAACAGATAATGGTGATTCCATCTTTGTTTATTTCCCCTAAATATTGCATAATGGAATCTGCAGTGGCAGGATCTAAACTGGCAACTGGCTCATCGGCAAGAATTAAAGAGGGATTTTGCATCAGGGCACGGGCTATACCAACTCTTTGTTGTTGTCCTCCGGAGAGGAATTTCACTTTTTTATTGGCATAATTTTGCAGACCCACTTTTTCCAAGTTTTGCATAGCAAGCTCGTAATCTTCTTTACTAAAAGTTGAGAGAGAAGAATGATAGCCAAGGCGTCCAGTTAAAACATTAGTAAGCACTGTAAGGTTTTTAACCAAGTTAAACTGCTGAAACACCATTCCAATTTGTCTTCTGTAATGCCTAAGTTCAATTCCTTTAAGGGGTAGGATATTTTGTTCCCGGAAGAGGATATGTCCACTACTTGGTTCTATCAAGCGGTTTATACAACGCAGCAAAGTTGATTTTCCGCTACCTGAAAGTCCCAGCAGAATAATAAAATCACCCTCCTGTACTTGTAAGGATAGATTATTTAAGGCAAGAATATGTCCATCGTAGCTTTTATTTAGGTTTATAACTTCCAGCAGCTTGTTTTTAGAATTCATTTCAATAAATCAGCAGGGTCCATATTCATAGATTTTAAGGTAGTGCGAACTATTTCATAATCCTCATCTGTAGCATATTCCAAGCCGTCTATATCATAAAGTGTTTTCAAAACTTTTTTCCCTTCAGGGCTTTGAGCATAGCGATATAAGGTCTGAACAATCAAACCTTGTAGTTCGGGAGGCAGGTCTTTACGAAAAGTTACAGTATCATTTGGGATCCAATCTGTATAACCGACAATTTTAACTTTTTCAAACACATCAGGATAGGTATCTAAGAGTTTTTCTCTAGCATCCATAGGTTTTCCAGCTGAATCTGACGGTGACCAATAACTACATCCTACATCAGCTCTTCCACTATAAACAGCTAAAATAGCTTGAGGATGACCTCCCGCGAAAAAATAATCTTTAGGAGTGATCCCATTTTGTTTAAGTATAGCAGAAGGATAGATGTAACCGGAAGTTGAAGCTGCATCTGTATAGGCAATTACCTTGCCTTGAATATCCTGCAAGGATTTTATATCACTATCGCTGCGGGCTATAAATTGACCCCGGTATTTGTGTAAACCGTTTCGCACTGTCATCAATTGCACATTGGCATCATACTTTTGTTTTGCCAAAATATAGGCATAAGTAGGAAGCCAGGCAATGTCTGCCTGATAGGTTCCCAGAGCTTCAATAACTGCAGCATAGCTTGTTGGAACAGCAACTTTAAAATGTAATTTAGTTTCGTTTTCTAAATATTTGGCGATAGCTTCTCCACTGGAAACCACTTTTCCTGCTTCCAAAGAAGGGACAAAAAACATTTTAATGGGGTTTTGTTTGGAACCCAGTTTTCGGTTAGCTTTTTCTAAACGGCTTTCTTGATTGCCACAACCTAATATTAGTAGGGCTATAAAGGTAAGCAATATATATCTTTTAAGCATAAACACCATCTCCTTTAATCTCATGTAAAAAACTATCTTTTTATCTGCAGGATGAGGTCAAGTAAAAATTATAAATAGTCCCATTCTTCAAAGAACTGGTCTATTAATAAAATAGGATTATTCCAGGTTTCTTGAAAAGTAATGCGGTCCTTTCCATCCAGGGTTTCACCTTCGGTATTAAAAATGCAGGAGGGTAGAATAAGGGTTTCATTCTTTTCAGGAGAAAGCTGAGAATACAAATCGGAATAGGTAATCAATCCGCAAACATTAATATCGGGGCCAAAAAAGTCATTGTTAATTACTTGGACGCGAATCCGTTGATTCTCCAGACGTTTATTGAGGTCTTCTGCAATTTTGGATATAACTTCTTTAGCGCATACAGAACTAATCATTAAGTAGTCTACTGTTTTTTTCCGTAGTTCCTTCAGGATTGAACGTTTTTTCAGTTTATAATTTTGTATGGTTAACCGCAGCATACCGATTCCGTTTTCCAACTGAGGGTAATCTGCATAGTAATCTTCATCAGGTATATTTCGGCCGGCTAAAACAAAAAACTCATCGGCAGGATAAATAATATCACTGCTATAAAGATTTCTGGCTTCTTCGATCAAATCTAAAACTTCTATAGCGTTATGCTGATTGAAGGTTTTCAAATCACAAAGGTTCTGTCTATATTTCGTTAAACCAACAGGAACGATTCCAATCGAGAGGCAGTTTAGTTTTGTTTGATGCAGGTCTTTTAAGGTTTGTTTTAATGCTTCTCCATCGTTATAGCCCGGAACGCACACAATTTGAATATGAAAGCTGATTCCATATTGGCTTAAATTTTTTAAAGCGGATAGAGCATCCACTTGTCGCAGAGGACGCATCATTTTTTGCCTCAAAGTACTATCGGTTGTATGCAAGGAAATATATAAGGGAGTAATTCTTTGCGTTATTATCCGCTCATAATCTTCATTAGTAAGATTGGTAAGTGTTATGTAGTTACCAAACACATAGGAATAAAGATAGTCATCATCTTTCAGATACAGGGTATTTCTAAGGTGAGGAGGCATCTGGTCGATAAAGCAAAATATGCAGGAATTTTCACAACTGCGTATATTATATGGCTCCAGTTCAATTCCCAGAAAGCTCTTTTCCTCTCGCTGAATTTTCACTATCCGCTTTTCACCTGGGGGAGTCATTATCTCCAGTTCAAATTCATAGTCCGATGTGTATAATTCCAAATCCAAAAAATCGCGTATTTCCTGTCCATTAACCGTAAGCAGTATTTCGCTGCTTTTGATTCCATTTTTAGCTGCCAAACTTTTAGGAAGAATGTTTTGAATTACAACGGACATAGTTTTTCAGGATTATCTTTTAAGTGTTTTTTACTCTATCGTAACGGAATTTAAAACGCTTGATTCCTTCAAAGATTGTGCGAGCCAAGCGTTCTTGATATTCTTCATTCACCAATAATTGTTCTTCTTCAGCGTTGCTGATAAAACCAAGTTCAACCAAAATGGATGGCATATACGCACCTCGTAACACATAGAAATTTGCCTGTCTAACTCCTCTATCTATACCTTGGGTACCCATAACCAAATTTTGATGCACGCTGGTAGCCATATTATTGCTATGTTCCAGATTTTCGGTTTGTAGAAGATCGCTTAATATAAAATCCAGATCGTCATATTTCTTCTTTGCTTCGCTGCCGCCTTCAAAGCGTTCTACAACTGCATTTTCTAATGCTTCTACAGCTCTGGCATCAGAAGTTTGAGCGGTCGAAAGATAATAAGTTTCAATTCCTTTAGAACTTGTTGACTTACTGGAGTTTGAATGTATACTTATGAAAAGGTCTGCCTTTTTTTCATTAGCAAAACGAGTTCTATCATAAAGAGAAACAAAACGGTCATCTTCTCTTGTTAGTAAAACAGTAATTCCCAATTCCTTTTCTAGCAGTACTTTTAGTTTTTGGGCAACGGCAAGATTGATATCTTTTTCATTTGCTCTTAATTTTCTACCTACTGCACCAGGATCTTTCCCTCCATGACCTGGGTCTAGAACAATAGTTTTTACGCTGTTATCAATTGGTTTTGATATTTGCAGCGTGTTTCCTTTTAGCTTTACTTGTGCAGGAAAATGAGTATGCAGATGTTCATTTACGAAAGTGGAAGGTAAATATAAGCGTTCACCTTTTCGCTGTAAGGGATAATTCATATTATAGGATACTGCTTTCAGAGTATAATAGGATGACCTTTCCAGAAAGATAAACTGCTCATCATAGATGTTTAAATAAAGCCGATTGTCCGTTCTATCCTGTTTACAAACGGCTTTGAAAACACTGCAAAATTCCTCCAATTCTACATAAGGGACTGAAGCAAGAGTTGTTTCCTTCAAAATGTGGGGTTTTGTTTCACCTTTAATCTGGATATTTATATTACCGAAAAGCATCCCTAGGCAGCTAATCAGCATTAAGATTGTAATTATTTTTTGTTTCATATAGTTTGCTCCTTTATAGGGTTAAATTCTGAACCACCATATACATTATTTGGTTCAGGTGAAAAATCTGGTGTCCAGAGTTCAGAACCGGAAATTTCCTGAGTATATATATTTGTAAAACCAAGAGCAACAGCTGTTTCTATCACATCTTGATATTCTTTTGGAGATATTCCTCTGCGTAATTCTTTATAATCGTTGGCCTTACCTGCAGGATAGTATTGGCCCATAATGGAGAGGGTTAAATCTACCCCAATTTCATTCGCTAATGTGTATAAGTTTTCTTTGCAACCTGCTAAGCCATAGGGCAAAACCAGCATCCGAATAATAATACCTTTTTTGGCGATTCCATTACTATCAACTTCTAAAAATCCTACTTGTGAGAACATTTCTTTAATAGCGGCAATAGCAATAGCAGGATAATCCGATGCAGAAGAATATTTTCGTGCATATACCTTATGTGCATATTTGAAATCGGGTAAATATATATCTACCAGCCCGTTCAGAGACTGTAAAGTTTCCACTTTTTCATAGGCGGAGGAATTCCAGACTATGGGAATAGCTAATCCCTCTTTTTTAGCATAAATAATTGCTTCTCGTAGTTGACGAGTAAAGTGAGTAGGAGTTACCAAATTTATATTATGTGCACCTTCTGTTTGTAGTTTGAACATCAGATTAATAAGTTCATCTTTAGTTATATCTTTTCCCCAGCAATTAGATGAGATATCATAATTTTGGCAAAAAACACAGCGTAAATTACATCCCGAAAAGAAAATAGTTCCACTACCTCTGGTTCCTGTTAAAGGAGGTTCTTCTCCAAAATGCCGAGTAATTAAATCAACTTTTAGAGTATCTGTAACTCCGCAATAGCCTATATGCTTAGTTCTATCGATTCCACAATTACGCGGGCAGATATTACAGGAAGACATTGATGAATAAGGCATTTAATTCCTTTTAAGTATAAAAGCTTCAGGCAGAAGCTCTTTGATATTTATTATCTGCACAGTATTACGGTTGGCATATATCACATTTATATCAGGGGCAAATTCATAAATAACCTGACGACAAGCTCCGCAAGGAGGAAAGCTTTCTTCGCTATCCACAAAAACGGCTATCTCAGTAAAATCTTTATGCCCTTCGCTAATTGCTTTAAAAATGGCATTACGTTCAGCACATATAGTTAAAGAATATGAAGCATTTTCCACATTACAACCAGTGATTATCTGCTCATCAACAGTTCTTACAGCACAACCGACTTTATAGTTGGAATAGGGAGAATAAGCATTGGCAGATGCTTTTTTGGCTTCTTCCAGCAATTCTTTTTCCCTTGGTTTCAGTTTTAGCATTTTATATCCTCTAAGCTAAAAGAGCCAAAATTAACCCACCAGCAATAACTGAACCAATCTGTCCTCCCACATTTACACTTACCGCTGGCATCAATAAAAAGTTAAAAGGATCTTCTTTCAAACCCATCTGATGAATAACGCGAGCACTCATTGGAAAAGCGGAAATTCCGCAAGCTCCAATCATCGGATTTATCTTTTCCTTTTTGAATATATTCATCAGTTTGGCAAATAGCACACCACCTGCTGTGTCAAAAATAAAGGCAACCAATCCCAATGCTAAAATTAACAGAGTTTGGGGAACCAGGAAAAGTTCACCTTGCATTTTGGACGCAATTGTTATCCCTAAAAGGATAGTAACTAAATTACCCAGCTCATTTTGAGCGGTTTTGCTGAGACCTTCTAATACACCGGATTCACGAATTAAATTACCGAACATTAAAAAACCGATTAACGCCAACGAGGCAGGCACAAAAATGCCGGCTATAATTGTTATCGCGATTGGAAATATTATTTTCACTGTTTGAGGTACATCACCACTATGATAATCCATTCTTATACAACGCTCTTTCTTAGTTGTAAGCAAACGAATAACCGGTGGCTGAATAATTGGCACCAATGCCATATAAGAATAAGCTGCTACAGAAATTGCTCCTAACAGATTGGGAGCAAAACGATTGGCAACATATATAGAAGTGGGTCCATCCGCAGCTCCAATAATTCCAATACTGGCTGCTTCCTTAATATCAAAACCCAAGGAAGCTGCTAACACGATGGTTACAAAAATGCCTAATTGTGCTGCAGCTCCAAATAATAGCATAAAAGGATTTTTTAGCAAGGGGCTGAAATCGATCATTGCTCCAATAGCAATAAAAATTAATAGCGGAAACAACTCCGTATCAATTCCAGCTTTGAATAAAATCCCTAAGGGAGAATGTTCACCAACAGCTGCAGAAAGAGGTATATTAGCTAATATTGTACCAAAACCAATGGGCAACAATAAAGTCGGTTCGTATTTATGCTTAATCGCTAGCCAGATTAAAACCAGACCTATTAGAATCATTATAACCTGTTTCAATTGAAATCCAAGTAGTCCGGTAAACAGTGTTTCCATCCACAAATCTCCTAATTATTAACTATTTGCCACTATTGTGAAAAGGGTTTGTTTGTCAAGCAAATGTAGCTGGAGAAAAATACGAATATGGAAAAGTGAAACTTGATTTTATCAGTAAAAGATCTCCTTGGTTATAAGGTTTAGGGCATTGATATGGTAAGGATTACACCTTAGTTAGGAATCATCACTACCTAAAATATCCGTTAACATTCTTACGGTTTGTTTGGCAGTGCACATTCATAACGGAGCTACAAACTCTATAGATAAGATAAAGACAAAAGTCAGGAAACATATATGCCCAAATGTTCTTTACTAAGTAACAGATATTTAAGCATAATGGCTCCTGACTTTTCTTTTGAAGAAGGTATCTTGTTTTCCCTTCTACACCATTTTATAATATATTCTATCTCATAGGATGTTCATTCCAGGTTTCACGCCTTTCCATAAGGTTCATTATTTCATTAGAATCATTTTTTTGGTGGAGCTATATTTTCCTGATTTCATGCGGTAAAAATATAATCCGCTGGAAACGCTGTTGCCGTTATCATCTTGTCCATTCCACACAAATTTATGGTTTCCGGATTCCAGATTTCCGCTGAACAAGGTTTTTACTTTTTGTCCTTTCTGGTTATAAATATAGAGTTCAGTAAGATTAGGGCTACTGAGATTGAAACTAATTGTAGTTTCTGGATTGAAAGGATTTGGGTATGCTTCATAGAGAACTGTTTCCAAAGCTGGAAGTTGTGGATCTACAATAGGTGTTGGTTGATACGCATTACAAGTTCTACCAAAACCACCCAAATAATTAGGCCACAGTAATGCCTGGGCGCCTCTTTTAACATCGATAATGGAAAGTCCGGAATTTGTAGGGAAAGCGATTTCAAGATCGTTGTCGCCGTCAATATCAGCCAGGGTTGGAGATACTTTTAAAATTCCACCTATCTCAATAGGAAAATTGGGTGATTCTGTTCCATCAATACGAACCGAATGTAATTTACCTGAAGAATCACCAAAAATTATTCCGGCATTGTTTCCACCATCAAATCTGGCAATTACAGGAGTACATTCCACAGCGGTATTAATTCCAATAGGTGTATTGGGAAGATCTACACCCATACCATCCATAATATAGATATTTCCGTTATTGGCAATTAGGACAATTTCTTTTATATTATCATTGTTTACATCAACCACGACGGGACTGGTTTTAATTTGCGTTCCGATATTTTTTTGGAAAAGCACACTGCCATTATGATTAACACCATATAGGTATCCACCGGAGCTTGAAGCAACTAAAATTTCCGGTTCAGGATCAGAATCCAAGTTAGCTATACAAATCGCATTTTGAGATCCACCTCCTGTAAGAGAAACAGGAAAACCTGGTAGGGATTGACCATTTTGCGAGCTAATGGCATTCAGAGATCCATTTAAGGCAATCATAACAATATCCATATAACCATCGTTATTAAGATCTCCAATAGCTGGAGGAGCCAAATATGCACCAGTTACAGTTACAGGAAAATTAGTAAAGTTACTACCATCTCCATTAAAAATATTCAAAATCCCGTTTTGAGTAACACAGGCAACTTTTAATTCGGAAGCTGCATTGGGACGGAAAATAACAGGACCATTTCGTAAGGTTCCCCCTGATGCATTATTCCATTTTACTTCGCCTAAGTCATTAAAACAAATAACCTGATTATTTTGCAAGCAGGCAACAAACTCTCTATTAGAATCGTTATTGATATTTCCCATAGCTATAGAACCAATAATAACAGAAGATGTCTGAACAGGGAAACCGGGATAACTGGTTAATCCATCTTTGCGTAAAACTTCAATGTTACCATCGGCTCCAACGAAAACAACTTCTTTCTGACCATCATCATCCATATCTATTAAAAGAGGGGTGGAATTTGTTGCTGCACCAGAATAAAAAGGCCATCCTGCTTGATTTAAAGATAGTGATATATCTATAGGAAGGGCTTTATTATAGGGGTATTGATTATCTTGATTAGCCTGCACATAAAACTGGAAGGGTATTGGTTCTGAAGGTAAAGTAGAAACTGTCTGAAACTTGAAAGGCTGATTGTTATTCAGTAAAGTTGTTCCAGCATGCATAGTCCCAAAGGTAGCTACAGAATCAATAATGGTTACTCCAGGATAGTGGCAACGCATAGTAACTGTTACATTATCTGCCTGTAACCAACCAAGACCTGTGATAGGATCAATGCAATTGCTTAGGGCAATTCTCAATTTAATAACTTCGCCAGGATTGGCTACTCCATCATCATCACCAGAAATTTCTTCCAGGATATAATCCTCTATTTGCATATTGGGGATTTTATCATACATAGTTGCAGTATAAGCATTTATTCTGCCAGCACCCAACAAACCAACATAATCTGGATTTAAGCTATCAATATTATCAGCAGTAGCCATCAAGCGTTGCATCAATTCCACGGGTGTTAAATTTGGATTTAGAGATTTAACTAAAGCAGCAACACCAGCAGCAACTGGACTGGCCATAGAAGTTCCATCATAAGCTGCATATCCATCTCCAGTAATAATTGTAGAAAGAATTGCTGCTCCAGGAGCGCATATATCTATTGTAGACCCATAATCTGAAAATGAAGCTTTTACATCTCCTTGAGCAACAGCAGCAACACATAAAGCGTTTGTACAATCAGCAGGATAATCTTGATAGGAAGCATTATGTTCTGTGTTTTCATTACCAGCAGCGGTAACAACTAAAGCCCCTAAGGCCGTTACATAGTTAACTATGGAATTTGGATAAGTTCCACTTCCCACACTACCCCAACTGGCATTTATTATGTCAGCTCCAATTTCCCCAGCATATTTAACTTGATCGTAAGCATAGGAAACTCCAGTTGATGGAGATGTATTAGAAGATCCTTTACAACAAAGAATTGAAACATTTGGACAAGTTCCCACAACGCCAATTTCATTATCACCAACGGCTCCAGCACAACCTGCTACATGGGTTCCATGATCATTAGCCGCGAAATTTTGCATTGGATTATTATCGTTATTATAAAAATCCCATCCTACAAGGTCATCTACTTTATTTCCACCTTCTCCTGCATCAACACCATTTCCACCACTAATTGTGCCCGCATTCCAATCAATTGTCATACCAGGAGATTCAGCAGGATTTATCCAGATATTAGCTCTCAAATCAGGATGATTCCATTTTACTCCAGAATCTGTAATAGCCACTAAAACATCATGACTACCAAGCGTATAATCCCATGCTTCAAAACTATGCACTAAAGTATGAGCATACTGTAAATCTAACATAGGGTCATTAGTAACATACTTAGGACGGTTGATACCTTCAAATTCTGCATAAACCAAATTCGGGTCCTTAGATAAAAGTTCCACTGCTTTATCCATATTATCATCACTTTCTAAATAGAGACGGTAGTGATTTTGCAGGTAAATTCCATTATCGTTCCATTCAGGAACTTTTACATAAGGATGCATCTGTTTCATATCCACAATATGCAATTCCTTTGCCAACTGGTCAAATGAACTCATCCCCGTTGAAATAATTCCATCTTGCACATCAAAATTAACAACTCCATCTAAATTGGGAATGGCTGTTTTCGTAAAACAAGCAATAATTGTTTTCGAATAGAATAGTTCGGGATCAAAATTGATTGCCGTAAGAACGCCAATCGCTATGATCAGCATTAAAAGTATACTCAGCTTTTTCATTTCTACCTCAAAGGTATTTTTTTCCCTCTATTATATAAAGGGAAATTTAGTCAAATCCTTTTTTATTTATTTGAGACACTAATATAGAATAAGTTCCTCTTTCTTAGTATATTGATGATGGTACATTTTTTTTACGATAGCATTTTTTATCTGCGAAAAATCAGGATCAGACCTAACTACTTCAAAGGCATCCTGACGAGCTATTTTTAGTATTTCTTGATCGCGCACAATATTAGCAAAACGGAATTGAGGCATTCCTGATTGCTCAAAACCAAAAAGATCACCCGGACCTCGCAATTCCAAATCTTTTTCTGCTATAATAAAACCATCGGTAGTTTTAGTCATAGTGGTAAGCCTTTGCCAGGCAACATCGTTAACAGGTTGATGTTCAATTAAATAACAATATGCTTGTTCACTACCTCTTCCCACTCTACCACGCAATTGATGTAATTGAGCTAAACCAAAATGTTCAGAATGTTCTATAATCATTACATTGGCATTAGGAACATCTACTCCAACTTCAATAACTGTAGTAGAAACCAGTATTTTTATTTCTCCCGCTTTAAAACGCTTCATAATAGCGTCCTTTTCTTTCACAGGCATCTTTCCGTATAATAAACAGGCAGGGTATTCTGGAAATATCTTTTTGGAGATGTATTCATAAAGCTTGGTAGCGTCCAGAAGAGATATTTTTTCTGATTCTTCTACTAAAGGGCAAACAATATAAACCTGCCTCCCTTTTTCCAGCTCTTTGCGCACTTCAATATAAACTGTATCAATTTTACTAGAAGGACGGATAATTGTTCTAACTGGTTTTCGCGTGGGGGGAAGTTCATCTAAAATACTCACTTCCAAATCACCATAAACGGTCATAGCTAAACTGCGCGGAATAGGAGTTGCAGATAAATATAATAAATCAGGATGTAATGCCTGGCGAGCTAAACGCGCTCTTTGTTCAACCCCAAAACGATGTTGTTCATCAACACAGGCAAATCCTAAGCGTTTAAAACTTATATCTTTCTGTATCAGGGCATGTGTTCCAATCACAATTTGAGCTTCACCTTCGGCAATTGCATTTTTTGTTTCCTCTTTACCTTTATATACTCCACCCTTAAGTAAGCAGACCTTAATCTCAGAATCTTTCAAAAGTTGGGAAATTGTTTCATAATGTTGTTCAGCAAGAATTTCTGTGGGAGCCATCATAGCTGCCTGATAATCATTTTCTACAGCCAAAAGCATTGCAAAAAGAGATACCACTGTTTTTCCACTACCTACATCACCTTGAAGCAAACGACTCATCTGTTTTTCGGAACACATATCATTAAATATTTCCCATAACACTTTTTTCTGTGCACTAGTTAGCGTAAAGGGCAGTTTTCTATAGAGAGCAGTTGTGAGCTGTTTTTTATTGATAAAATTAATTCCTGTGGTTGTTGTAGTATGAAACAGTTTATGTCTCGCCCATAAAAGCTGGGAATAGAAAAAATCCTCATAGGCAAAACGGCGCCGGACTATTTCAATCTCTTGCGGATTTTGCCCAAAATGCATCTTTTGAAGGGCAATATGTCTTTCCAGGAAATGATGTTTTGTCAATATATATTCCGGCATATTTTCCTCTATTAAACCAGTATAAAGAGAGAAAGCATTATACATAAGCTGACGCATTAACTTTTGAGAAATACCTTCTGTTAAAGGATAAACAGGTAAAACTTCTCGCTTTTTCCAAAAATCATCTTTCGTATCTTCGCTATCATCAATCAATTCAAAATCTGGATGCACCATCTGCAGCTGGCCATTAAATTCAGAAATTGTTCCATTTAACCAAACTAATCTGCCCGGGATAAACAATTTTTCATATACGGGAGGGTAGGTAAACCAGGAACATATAAGCCCAACTTTTCCATCACTGACACCTATATTGAGTATCTTTTTGCCTTTCAAAGAAGTATGAACATCAACCCAAGAAATCATAGCTGTAAAAGCAAGCATATCACCTGGTTTCAAATCTTCTAAATGAGCACTTAATTTCCGGCTAATATATAACTTAGGAAAATGTTCCATTAAGTCCAAAATGGTCTTAATACCCAGCTTACCTAAAAGTCGGGCTCGATTTTCGCCAACCCCTTTCAGGTATTTAATTTCGCTATGTAAATCTGTAGTTTTTTTGCTTTCTGCCATAATAAAATCCAATATAGATAATAAGCTGGATTTGTCAATCTCCGCATTAACAAAGTTAAATTATGTGAAGAACTATACCTAAAGTGGGAGATGATACCAATTTTATTATTGCCATATCCTTATTTGCAGCTTGGCAATCTACATAAAAGTGATTGTATCTTACTCTATATTCAGCTAAAATATAAGCTATAAAAAACCAGTCCTTCTTAATTATCTGCGGTGGAATTGCCGTGGGGCTGCTCGGGTTTTTGCCCATCAGCACCAGGGTAATAGCAGGGTAGCTATCAAGGAAGAAACAAGAGTGTTTTTCTAAAAAAAATAGTATTTTGGTTAATGGGGAAGTTATCTGTTTTACAAATAAAAAGAGGTAGATCTGTCTGTTTCTATTTCGGGATAAAGTACGCATTTAGCCAAATCTAAAGATTGACAACAAAACAAGTATAATATATATTGAACCAATATATGAGGATATTATGAAGAGAACTGTTCTAATGGCATTAATGGTTGGTTTTGTAATGGCATCCAGTCTTCAAGGAGAAAATCTGTCTGCTTCACTGCAAACAAATATTGAAACAGAAAACATAGCCTACGAAGATTATTCTCCTCTTACTGAAAAAGATATTTATGAACTAAAAAATCTGTTGCAAGAAATTCAATTAAACCCTTCAGATCTCAATTTTGAGAAGGATTGGGACCTTTCTACCTGGGGTAAGAGCGAAGAATTTTTGCACGCCTTGCAGGAACCTTATTATGGTTTGAAAAAAATGCAGGTATATAGAAATGCAGCAAATAAGTCAGATACGGATGATGGCTTTGCTTTTTTGGCAGATTTACTATATAAAAATGCTATCGATGATTCGGGCTCGATTTCTATTTATCGAGAATATAAACAAATCTATCAGCAGAATTTTTGGCGTGAAGTTCAGCAGCCCCAAGACCTTTTTCCTTTTTATGAAACTGCTCTGAAGGATATTATCCCTATTTTGGCTGAGGCTTATGCGAATTATAATTCTGAGCTGTGGAGTAAATATATTTCCTATCTATTTACGGCTCTGATAGAAAGTGAAGATAAAGAAGCTTACTCTACCTATTTTAATCAGCATAATATACCAGAAACAAGAGATGTTGAAGATTGCGAGATCAAGAAACAAATGGGGCTTCTTTTGGAGCCAGCTATCTTGAAAGCAGGTATGCAATTTCTGGCTTTAGGGGATGTGATGAAGAATGAAGCAGGAAAACTACTCTATAAAAATAAGAAACCCATAATTAAAACCGGTAAATTTGGAACAATGATTATCGGAACGGTTCACGATGATGTTTATAGTGAAAAACTATTAAAAAAGCCACTTATTCTGCTTATTGATCCCTCAGGAAATGATAAATATGAATTTTCTCTGGCTACCGGTTATGATAACTATACCTATCTTCTGATTGATTATAAAGGAGATGATAGCTATTTGAACCCAAAAATAGGGGAGATGTTTTTTGCTTTATCGGGCTTGGGAATTTCCTATGATCTACAGGGAAATGATATTTATAAAACAGGTGATTTTTCTTTTGCTGCAATGATGGGGATGCAATTACACCGAGATTTTCAAGGTAACGATATATATCATAGTGGTCTATTTAGTCAAGGTGCTGCAATTCGAGGGCTTTCGCTCCTTCAAGATTGCCAGGGAAATGATATTTATAACGCTACTTGCCTTGCTCAAGGTTTGGGTTCAATTCGTTCTGCAGGTGCTATATTGGATATGGAAGGAGCCGATAATTATCTGGTTGGGGGAAAATATTTTCATTCACCTTTGATGCCTAATGACTATTTAACCCTTGGACAGGGAGTTGGTTTTGGTTTGCGTCCTGATTTTGCTGGCGGATTTGGCCTTTTATATGATAAAAATGGAAATGATCGTTATTTGGGTGGGGTTTATGCCCAAGGAGTTGCCTATTGGTATGCTTTGGGGATGTTGATTGATGAAGCTGGAAATGATGTTTATAATGCAATTTATTATCCTCAAGGTTCGGGAATTCATCTGGCGGCAGGTTTCCTTTTTGATGGGCAAGGAGATGATGCATATTACAGTAGACACGGTCCTGGACAGGGTGCGGGTCACGATTGGGGTTTAGGAATTTTAATTGATGCCCAGGGTAATGATGCCTATTCTATTGAAGGAGGAAATGGTTTAGGTTTAAGTAATTCTGTTGGAATTTTTGTGGATAAAAGCGGAAATGATCGCTATGAACGCAAAAATTCCCAAAATTATGGTTATGCTGCCTATAGTAGAGCTACAGGTAGTATAGGTCTTTTTTTGGATGAAGGTGGTATAGATACATATCCGGATACCCTTATGGCAAATGGAACAATATGGAAAAAGGGAACTTATGCTGTTGGAAAAGACATAACCCAAACAGAAGAAAAAGATGATCTTACAAAAAATGAAATGCCTATGCTAACTCCTCCTGCTCCTGATGATTCTATAGAAAATATTTTTGCTGCTGCTGCTGAATGGGAAGTTGGTAATGCCATTGAAAGAGTAAAAAAAGCCAGAGAAATTATGCTTGACAGAGCTGAAGAGGCAAGCGAATATATTCTTAAATATAAACTTAATACAAAATCCGGATTGGAATATCGCGCCTTGGAAGTTATGGTTAAAGAAAACGAGAGTTTTAAACAGCTACTATTTAACTATACTGATGATGCGGATAGTTTGAAAGCTAAAAACGCTTTGGCATTAATAGCAGGTGTTGGAGATAGCACTTTAATTGAACCTATAAGAAAACACCTGAATAATGGAAAGTATATTACTACCTGTCTTTCTCTTTTAGGCAGTATCAAAAGTGAAGAGAGCGTTAATTTACTTGCTGAATATGCATTTCATCCCTGTGAACGTTATCGCTATTTGGTAGCGCGTTCTTTGAAACAAATTAATACTCCTCAAGCTCATAACTACCTGATAAAGATGGCTGATGACAGTTCTTTTCTGGTAAAAACCCTAATTCGAAAATTTAAAGAGGAACAACAATGAAAGACGAAAAACAAATCTTTGAGGATTATCTTAACTCACTTGAACTGGAAAACATAAACCAATTAATGAAACGCTTTGAACATTATCATAATTTGCTGTATACTACTAATCGTAAGGTTAATCTGGTTTCCCGTAATATACCTTCGGATAGATATTGGGTGCAGCATTTTCTTGACAGCTTAGTTGCTTTGGAATGTTTGGATTTAGAAGGAAAATTTGTTTTGGATTTCGGTTCGGGAGGTGGTTTACCTGGAATTCCTCTTAAACTTGCCGTTCCAGATTTTAATTTAACACTTCTGGAATCGGTACAAAAGAAATCCCGGGTTTTGCGTGAATTTGTGGATGCCCTATCTCTTTCAGCAACAAATGTTGAAGCGAGTCGTTTAGAAGATTATGCTTATGTGGCAAGGCGTCCAAGCTACGATATAATAGTTTGCAGAGCCATTTCTTTGGAGGAACGTTATATTTCTCCCATAAGGAGATTGCTGAAACCAAGCGGAATGGTTGTTTTTTATAAAGCTCAGAAACTGGATGATGTGCAAAACCTGCATTATGAAGTCCTGTTGGATAAAAACTATCCTTCCTTGGGTCAACGCAAATTAATTGGTATTAAACAGCGAGACCTTATGCTGCGTTAAGTTTATAAAATGAAAGGATATATATGCCCAATATTATAACTGTAGTAAACCAAAAAGGTGGCGTTGGAAAAACAACAACAGCCGTAAATCTGGCTGCTGCATTGGCAGTTTTAGAAAAAAGGACTCTATTAGTGGATTTTGACCCTCAGGGAAATGCTACCAGCGGAGTTGGAATCGATAAAGATAAGGTAGAATTGCAGATATATGATGCCTTAATAGATAGAGCTCCAATAGAAAAAACAATCCTAGCTACTTCCACAGAAAACTTATATTGCATTCCTGGAAATATAAATTTAACAGGAGCGGAAATTGAACTGGTTCAAGAATATGCGCGTGAGCATAAATTGAAAAATGCCTTACAGCCGATAGTAAATTCATTCGAATATATTATAATTGATTGTCCTCCTTCACTTGGTTTGTTAACTGTTAATGCTATGACAGCTGCTACGGAAGTTTTAGTTCCTATTCAATGCGAATATTATGCTTTGGAAGGAGTTAGCCAATTACTTACTACTATTCGTTTGATTCAAAAAAACTTAAATCCCGGATTAAATATTCTGGGAGTGCTGTTAACAATGTTTGATAAAAGAGTAAATCTATCTTTGCAAGTAGCTAAAGAAGTTCATCGCTATTTTAAAGAGAAAGTTTTTCGTACAATTATTCCGCGCAATGTTAAATTAACAGAGGCACCTGGTTTTGGGAAACCTATTTTTCTTTATGATATAAGATCTCCGGGTGCGATGAGTTACCTTAATCTGGCTAATGAAGTTATCAATAGAAGTAAATAGGTAGTTATTTATGAATGATCGTTTAGGACGAGGTCTTTCAGCTCTAATTCCAGAAAATGATCTTGAAGAAAATCCCAAATTGGGTATTAGTACTCTGCCGATTGACAGTATAAAACCCAATCGTTATCAACCACGGAAAATATTCGATGCAGAAAAGCTGGCTGAGCTTACTGAATCCATCAAAGAAAATGGCATTATTCAACCCTTGATTGTTACCAAGACTACTTCTTCGGAATATGAATTAATCGCTGGAGAAAGAAGATTGGAAGCAGCCAAATTAGCTGGTCTGGAAAAAGTGCCGGTTGTTATTCGTAGTGTTTCGAAAAAGGAACAGCTTCAGTTTGCTTTAATTGAAAATATCCAACGGGAAGATTTGAATCCTATCGAAGAAGCTCTTGCCTATAATGCTTTAGTTGAAGATTTTGGATTAACTCATAACCAAATATCTGAAATTGTAGGAAAAGATAGAGCTACAATAACAAATTCTCTGCGTTTATTGAAACTACCGGAAAGAATTAAACAGATGCTTATTTCAGGAGAATTGAATTCGGGACAGGCACGCGCTGTTCTTTCTGTGAAACCTGAACTGCAAATTAGTTTTGCTGAATACATTATTAAATATAATTTAACTGTTCGTGAAGCTGAAGATAAAGCGAAAACTTATTCTGAAGACAAAACTGCAGCACCGCAAAAAGCAAAAACAAGTTCCCGGGTTGTAGATCTGGAAAAAGAATTGCATCAGCTATTTAAGATGAAAGTTAAGGTTCAAGAAGCTAATGGTAAAGGGAAAATAACCTTCGTCTATAAATCGGAGGAAGAACTTTTGAAATTTAAAACTATCTTAGATAAAATAAGGCAGGAATAATGAAGAGCGTGATTGTTACCGGAGGCGCAGGTTTTATTGGGGCAAACTATTTGCATACCCTTTTTGCCGATGAGAATTTTTCAGGGAAAATACTAAATATAGATAAACTTACTTATGCTGGAAACTTGGATAGCTTGCAGGATTTAGAGAGTAAATATGGAAACTCTCGTTATTTCTTTGTAAGGGCAGATATCTGCGATGCTGAAAAAATGAAGGAAGTAATAAATCAGTTCAAACCAGATACAATTGTCCATTTTGCTGCCGAATCACATGTAGATCGCAGTATTGATGGTCCGATGGAATTTGTTAAAACAAATCTGGTGGGAACAGCTACTTTGCTAAATGCTGCTTTGGAATATTATCGAACTTTGCAGGAAGCCGAAAAGAAAAATTTTCGCTTTCATCATATTTCTACTGATGAAGTATTTGGCTCTTTAGGAGAATCAGGTATGTTTACAGAAGAGACAGCTTATGATCCTTCTTCTCCCTATTCAGCTTCCAAAGCAGGTTCCGATCATTTAGTCCGTGCCTGGCAGAGAACTTTTGGACTACCTATTACTATTTCTAATTGTTCCAATAACTATGGTCCTTATCAATTTCCTGAGAAGCTGATCCCTTTAATGATTCTAAATTGCTTGGCTCATAAACCTTTACCTGTTTACGGAAAAGGACTAAATGTGCGCGATTGGCTTTTCGTTACAGACCACTGTGAAGCTATCAATATTATTATCCGTAAAGGTAAATTTGGCGAAACCTACAATATCGGAGGCCACAATGAAATGAAAAACATTGATATTGTAACTACGATATGTAAAATTTTAGACGAACTGGAACCTTCACCCACTCTGAATAGTTACACTGAACTAATTACCTATGTGAAAGATAGGCCTGGCCATGATTTACGCTATGCTATTGACGCCGGCAAAATTGAAAAGGACTTGAGATGGAAACCTGCTGAAACTTTTGAGACTGGCATCCGAAAAACCATCTCTTGGTATCTGGAAAACCGTGAGTGGTGGCAAAATATTCAAAATAATAATTACCGCCAAGAACGCTTGGGGCTTGGATAAAATTAACTTTTCTACAGACCAGTAAGAACTTCTTGACAAAATATGAATTTAGCATATCATATAAAGAAACAGCAAATAAATCTAAAGGATAAAAAATGAAAAAAGATGTAGTGAACTACTTTCTCGAACTTATAGCTATTGATAGCGAATCTAAAAATGAGCGAGCAGTGATTGATAAATTAAAATTGGATTTGGAACAACTGGGGGCAATAGTTGAAGAAGATGATTGCTATACCAAAACTAATGGTAATGCAGGTAATTTGTATGCCTATTTCCCTGGTACAATAAATAAAAAACCTCTTCTTCTTTGTGCACATTCTGATACTGTAACTCCCGGAAAAGCAATAAAACCAACTATTGCCAATGGTCGCATTTTCAGCGATGGAACTACAATTTTGGGTGCGGATGATAAATCTGGAATTTCAGAAATTATGGTAGCCATAAAGAATATTAAAGATAAAGGTATCGAGCATGCACCTATCGAAGTGCTGATTACTGTTTCGGAAGAAATAGGACTTTTAGGGGCTAAATGCTTTGATAAATCCAAATTACAATCCAAAATCGGCTATGCATTAGACAGCCATCAGGTTGGTGAATTAACAATTGGAGCTCCTTACCAAAATACTTTTTGCATCACTTTTTATGGTAAAGAAGCTCATGCTGGAGTGGAACCTGAAAAAGGACTAAATGCAATTCGTTTGGCCGCTGAGTCCATTGTAGCAATGCCTAATGGAAGAATCGATTTTGAAACTACTTGTAATTTAGGAGCTATTTATAGTGGCTCACCTACCAATATTGTCCCTAAGGAAGTTGTGGTTAAAGGTGAAGCTCGTAGCCATAAAAAAGCGAAGCTGGATCAGGTTTGTGACGAGATCAAACAAGCTGTAATTTCTACTGTTAAACGCTATAATGACCAAAATGGTAATGCCTCTTACAAATTTGAATTGGAACAAGAATATGAGGCTTTTTTTATCCCAAATAATGCTCCAGTTGTTTCTCTTGCTGAAAATGCTCTACGCGCTTTAGATATTCCTTCGAATATAAAAATTGGAGGGGGTGGTAGTGATGCTAACATCTTTAATGCCGGAGGCATACAAATGATCATAGTTGGCACAGGGATGAACAATGTTCATACTGTAAATGAAGATATTACTGTAGATCAACTTTATAAAGGTTCTGCATTTGTAGAACAGTTAATCATTCAATATGCGGAGAATTAAATGGGACTAAAACTGTGTTTAATTGGTTATGGGAAAATGGGAAAAATGCTGGCAAATTTAGCCACTAACTATGATTGCACAGTTGTTTCTATTATAGATCCTCAACAAAATAACTACCACAGTGAAATTTCGTTGCAATCAATTGGCGAGGCAGAAGTTTGTATCGATTTCAGCCACCCTTCAGTAGTGCTGGATAATATTCAAAAAGTGCTTTCCTATAAGAAAAATATGGTTGTGGGAACTACCGGCTGGTTTGATCATTTAGAGGAAGTACAAAAAATGGTGGAAAATTCGGCTTCAGGTCTGATTTATGGAGCTAATTTCTCCATTGGTATGAATATCTTTAATCGCTTAGTAGCAGAAGCAACGAAAGCCTTTGATCGTTTTCCCGATTATGATGTCTACGGTTTGGAAATGCATCATAATCAAAAAGCAGATAGTCCTTCCGGAACAGCTATTGAGCTTTCCAAAACTATATTAGCCAACAGCAGCCATAAAAAAACTACTCTATTTGATCCTGCATATAGAAAAATTGAACCGAGTGAATTACATTTTGTTTCATTACGAGCCGGTTCAATTCCAGGAACACATAAAGTCGGCTTTGATAGTGAAGCCGACACAATTGAGCTTAGTCATTGTGTGCGTTCTCGTAGTGCATTAGCTTCTGGTGCTTTACAGGCAGCAAAATGGATTAAAGACCGCAAGGGCTTTTATAGCTTTAGCGATATGGTTTCTTCCGTTTTATGCTGATACCTTTTATTAAAATGAATGCACAGGGTAACGATTTTGTTATTCTGGATTATTTTGCGCCTGAACTTGTTACTTTAAAGGAACTTAATTATTCCTCCCTGGCTTTAGAAGTATGTAGACCTCATTTTGGCATTGGGGCTGATGGCTTAGTTTTATTAAAGCCCTCCACAGAATTTGATGCTCAAATGATAATTTTCAATGCCGATGGTTCACAAGCTGAAATGTGTGGCTCTGCTTTACGATGTGTAACCTGGCTTCTATACAAGAAAACAGAAAAAAGGGAATTTGAGATTCTTACTGATTCTGGAGTAAAAAAATGCCAGGTAAACAACGATAAAACAATAACTGCTAATTTGGGTTTACCCAAAATGCTAAAAAGAAAGTACAATGCTGAGGGCTTCACAGGAGATCTGATTGAAATTGGCAATCCCCATTTTATTGTTTGGCAGAATAATTCTGATGATGACCCACATATAAAATATGGTCCACTTTTGGAACATCACCAGGGTTTTCCCGATACTGTGAATGTTCATTTTGCTTACCTGATAAATAGAAATGAGATAGCTATCAAAATTTGGGAAAAAGGTTGTGGAGCAACTTTTGCCTGTGGAACAGGAGCTTCAGCAACTGTCTATAGTGGTATCATTAATGGCTTTTTGGATAACGAAGTTAAGGTTAATATGCCAGGAGGAACTGTAAAAATTTCAGCCACCGCACAGGGGTATTTACTAAGTGGGGAAGTTTATGAAACCTTCCAAGGAGTATTCAAATGGAGAATTTAGGTAAGTACCTTCTGGAATTGCGTTTACAGCGTGGTTACAGCTATCAGGATATCTGGAATGAACTTCGTTTCAAAGAAGATCAGATAAAAGCAATTGAAGAAAATCGCTTATCTGCATTAGGACCCTATGGCATTGCAAAAGCTGTTGTTTTTAATTATGCTCGTTACCTTGAAGCCGATTTGAATTCTGTGATGAATGCCTTTTCCATTATGATGCCGGAAAGTAATAAACCTGAATTTAAACCCGCTACCACAGTTAAAGAAAAAAAGATTATGCTCTCCACCAATTTTATGTGGACCCTGGGGATTTTAGTTATTATTATTATCCTGGGTTCAATTCTCTGGTATGCCTATAATCAAAATTGGCTTAGACCCCCGAATTTCTTCACCGCCAAAAAATCCGATTCTACAGCTGTTAGCATCAAAGAGCAAAAAGAAGAAACAAAACCTGATACTTTGCGTCAACATCTACAGGCAATTAGTGAAGCCATACCTAAAACTAATAATATAAAAATTGATAATTTAGATAGCAAAACTGTCCCTCCAGATACAACTGATTATCTTGGCAATATTTTGGGTGATAGCCCTATTAATGTCCCTATCCATTAGCCAGATTATTATCTTACAGCTACCCTCTAAGAACTTTTTAAAAAATCCAAATCTGAGATAGTGAAAAATTATAACTTTTTTTGCTATTGTAACATCTTTATATTCAGTTAGTTAGCTAATTCGGCAAAAAATTTAGCAATCTAATGGCCAGATTGCTAAAATTTTTCTTGCTTTTTTTGTGCCTTCGATTATATTAATTAGTGAACAATAAAAATTCAAGGAGGTTCAAAATGAAACTCGTACCTTATCGTAGAACTAATGAACTAAGACCAATGAGCAGTATGCTCAATTTATTCGACGATTTTTTCAATCGCTTTTACGAAGAGGAAGTTGGAGATGATAATTTCCAACCGATGGCAATGGATATAATTGAACAGGATAAGGAATTCCAGGTTTTGGCTAATCTGCCTGGATTTAAGAAAGATGATGTAAAAATAAGTATTCATGATAATCAATTAATAATTGAGGCCAATTGCAATACTACCAAAGAAGAGACAAAAGGAACTGTATATCGCTGCGAAAGATACAGTGGCAGCTATCGCAGAAATCTTGTCCTTCCTGAAAATGCCGAGATTTCTAAAATCTCTGCTAAGATGGAAGATGGAGTGTTGAAACTAACTATTCCGAAGAAAGAACCCTCTCCCAAGAAAGAGATTAGCATTCAGTAATCTCTGGAAACAAACAAACTATGAGGATTGCGCCTAGCTGGCGCAGTCCTTTTTTTGTAGTTAAAGCTAATTTATGAAACAAGAAAAGTGTTGCAAAAATGTAAAAGTATAAAGTGCACGCTAAGCAATTAAGCGTGAGAAGTGGTTGATGAAGACATCAATTTTCTTGTTTTTTTCCAGAGATTACGCCACCATCGCTATGATTGTGTTGGTCTTTGAGTTAAAATCGGTTTTGCTTGTGATCTGCCATACAATTTCGTTCTTTTTGCTTTCTTTGAATAAGGTCATTAATTATCTCATAGAAAATGCCGATTTTGACTTAAAGCCGACAGGATTGCAAAATGTTGATTTTGACTTAGAGCCGACAGATTATTAACGTCTCCATCGTTATTATCTGTCATCCCTCTGGGACTTTTATATCCATTCATTATATCCCCGGGTTAAAACCCGTCGTTAGTATGTATCGTTCATAACGGAACTTTTGTCTAACTTCTATTTTTACAAGGGGCTTACACCAACATCAGAAAAAGGGCAAGCAAAAGAATTATATACAGGGATCAATTTTATTTCGGTACTGGTGGTTCCTTTCTATCAGGTTGCAACAAAAATGAACTCTTTGTTTCACCTTTTCAGCTTTCCACTTCTTTGCGGAGCTTCAGCGAGCTCCGGCTACCTTCTTCCTCTCGACTCCAAGACCCCTCGACTCCAAGACTTCTCGACCTCAAGACCCTTCGACTTCTCGTCCCTTCAGTTACATTTTCAGAAGCTTGTGGATGATCGTTCTTTGCTCACTTTTAACTATTATAAGGTAAATACCGGAAGGAACAGCCCTATTTTTATTATCCAAGCCATCCCAGGCAAAATGTTGTAAACCTGTATCCAAAGGAATAGTTTCCATTTTCCTAATTAGCTGTCCTTTAATGTTATAGATGTATATTTTACTTTCCGTTGCAGAACTAAGTTTTAGTTCCAATACCACAGACGAACTGAAGGGATTTGGATAGCTATGTAAACATTCAATTTTATCAGGTGGCAGAGGAGGATTTTCCTGTTCAGGATTAGGTAAAATCAGAACTATCGGACCTAAAACATTGTTAATTCCATTATAGGCAATTGTTTCCAGCCAATAGTAAAGTGTATCGGCAAGGGGCAATTCAGAATCATAAAAACTATAATGATAGCCGCTTGCACCGCCTATTGCAGAAATTATGGAAGCATTCAATTTTAGGGCAGAAGAAAAATCAGGCCTATCATTTCTGTAGAGATTATAGCCAGCGAGATTAGTTTCAGAAGCTGTATTCCAAAAAATATTGGCACCATTAGCATAGACAGCATAGAAAGCAGTAAGTTCTACAGGCAGTGTAACTTCTTCTGCCGTAAAGAAATCCATAATGCATTTCAGGAGGTTTGCTCTCGTATTAGGAAAAGTTCCATCCGTTAATTCACTTAAAGCATAGCTAAACACAAAGCTGCGTTCATTATAGCCACCTGCACTGGCAACTGCCACACATCCATAATCACTTTCCTCAAAAGCACTTCTGGCATAAGGATAAAGAGCCGTAAAACGATCTATATAATCCACCTTAGTTTGCGTGGAACCAGTAAAATTCATTCCAGAAGTTGGAGTATTAGAAACGCCGCTAAGATTATTTATAGCATTGGTTTGTCCATCCTCAGCATTCATTATTCCCAAGAGAGGCAAAAGAACTTCATCCGCATCTTGCTCGCCTTGAACATCCGGAAGATAGTATCCAAAATCGAATCCGACCACATCCACGCCTTCAATATATACTTTTCCGCCAGAAATTAAATAACTGTATAACGCATTATACATAAGTAGGTTATCAAAACGAACAATGTTACTGCCCACTGCTCCAAAACTTAAAAAGACCGCTTCAAAACTGTAAAACGAACTGGGGAAAGTAGTTCCGTAAACACAGTCATAACCCAAATCCTGCAAAGTGTTATTAATAAAGGTTCCGCTCATATCTCTTCCTCCGGCAACTCCTTCCCACACAAATATTCCTCCCGCATTAATTAATATACTAAAAGACAGATTAGCTCCAGCAACTACAGGATAATCGGCAACTGTATTTAAAGTAAAAGTAACATATTGAGAAGTTGCACTTGGCAAAACATAAATGCTAAATACATTTTCCAGAAGAAGATAACCATCGGCAGGAATAGTTTGACTATGGCTTCCGGATAGGATATTTACATAAGAATTGCCTGTGGAAAGCGTAAAATTACCATTGGAAGCATATTCTCCGTAGCTTCTTAACAGCAAATTGACCGAGAATGTTTCATCAGGTTCAACCGCCAAATTTCCATTTGCATCGGTTGCTCCTCTATTTTCTATTAAAGCAAGCCGAATTTCAACATCGGGAAGGGGATTGCTTTCTTGCAACGCACGGCGGGCATTAAGTTTTCCTTCACCCAAAAGATTTTCCCTGCCAAGATTTACGGCATCTACATCATCGCAGCTACCTTTGATTCTATCTCTCAGTTCTGTTTGGCTTATTTCCGGAAGATAGGATTGGATTAATCCTGCCAAAGAACTTGCCACCGGACTGGCATAAGATGTTGCATTACTTACAGTTGTATAACCACTGGCAGTTACTGTTCCAATTGATTCTGTAGGAGCGCCTACATCAACAAAGGAACCATAACTGGAAACAGAAGATTTTATGCCATTATTTTGCAAAGCGGCAACAGCTATAACATTTTGATAGGCAGCAGGATAGACAGGGATAGCGTTATTATTATTTCCAGCAGAGGCAACAATTGTTGAGCCCAAAGAATAGGCATAATTGATAGCTTCTTGATTTGCCCAAGAAAAAGAAGAGCCACCCCAACTGCAATTTATTATATCAGCTCCCATTTCTGCAGCATAAATAATACCATCGTAACCTCTATATATAGAACCAGAACCTGGGAAACTACAGGATATGGGAAGCATTTTTAAATTCCAGGCAAGGGAACTAACCCCCATTATGTTATTTGTTCTGGCAGAAGCAATTCCACAAACCGTAGTCCCATGCCCGCTGCTTTCAAAAGGATTATTTGCCTCTTCGCCAGAACTGGTAAGCATAAAATCCCAACCAATCAGGTCATCGATTTTTCCATTTCCGTCATCATCAATTCCATTCAGGTCTCCCGCATCCATAACCCAAGTGCTTCCGTTATAATAAATTGTATAGCCATTGTCGTTTACATCTTCGCCTAAATTTTGCCAAATATTATCAACCAGGTCTGGATGAGTCCACCGGCAACCGGTATCTACAATGGCAAGCAGCACAGAATTTGAGCCATTTTCGCCTTTATGAATATCCCAAGCGGTCTCTGCTTCCAGAGAAGAAAAATAGAGTGATTCATCATAATATTCATCAATGGGAATGGCAAAAACGCAATCGGGATAAACAATTTCCGCATATTGCACATAATTATCTGTGGCAAGCAAGTTTACAATTGTCTGAGGAGGGTAGGGACTTTGCACTGTAAAAATTAGTTCCAGCTCACAATTATTTCTCTTTTGAGGAGATAGATTAAATTTGGGGTGGATGGATGAGACCTGTAATTTCTGCAGTTTCTCATCAATTGTGGCAATGCCAGTGCGATTATTGTTTTTTTGCAGAGCGGAACGCATTTCTGGCTTAATTTTAAAAACCGCAATTCCTTCTCTGTCATTAAAATCGTAGGCAAAAAGAGAAACTGTCATTAGCAGACATAAAAGCAGAGCAAAGTGCTTCATTCTAACCTCCTAAAAAACCGATTCGCGGCTCCTTTTAAAGATGTTTTTGCCATCTTTATAAAAACGGGGAATGATATGTAAATGAAAATGGGGGATACTTTGTCCGGCAGCAGAACCACAATTCATCGCCAAATTGTAGCCCTGCGGATTATACTTTTCCGCCAACAGCTTTTGCACAGTTATTGTAATAGACTGCAATGATACAACTTCCGCTTCGGTTAAGGCAAAAAAATCGGGGGTATGCCGTTTAGCAATTATTAAAGTATGCCCCTTACTGACCGGATATTTATCCCAAATTGCGAAAAAATGTTCGTTTTCAGCAAGGTATATAGAGCAATCAAGGTTACAAAATTCACACGCCATCTTTTATTACCTCTTTGTTATATAATAATCCAGTTCTTACAGATCTCCAAATGATATAATTACTTATTAAATATCAAGTTCCTTACAAGTATTTCCTCATCCTCCCGTTATCCTCCCGTCCTCAACTCGTTCTCAACGATGAGCAAAAGAGAGGTGAATGATGAGAGGAGGATAGGATTTTTGCAAGGATGCTTTACCCGCTTCTAAACAAGTTTTCATAATGTAAAGGTTATATTGGTATAGATTATCCTTACTTAGAGCTTTTAGATGGGGCAGACATACCATTTTGGCATTGTCAACATTCCGTGCCTAAGTCCTCTAGTGGAAACGCGAAATCTATCTTTTCCGCTTTTTTTTAATAGAGCGGAAAAAAGCAAGACAGCGGCTAACATTATATCCGCTCTTTCTTTTCCCATTCCGGCAATATTTTCGCGTTGCTTTAGGTCTGTCTGTTTGTATAATTCAATTTGGCGTTGAAGTTCCGCTAAGGTAATTTCATAGCCCTCAGCTTGTTGAGGGGTTTTAATTTTGCCTTTTGAGGCAACGCAGGCACAAACTAAAGCCCCTCCTCCGGTTCCGATTAAAGTATCTTTTGTAACTATGGAAACAGGTAGAACACCATTAATATAGAATAATAAATTATTATAGTCCTTGGTGGAAATCGGATCGCTTTTCACAAACTGTTTGGTCAGCTGAAGTGCGCCTAAAGGAAAACTTTGGCTGCTTTGAATATGTCCCCCACGGCCAGAAATGATTTCCGTGCTAAAACCCCCGCTGTCAAAAACGGTTATTGGTTGCAAAGGATTGGGCAAACCGCTCAGCACGCCTTTCCATTCTAATTTTGCCTCTTGCTTAGGAGTAAGGATTTTCACTTCCAGGCAGTCCTGTATATATATTCTTCTTACAAACTCTTTCCTATTGGATGCTCGACGAAAGGTTTCGGTGCCTGCGGCAATTATTTCTTCCACATTGTAAGCTCTTTCTATGTCTAATTGCAAACAATTTAGAACATAAATTGCCTTATTTTGTCCCAATTCAGATATATATCCCTTTTTGGTAAGATAGGAACCCAGACGAAAAGGAATTCTAATATCCGTTAAACAATTAAAACTCTTCTCCCTTTTGTCTGCAATGAGACATTTTATGGAATTGGAACCAATATCCAATGCTTCTACAATCATTGTAGTTATTGGCTCTGATTTTAATTTATGCTGAAGACTGGCATCCTTGGGCTACTTTATTTATCCAACCGCTATAATTCTGGATACAGTGGAAACCGATCAGTTAAAGAATGCACTTCTTTTTTCAGTGCTTGCAGGTATTCTTCATTTTCAAAGTTATCACGCACTTTTTTAATAAGCTCAGCTATCAGCTCCATTTCTGCTTTTCCCATTCCGCGAGTTGTAACAGCTGGTGTTCCTAAACGAATTCCGGAAGCTACAAATGGACTTCTGGTATCAAAAGGAACCGTATTTTTATTTGCTGTAATTCCTGCCAAGTCAAGAGCTTCTTCCATTTTTTTGCCGCTGGGGCTTCCCTCAATTTCGGGTCCTAAATCAATCAGCATAAGATGTGTATCTGTTCCTCCTGAAACCAGTTTGAAACCTTGATCAATTAATGCCTTAGCTAAAGCATTAGCATTTTCCACTACTTTTTGCTGATAGAGTTTAAATTCTGGCTGAAGTGCTTCAAGAAAAGCAACTGCTTTTGCGGCAATAATATGCATTAAGGGTCCACCTTGCACACCTGGAAAGACCTTGCTATCAATTTCTTTGGCAAATTCTTCTTTACATAAAATAAGTCCAGCACGAGGTCCGCGCAATGTTTTATGTGTTGTGGTAGTAACTACATCTGCATAGGGGACAGGACTTTGATGTAAACCGGCAGCTACAAGTCCTGCAATATGAGCCATATCAACCATTAATTTGGCTCCTACTTTATCGGCAATTTCACGAAATCTGGCAAAATCCAGTTTACGCGGATAAGCAGAAGCACCAGCTAAAATCATTTGTGGCTTATGTTCAATTGCCAAAGCTTCCAGTTCATCATAATTTAGCTGTTCAGTTTCTTTATTTACAGTGTAGGGGACAATATTGTAAAGCTGTCCGCTAAAAGAAAGAGGATGGCCATGAGTTAAATGTCCGCCATGTGCAAGTTCCAAAGCCATAACTGTGTCACCTGGTTTTACAAGTGTAAAATAGGCAGCCATATTTGCCTGAGAACCGCTATGGGGTTGAACATTAGCATGCTCCGCTCCAAAGATTTGTTTGGCGCGTTCAATAGCTAAACGTTCGGCATCGTTGATAAATTCGCAACCACCATAATAACGACCGTAGAGCTTATAATTTATTGCTCCGGTTTTTTTGCTCCAGCGGTAGGGATATCCCTCAGCATACTTATTGGTCATCACGCAACCTTGAGCTTCTAAAACAGCCAGGGAAGTGAAATTTTCGCTGGCGATCAGTTCCAGATTTTCACGCTCTCTTTTAAGTTCATTCATAATAGCGGCGTAAATTTCCGGATCGGTTTTTTGAATGTGAATCATTACCTTTCTCCTTGATGTATTTTATTAATTCTATTTATATGTCTTCCACCTTCGAAAGATGTATTCAGCCATACCTTGGCAATTTCTATGGCATAAGGAATGGCGGTAAATCTTCCTGCCAAAACCAGAATATTAGAATCGTTATGCTGTCGTGAAAGACGAGCTATATCAGTATTTACACATAAAGCAGCTCTAATTCCTGCAACCTTATTGGCCGTAATACTCATTCCAATTCCACTGCCACAAATGAGGATACCTTTTTCACATTTTTTATCAGCAACCGCTCGGGCAGCGGGATATCCTGTATCAGGATAATCCATACTTTCTGTATTATGCGTGCCAAAATCCACAAATTCATATTGTGGAAAGGCACTTTTGAGGGCTTCCTTAAGCTCAAAACCAGCATGGTCTGAAGCAATGGCTATCTTCATTTTTCTTCCGCCATCAAACAAGATAGAGCTATGCAATAATATTTAGAATTTTCACTTTCACTGCGGCTCATAACGATAACAGGTTTTGTAGTTCCGCAAATAAGACCAGCCAATTCTCCTCCCCCAAAAAGCATAAGTCCTTTATAGAAACTATTGGCACTATCCAAATTCGGGAAAATGAGAATATCGGAATCACCTTCTAAAGAACTTTGAATTCCTTTTACAGCAAGTGAATTGGGATCACAGGCCAGAAAAATATCCAGAGGACCATCTACAAGGCAATTTCTTATCTGTCCACGTTCTGCCATTTTGCATAAAAGTGAATAATCCAAGGTTTCCGGCATTGAGGGGCTAACCTTTTCTGTGGCTGAAATTAAAGCAACTTTGGGTTTTTCTATGCCAAACTTCCTTGCCATAGCAACGCTGTAATTGATCATTGCTATTTTTTGATTCAAATCGGGGTTAATCAAAACAGCTGTATCGCTAACAAAGAGCAGCTTATTATACTTAGGGATTTCTAAAGCACAAGTATAGCTCATAATCGCTTTAGGAGGTAAAAGTCCTTTTTCTTTATCTAAAACTGCTTTCAGGAAAGTTTCAGTTCCCACCAGACCCTTCATCAAAACATCTGCTTCGTTATCGCGAACCATTCTAACTGCTTCTTTAACGGCCATCGCAGGGTCAGTTATATTCATTATTTGCAATTTGTCTGGGTTTATTTCAGAAGGCAATAGAGCTGAGATTTTATCTTTATTTCCTATTAAGATAGGGGAAACAAATCCATTGTTTGTTGCCCTCAAAATGGCATTGATAGTATTATTATCTTCTGCAACGGCAACTGCGATGCGGGTTTTTTTGCCACTGCTTATAGCTTTTTCTGCAAGTTCAGTAAGTTTCGTAATCATTTTTACGCCAACATAGCTGCTAAAGCGATAGAATATAATTTACTGCATTCGCTATCACCCCGGGAGGTTAAAACACAGGGAACCCGCGCCCCCATAACTATCGCTCCCAGTTCACTTTTTGCCAATTTTATGATGGTTTTGTAAAAAGTGTTGCCAGCTTCAATATTGGGGAAAAGAATACAATCTGCATCTCCACAAACAGGACTATCCACACCTTTAATTAGTGCGCTTTCTCTATCCAAAATCATATCCAAACCCAAAGGCCCTTCAACAATGGCACCCTTAATCTGACCGCGTTGTGCCATTTTAGCAATAATTGCTGCATCCGCGGAAGAAGTTATTTTGGGAAGAGTTTGTTCACTGGCAGAAAGAAGCCCTACCTTAGGATTTTTAATACCCAAAATATTCGCAGTTTTAATCAGATAATTTGTAATAGCAATTTTCTGATTCAAATCCGGTAGAGGAATAATTGCTACATCGCCAACTATCAGTAATTTATGATAATGCTTTGATTCGGTAACTGTTACATGGGAAAGAATCGCTCCAGGATCCATAAGTCCACATTCTTTATTTAAGATTGCTTTCATATAACGGTCGGTGGAAATAAGCCCTTTCATTAAAAAATCGCCCTTACCCTGATTAATCATCTCTACAGCTAATGCAGCAGATTTAGTATCTCCAGGGCAATGAACAATATTAAATCTTGAACAATTAAGATTATGTTCCTTACAAACCGATAGAATCATCTTTTCGTCACCAACTAAAGTTGCTTCAATTAGCTCTTTTTCAACAGCCATGTATGCTGCTAAAATAGTATGTGAATCAACTCCCCAGGCAGCTACCAGACGTTTTTTAGGCCTGGTAGCCAAAACATCGAACATTTGGTCAAGTTTGCTAATCTGCATTTTTTTTGTCCTTTATATTTTTATTTTTATTAAACTGCTCGTTTCATTGTAAACTAAAGCCATATCGGTAAAATTATATAGCTTCAACTCTAAAAGCGGAATATCATCTTCCATTAAATATCGGCTCTGTAAAAGAAAATCCGCTCCGCTTTGCTCTTTTATGTATAATAAGGAATCTTGGTGTGAGGATAATATAAAGGAAGAATCACATACAACCAAATTGACTGCGTAACTTTTCAATAACTCATCCTTTACTAATTCTAAAATAGAAGATTCCTGTTCAGCATAATCAGGTTCAATCTTTGAAGGAATAAGCAAGATAAGAGGTCTCCGCTCCTGCTGAAATTGGCTAAACCAATTTCCTTCTAGAAAAGCTTGCACAATTTCACTTACAGAAGAATCATACACTTGATCTTCCATAATCTCTGTAACAGATATGGATTCTGAAAGATCCATTGTCTTTCCTGCTTCTATATCTGGAATAATACATTCACCAACAGCATCCGGACTGGTATTAACTTTATATGTATCTTCATTGCCCTCATTTTTCTGTAAAAAAGCACAGGCAAAACAAAACAAAGCCATTGAACAGATAATTAATCTCTGGATATAATGCATCTTCATCCTTATATTACAACTGTATGAACCATTGTAAGTTAACTTACTTCCAAATAAAGTTACCATATTTGAGCATTATGTAAATAATTCATAATTCTGTCAAGATTTTGTTTCACGCAGGTGTTTTCACTTTCCATATTTTTCAGAGGATTAGCAAATTTCCCATAACATTTTTTACCAGGGCTATATTGATTAATCTGAGCTGTCTCTGAAGGGCAGATGATCAATTTGGGTTTAGATAATTTTTACTTGACTATAACCCCATATCCAATTATCATATCTTTGCTTAGTAAATAATCTATTATTCATAAGTATAGCTTAATTCTACAGGGAGGAATTATGAAGAAGACCTTATTTATAATACTGTTAACCCTTTCTGCTATAGGAGGGTTGTTTGCGCAGGTAAACATTCAGTTAGGACAAACAATTTCACAGAATTTTGATGTTTTAGGAACTTCAGCTACTGCAACTATGCCTACCGGCTGGAAAGTTGATAAAAATGCCACAGTTAGAACTCTGGGAACTTATTCTACCGCTTTAACAGCTACGGAAAGAATTGGTGGTGATGGTATGACTTCTTCTGCCGGAAACGGAATTTATAACTATGGTGCAGGACCAGCAAATACTGCTACGGATAGGGCTGTTGGTTTTTTATCTTCCAGTTCTGCTACCAAAAGCGGAAATTTATATATTCAGCTTACCAATAATGGCAGTTCAGCAATCAACTCTTTTTCTATAAGTTATAATGTGGAGAAATACCGGATGGGAACTAATTCAGCCGGTTTTTCTTATCAAATGTATTATTCTACTGATGGAACAACCTGGACTTCTGCAGGAAGTTCATTTTTAACTTCTTTTACTGCAGATGCAACAACTGATGGTTATGCTTCCGCTCCGGGTGAAACAGTTCCAGTAAATGCAACTTTATCTTATACACTCCCAGCAGGAAGTTCTTTATATCTTGCTTGGAATTACTCTGTTACTATAGAAACATATACTTCCTATGCTCAGGGCTTAGGCATTGATGATGTAAGCATTACAGCCGGAGGAACAGCTGCCCCAACAATTATAGTTAGTGGAAGTTTATCTCCTTTTTCTACCTTTACGGGTACACCTTCAGCAGCTCAAACCTACACTATAAGCGGTCAAAATTTAACCGGAAGCATCACTGTTGCCGCCCCCACAGGTTTTGCTCTATCTACTGATAACACTACTTTTTCAAGCACTCTTACCTTAGCCAGTAATTTTAATGGGCTTGTTTATGTGCGTTTAACTGGAATCACGGCAGGAACTTTTTCCGGCAATATTGTCCATTCCAGTTCCGGAGCAACTACTATAAACCTTGCCGTGGAAGGAACAGTTACCAATCCTTCCCCATTGATAGATATTACTGCCAATTTAAGTGATTTCAGTACAATTTTGGGAACTCCTTCTGCCGCACAAAGTTATACGGTAACCGGACACTTCTTAACTTCTGCTATTAGTATAACTGCTCCCACAGGTTTTGCTCTTTCTACGGATAACACAACTTTTACTTCCACTCTTTCTTTGGCAAGTGATTTCAGCGGAACTATTTATGTCCGTTTAACAGGTGTTTCAGCAGGAACTTTTACTGGCAACATTGTCCATAGTAGCACAGGAGCCCCAATTCAAAACTTAGCCGTAAACGGAACAGTAACAGACCCAAGTGTTCATAATACTTTTTTGGACGAGGAATTTATTTATCCCGCAGGAGATCTATTAACTGCCCATGGTTGGAATGCTCATAGTGGCGCAGGTTCCCATCCTGTTATTGTAGCCAATGAAGGTTTAGTTTATCCAGGTTATTATGCTTATCAGGGTTTAGCCGCACAGACAGTTCTTTCCGGTTCCGCGGAAGATGTTAACAAAACCTTTGCTAATCAGACCTCAGGCACTTTTTACGCTGCTTTTCTGTTCAATGCTTCCGAAGCTAAAACCACCGCTGATTATTTCTTCCATTTCGGACCTAATCCTATTGGTTCTGATTATAAAGGCAGGGTATTTGCCCAAAAGGATGATTCCGATAACCTAAGATTCGGTATAACCAAAGCCGCAGGTGCTATTTCAGAAACTGCTGCTACTCCTTACAGCTATGCTTTAGATACTACTTATCTGATTGTTATTAAATATGTTATTGTTTCGGGAGCAGCTAACGATGAAGTCTATATGTGGGTGAATCCTGTTATCGGAGCTACAGAACCAGCTGCGCAACTTACAGCAGCTGATTTATCAGGAACCGACATTGCAGGAATTGGAGCAATTGCTATTCGCCAAGGAGCTAACACTCCCATCGCCAGAATTGATGGCATCAGAGTAACTAATGATTGGGCTACTCTTTGGGAAGGAACTCCTATGGAAACTCCTGTTATTCATACCAGCACACCCGAACTTGATCCTTTAGCAAGCATAGTTAATTTACCTTCCGACGAAATCAGAGAGTACACTTTATGGGGAACCAACATCTTAGGCAACATAACAGTTACAGCTCCCAATGGTTTTCAGGTTTCTACTTCGCAAACAGCAGGATGGGCTTCCACGATAACTGTTGCCGCTGATTTTCACTCTCCAATTTATGTGCGGATGTTGGCTTCTGCCATCGGTGAATACGAAGGCAATATTGTTCATACCAGTCCAGGAGCTACACCGGTTAATGTTTTGGTTACCGGCGAAGCAATTCCTGCACCGGTTTCTTGGAATATTACAGCCAATTTAACTGCCTTTAGTTCCGAAGCAGGAACTCCTTCTGCAGTTCAGTCCTATACTCTAAGTGCACCAGGAGCTGTTGAACCCATTCAAATAACCACTGCTTATCCATTTGAATTAAGTTCTACCGGCACAGGCAACTGGGCTACATCATTGTCCTTAAGCTACAATTATAACGGCAATGTTTATGTGCGGATGAATGCATCAGGAGCAGGAACTTTTGACGGTGTAATTTCCCACAATACTACTTATGCTAGTGAATATCAACTACTTGTGAGTGGAACTGCCACACCTCAGCCCGGAATGGCAAATGACTTATTCTTCTCGGAATATATTGAAGGCAGCAGTAACAATAAAGCATTTGAAATCTTCAATGGAACCGGCGGACCGATTGACTTGAGTAATTATTGGGTAGCCCTTTTTGCCAACGGCTCTTCAACACCTACAAATACTTTAAATTTAACTGGAACTCTTTCTCATTTGGATGTTTATGTTATTGCCAATGCTTCCGCCAATGCAACCATACTGGGGCAAGCGGATATAACTTCCACCGTTACTTTTTATAATGGAGATGATGCTCTTTTGCTTTACAAAAAAGTTGGGGTTGATTCCACCAGGATAGATGTTATCGGCACGATTGGAACAGACCCAGGAGCAGCATGGAATGTGGCAGGAGTTACAAATGCTACAGTAGATCATACTATCATTCGTAAACCGACTATTACACAAGGCACTTTGGATTGGGCAGCCAGTGCCGGAACTACTGCAGAAGATAGTCAGTGGGTTGTTTATGCTATAGATTATATTGCTAATTTGGGAATGCATACCTTTGGCAATGTGGTAGTTATGCCTGTTTTCAATCCTCCTGCTGGTGCTTATGCCAGTCCTATCAATGTAACGATCAGCACAACTACTCCTGGAGCTGTTATTCACTATACTACAGATGGTTCCGAGCCCACAGAGTCCTCTGCTGTTTACAGCGCTCCAATTCCTATCAGTTCAGATACAACCATAAAAGCTAAGGGTTATGCCACCGGTTTTTCACCTTCGGCAATTGCCACTGCTTTTTATGATTTTCCAGAAAATGTAGCTACCATAGCCCAACTCCGAGCTGGAACTGTAGGTAGTGCTTATCGTCTTACTGGTCAAGCAGTTCTTACTTTCCAGCAAGCAAATCGTAACCAAAAATATGTTCAGGATGCTACTGCAGCTATCGTTATTGACGACCCGAACGGGATAATAACTACAACCTACAATCTCTATGACGGCATTACCGGTATAGCAGGAACTTTATCTGTATATGCAGGTCTTTTACAATTCGTTCCTCTTGCCAATCCGGGTGCTGCCACTTCTCATAATAATACCATTGTTCCAGTAACGAGAACCTTGGCTACTATCACTTCAGCCGATCAGGCAAAGCTGCTAAAGATTTACAGTGTAACTTTAACCCCCAATACTACAGGTACTTTTGCTGCCACAGCAGAAAACATCACTGCCACGGATGCCTCCGGAACAATAATAATGAGAACTTTCCCCGGTGCCGATTATGCCGGAACCCCAATTCCAACAGACCCTGTGGATATTGTCTGTTTGGGAGGCCAATATAATGATACAATGCAATTTAGCCCCCGTTTTCTGGCAGATATAACCCCCGCTGCAGGAATTTTGGAAGCGCCAATTGTTAATATCAGTCAGGTTGGAGGAACGATAAATTTAAGCTGGAACGCGGTTTCCGGTGCCACAAATTATCGAGTAGAATCTGCAGATGATCCTTATGGAACCTGGACTACAGTAACAACTACTTCCAATCTATTCTATAGTGGAGCAGCTGCTAATAAAAAGTTCTACCGGGTTATTGCTATTAATTAAATAAGCAATATCTGTTTAAATGAAAGGGTGGAGTATATGGCTCCACCCTTTTTTATCGGTTTACGATTATAAGATATTTACACCTTGGAAGTTATCAACAGATTCAAAAGCTATTTAGGCACAAATGATCCCTTTGATCAAGCTTCTCAATCCTGAAATGCCAATATCCTCGTTTCTACAATCAAATCTGCTTTAGCACTTCCCCAATCAATCATTCACAATTGCCAGTTTACCTTTTTTCACATTACCTTTTTCGTCTGCCACTACAAAGAAGTATATTCCGCTGCTGCACTGTTTTCCGTTTGTGTTTTTTCCATCCCACTGAAAACGACTGAAGGCATTTTCTTCCAATTTCATTACTAACGCTCCGGATGTATCATAAATTCTACATTCTGCTTTTCCAGGAGGCATATTATCCACGGGCATATTCACAATTTGTAAATAGGGATGTATAGATGGTCTGAACGGATTGGGAAATGCCTTCAAATTTTGTAAAGAAGTGAGGGGTTTAATCGTTCTGCCAATTCTAAGAGTGTTAAATCCATCTGGGGTTCCGATAATTAGGTCTCCAGCAACTGGATCAAAACCAAGCGAAGTTATATAATTGGACATTAGAGGATAATTTGGAGAAAAATAATTAGTAAACCTTTCTGTATATGGATCGTAAACTGAGAGTCCATTTTCCATACTCCCCAGCCAAATTCTATTTTGCGCATCCATGAAAATGCAGGTAGGGGTAGTTCGCACAGATCCAAACAAGCGTTCTTCATCCACATAATACAGAATATCGTTCTCCCACTGATGGTTTAGCGGATTAAATTTATAGCGTTTGATCATTGTATCATAGCGATACCAATAAATTTCATTCCACATATAAACACCCGTGCTGGCAGCAATCCAATGTTGTTTTCCTTCATAAGGAGTATCTACAGTAACCACACCATACACTACACAACTATTCAAATCAGGCGGAGAAGGAATCAACCAATGATTTCCTCCAGTTACAGGAATAGAATCATTATTCCAGATAGAAAGCCCACGATCATCATTTGTTCCGATAAAATACTGCTGTCCATTATAAAATCCATAGAGAATACGATTATTTACAGTATTGGCAGGTGAAAAATGGGCAACTTTCTCAAAATTCATATTCAGAATATCCACTCCTCCAATATAACACATCAACATCATTAAAGAATCTCCTGCTGGATAGATTCCTCCAATTGTGCCAGTTGTTAAACGCGTAGAAGTATCAAAATCACTCCAGGTTTCGGAAACATTATCATAATAACGGATCCCGCTATCTGTAATATGCACCCAGGAATTATTATCTTCATCATAGATACTTATTCCTTTTTCCCAACCTTCAGGGCTGGAAGCATTATCCCAAGTAGCAAACCATTTTCTGTTTAAGGGATCAACAGCAATTCCTAAAATATTATCCGTATGAATTGGGCTGTTATGAATATTCAAGGTTTGCCAGGCACCATCATCAAATTTACTAACTCCCATAGAACCTTTTCGTACTGGTTTATCTGAGATATAACCACTGGCAAACCAAGGTTTATAATTATTGTCAGTTACCACTTGACCAATTCTGGGAAAACCGATACAGACAGGATTATAGTTACTCCAATAGCCATCTTCTTGTCTATAAATTCCCTCCCCCCAGCTACAAAAATATATCTTACCGTTTAATTCCAAAATTCTACTGATGGGGCTATAGCCCAGGCCGTTTGTTTCTTTCAGAATATGGGTATAGGTATTATCTTCTATCAAAGTGAAAAGAGAATCGGTTGTATTTGTGTAACTTAAGGTTGATTCTTTCCAACTGGCATACGCAACCCATAAACGGGATTGGGAATCCAACAAAACAGAAGAAACATCATTACCAGTTAACATATTGCCTACATTATAATATAGCCAGGAACCGCTGTTCATATTTAGAGAATGCACATAGACCTTATTATAAAGACCGATGGCAATACTTTCACTATTTGCCGATAAAATTGGATTTCCTCCACTTAAAACAGGGTTCTCGATTCCCTGTATCGTTTTCCAAGCAGAATCTATATCTAAGGAATCCAAGGGGACATAACTTACGCCGCTGGTTGTGGCTAAAAAAAGTGTTCCCGTTTCGGTAAGTAACATATCTACAATATTATCTCCAACCAGTCCACCGGAAGTATTGGCAGAAGTATATTGATGCAACATCAAAGGGAAAGAAACACCCGGTAGATAATAAAAAACTGCAAGCCCACTGGAGGTGGCAACTAAAATTGTAGATTCGTGTTCAATTATTCTGGTAACTTTTAATGATGGCAAACCCAAATCGCTACCAATATTCTGAAACCCTAATTGACTTAAGATAGAGATTCCATTATCCGACGAGCCCATCCACAAACTTCCCGAAAAATCAATATAAGTGATAGTTCTTATGTCATTGGAAACTAATCCGTTGCCTGTATTATATACCATTGTTTCCGAATAAGAACTGAGGTCTTGGGAATCAGTTATCGAACTCAATTTTAGCACTCCACCCCAAGTGGCACAGTATAGATCATTTCCTTCTACCATTAAGTCATAAATATGATTGGTATTAGTGTAGGTCTTCCAGTTTTGAGCAAACATACATACGCTCATCAGCATTGTAGCTAATAATATTACCTTTTTCATTTTTTTCGCTCCTGTCGCATAAGTAAATAGGCAATAATTACTATAAAGGCAAAAAGCCCTAATAGCAAAGTAAAAAGCACTTTTTTGGATGAAAAGGAAAAGCCGATAGCAATCAATCCAAACATCAAGGTTACAAAATATACAATAATTGCAATTGATCTTTGGGAAAAGCCAAATTCCAACATTGTATGATGAATGTGCTTTTTATCTGCCTGAAATATATTTCCCAAGCGTAAACGCCGAAAAACAGCTAAAATAATATCTATTAAAGGTAAAGCCATTGCAGCTATGGGTACCATTAAAGTCATTGAAGTTATACCTTTATATTGAGCGGTAGTTGCAGTTGAAATTGCTGCTATATTAAGCCCAATAAATAAAGCTCCCGTCTCTCCCAAAAAGATCTTTGCAGGATAGAAGTTATAATGCAAAAAAGCTAAATTGCCTGCAATCAAAAAACTGGAAATAGCAATCACCAGCTGATTATTATCTTTTATTCCAATAGTTAGCAACACCGCACACACAATAATCGTTATCCCACAAGCCAAACCATCCAGTCCATCAATAAAATTAATCGCATTGAACATTAGCAGATACCAGAAAATAGTTGCGGGAAAAGCTAACCAGCCCAAAACAAATTCACTGCCAAAGGGATTAGTTAAATATAAAACCTTATAGCCACTTAGATACATTATTACTGCCAAGCATATCTGCCATATAAGTTTATAGCGAGCACGGCTTTCATATCGATCATCCCAAAGTCCAAAAAGAAGAGCCAGAAAACCCACTCCCGCAAGCTCCAAAAGCATTTTTCCGATTTCCGTATTACCACTGAAAATGCCAAAAGTTGCTTGCGCAATCAAGATTGGCAATGCAAAACAAAGTCCGCCTGCTTCCGGAATCGGTTTTTTGTTTATTCTGCGTTCATTGGGATAGGCAATCAGCTTCAGCTTGTTGGAAAATTTCAAGTTTAAAGGGAAAAGCAGATGTGTAGCAAGATAAATTACAATCGCTTCCAGCACTATTAAAAGGTAGATATTAATCATTATTTTTCCTTGCAGTTTCGGGTTTGGTAGATCGATACAGGTTTCTATAAGAACTGACCATTGTTTCATAATTACATAGCTCATTTATCTTTATAGCTGCCAGCTGACCTTTTTTGTATGCGTTTTTTGGGTCTCTGGCTATTTCTACAAAGGTATTCACCAATTCGGCATTGTTATTTAAAGGAACTATGTATCCTGTTTGTTTATCAACAAGTTCAGAAAGGGGAGGAATATCAGAAATAATTATAGCTAGCCCAGAACTCATTGCCTCGATTATACTGAAGGGCATTGCTTCCCAAAGCGAATACAGAACAAAGACATTGAATATTTTCAGCCAGGGCAGCACATTTTTATCCCAACCTACAAGCAAAATACGCTGTTCCAAATTGTAACTATGAATAATCGCTTGGCACAAATCATAATATTCGCCATCCCCAAGATAGATGAATTTGAGCTTTGGTTCGCTTAAACACGCATTACAAGAGGCTGTAATTAAATTTATAACATTTTTTTGAGTGGAATAGCGTAAAGTGGAACCGATAATAACTTCTTGCTGGGCTTCCTTTCTATTTTTGGCAATATCTTGCAGCTCATTATTAAATTTGCTGGGCAAGGCATTATAGATTGTTAATGCTTTTTCCGGTTTTATCAATCCCAACCCAATGCCATTAAACCGATCGGAATTATTAACAAAAACAGTATAATCTCCCAGGGAGTTACCAATCTTTTCGGCAAGCTTAAAAAAACGATATACAATCGGATTTTGATTATCCTGAAACGAAAAACCGTGTGAAGTGTGAATAATTAAAGGGATTTTACAAATGCGGGCAGCTAATCTACCTAAAAAACCAGGCTTGGAACCATTAGTATGCACAATATCAAAACTATGCTTTTTGAATATATAGAGTAAATGAACAAAGGTTAGCAAATCCCATAGACAAATCTGATGGCGAAAAGTAGGAAGCGGAATATAATTATAATCCCGATCCTTTACTTCCTGAACAAATTCTCCACCGGGTTTGCTGGCAACCCAAATTTCAAATTCATCTTTGCTTAAACTTTCTAAGAGGTGCAAAGAAAACCTCTGCGCACCATACATAACTGGCAACATCTGTAGGTGTAATACCTTTTTCATCTCTGTCCTTATATCATTTTTTATCTGTGCAAACTCTGCAATCTTTGAGAGGTTTTTTTTCTCTCCGCCCTTCGCCCTTCGCTCTCCGCTCTCCGCTCTCCGCCCTCCGCCCTCCGCCCTCCGCTCTCCGCTCTCCGCTCTCCGCTCTCCGCTCTCCGCTAATATCTGTCGTTCCTACGGAACTAATTTTTACATATCTTCATATCGCCGGGTTAAAAACCCGTCGTTAATATCTGTCGTTCCTACGGAACTAATTTTTACATATCTTCATATCGCCGGGTTAAAAACCCGTCGTTAATATC
>Ga0172378_10000058_pt1 | contig 76639 bp, 61 predicted proteins | sample GrowelOW332metaG_FD_119755 | JGI IMG/M metagenome (GOLD analysis project Ga0172378, IMG submission 119755) | Groundwater microbial communities from an aquifer near a municipal landfill in Southern Ontario, Canada - Pumphouse #3_1 metaG | ecosystem: Environmental > Aquatic > Deep subsurface >... | reverse complement strand
TTTCAGCAAACTCAGTCTGTGTTAACAGCATTTTCTCTCTTAAAGACTTAATTAATTTCGAATAATCCATTTAAATTTCCACTTATGCAAATATTATACCAAAAATATAACACTTCCGATAATAAAAAATTATCCGAAACATAAAGCGTCAAAAAAAGCGGGCTGGGAACCCGCTATCTCTATTTGACTCTTCTCAAGGAACTATAGAAGTCTCTTGCGTCAAGTCTAATACCGAAGCACCAGTTGATTAGCAAGTGTGCTATCACTGGAGTTCGACTGTCATTTAATTTGGTGGCCCAACCCAGGATCGAACTGGGGACACAAGGATTTTCAGTCCTTTGCTCTACCGACTGAGCTATCGGGCCATATTGACTTAAAAATAAAAAAAATGGCGGGCCAGAAGAGAATCGAACTCTCGATCTTCACTGTGACAGAGTGACATGTTAACCGCTACACCACTGGCCCGTGCTTTAATATTCTATCTAATACGATTATAAAAATCAATAAGAAATAAAGAAATTATCACGATTTTCATTCTAGAAAAGGGAAGAAAGTATTTCCCTAATCTAGAATAAAAATTATTACTATTTTATTGCTTCGTAAACAGCAACACTACAGGCAACTGAGGCACCAACCATTGGGTTGTTACCCATACCAATTAATCCCATCATTTCAACGTGAGCTGGAACGCTTGAACTACCGGCAAATTGAGCATCAGCATGCATTCTTCCTAAGTTATCAGTTAAACCGAAACTTGCTGGACCTGCACCCATGTTATCTGGATGTAAAGTTCTACCAGTTCCGCCACCACTAGCAACAGAGAAATACTTCTTATCATTCTTGTAGCACCAATTCTTATATTGACCTGCAACAATGTGTTGGAATCTTGTTGGATTAGTTGAATTTCCTGTAATAGAAACGTCAACACCTTCATGTTTCATAACTCCAACACCTTCAGTAGCATCATCACAACCATAACAATTAATGGCTGCTCTTGGTCCTTTACTGAATTTTGTTTCATCAATAATATTTAAAGTATCGCTACTTCTATCAAGTTCTGTACGTACATAAGTAAATCCATTAATACGAGAAATAATATAAGCAGCATTCTTTCCTAAACCATTTAAAATAACTTTTAATGGAGTTTTTCTAACTTTGTTAGCGTTTAATGCAATACCAATTGCACCTTCAGCAGCTGCAAATGATTCATGTCCTGCTAAGAAAGCAAAACATTTTGTTTTTTCATCAAGAAGCATATTGGCTAAATTACCATGACCAATACCAACTTCTCTAATACGAGCAACACTTCCTGGAACAGTAAAAGCTTGTAAGCCTTCACCAATACATAAAGCGACATCCTTTGCTTCTTTTATATTCTTCTTAATAGCAATTGCACAACCAAGTGTATATGCCCAAACAGCATTATCAAAGCAGATTGGTTGAACACCTCTAACTATCTTATCAACATCAACACCTTTATCAAGGCAGATTTTACGGCACTCATCTAAATCTTTAATGCCATTTTTCTTTAAACATTCATTGATAGAATCAATTCTTCTATCCATATTTTCAAAAGTTGCCATATCTTACTCCTTTCTTGGATCAATAACTTTTACAGCTTCAGCATATCTTCCATAAGTTCCGATTGCTTTTTCATAAGCTTCTTTAGGATCCGTTCCTTCTCTAATAGCTTTCATCATTTTTCCAAGATTAACGAATTGATATCCGATAATTTCATCATTATCATCAAGACCAATATGTAAAACATAACCATCAGTCATTTCAAGATATCTAGGACCATTTAATTTACTACCAAACATTGTTCCAATTTGTGAACGTAAATTCTTTCCTAAATCATCAAGTGAACTTCCTACTGGTAAACCATTTTCACTGAAAGCAGTTTGACTTCTACCATACATAAATTGCTTAAAGATTTCTCTCATAGCAACGTTAATAGCATCACAAACAAGATCAGTATTAACAGCTTCTAATAAAGTTTTTCCTTGTAATGATTCAACGGCCATAGCAGCACTATGAGTCATACCAGAACAACCAATTGTTTCAACAAGAGCTTCTTCGATAATACCATTCTTAACGTTTAAAGTTAATTTACAAGCACCTTGTTGTGGGGCGCACCAACCAATACCATGGCTTAAACCAGAAATATCTTTAATTTCTTTGGCTTTAATCCATTTTCCTTCTTCAGGAATTGGGCTAACACCTGCGTCACATCCATTTTTAACGCGACACATTCTTTTAATTTCAGCTGAGTATTCCATTTTATCCTCCTCTACATCAGTTAAATAGAATAAATAACTATGTATCAACTATTGAGCTTTAGCCTTTAAAAAAGACCTTTTAGTAAAAAACTAAGGAACGCTCAAATTCCTTAGTTATTATAGCATTTAAAAGGTCTATCAATAAAGAATAATAATTTAAAATTTATTAGAAATTATTCATAATATTTTGCTTGTGCATGCCACATTGCATAATACTCACCATTTTTATCTTTAACAAGTTCCTTATGACTGCCTTCTTGAACAATTTTACCTTGATCTAAAACAAGAATATCATCACAAAATCTACAACTACTCATACGATGAGAAATAAATATTGATGTTTTGTTATTAACAAGCGTAGAGAATTTTTCATAAATCTCTGCTTCACTTTTTGGATCAAGTGCACTAGTTGGTTCATCTAAAACTACAATTGGCGAATCTTTATATAAAGCTCTAGCAATCGCTATTTTTTGAGCTTCGCCACCAGATATTTCTACCCCACTTTCACTATTTTTATTATATAACATTGTATTTATTCCATCTTTAAAAGATAAAACTCGATCTTTAATACCAGCTTTATCTAAACAAGATAATACTTTTGTTTCATCTCCATTAGTACCACTAGCAACATTATCTTTAATAGAATAAGAGAATAATTTAAAGTCTTGGAATACAACAGAGAATAACTCATAACATGAATCTTTACTATATTCTTTTATATTTTCTCCATTAATTAAAATATCTCCACTATTAGGTTCATAAAATCTACATAATAATTTAATAATAGTAGTTTTTCCTGCACCATTTTGACCTACAATTGCAAGTTTTTTACCTGTATTAATCTTAAAAGATACATTATCAAGGATAAGATCTTTTTGATGTGGATAGGTAAAACTAACATTTTTAAATTCAATTTCACATGCTTTTGAGCGGTCGATTTGTTTTTCGCCATATTTAATTTCAGGTTTAATATTAATATAATCAAAATATTTTTCTAAATAGTTTGTCATTAATAATAAATATGATAATGTAGCAACAATTGTACCAACTCCATTAGATAAAAGAGTTATAGAACTAACATAAGATACAACTGAACCAATAGAAATTAATCCATAATAAGCTTTCATACCAACATATAAATAAGATAAGCATAATAATAAAGCTTCTAAGAAACCACTTATAAAGTTATTTCTAATAGTGACATTAGAATATTTATTCCAACTATCTTGAGAAATAAATTTATTATATTTTAAATTATGCATTATTAATCTTTGAAGTTTAAATACACGGATATCTTTTCCATATTTATAGTCATCACATAGATCAAAGAAATAACTATAAGCACGGTTTGAATCCATATTATTTATCATTGTATCATAAGATAATTTATTATTTTTCTTTGCAATAAAGACGTTAATTCCAAGATAAAGAACAATGTAAAGCATTAAACAAATAAAAGACATTGGATTATTTAAGAATTTAACAAAATTATTGGAAGTTGAAGTAGTTACACTTATAAATAAACCTGATAATAAAGTTAAAGAATAACCAATATTAAATAATGCACCAAAACATGCACCAATCATATCACCAAAAGAAGTTAAATCTCCACTTCCGTTGCTTCCACTTCTTGCAAGTTCAAGTTTCTTCATATTTTCATTATCTTCAACTTGAACAAAATCCATATTGAATGTTTTATCAGTAATACTCTTATCTACTAATACATTAATTTTGCTGTTATATACATTTTTAAAATGATTAAGTACTTTAATAATTATTCCTACTACTAAATTTAAACTAATCATCCAAAATACTTGAGTATATAAATATTCCTTACTTGCTTGAGCAATAAGTCCATCAAGTAATAAATAGGAAAAATAAATACTTATATAGGGTAATAAATAAGAAAAGGCATAGTAAACAATATTAACAACACAAAAACCTTTAGAAAGTTTCCAACAATATTTACTAACATTTATTAAACGTTTAAAACTCGAGTTTTTCTTCTTGGTTTTCATTGCTCTTTTCCTCCTTGTAATATTTTGCTTGTAACTCAAACATTTCGCGATACATTGCCTTATTATTCATTAATTCAGTATGAGTACCTTTTTCTTCAATTTTTCCATCATTTAAAAAGATGATAAAATCACAGAATTTTGTAGAACTTAATCTATGAGAAATAAATACTGAAGTATTATCTTTAGCAAATTCTAAATATTTCTTATACATTTTTTCTTCACTTAAAGGATCTAAAGCTGCGGTTGGTTCATCAAGTAATAATAAAGGTGCATTCTTATATAATGCTCTTGCAAGCATTAATTTTTGTGTTTCTCCACCAGATAAACGTACACCTTCAAGAGAAAACCTTTGTGTAATATAAGAATTTTCTTTATCTTTTAGTGATTCAACTTTATCTTTTAATCCGCTATCTTCTAAAACTTTCCACATCTTGTCTTTATCATAAGAATTATCTGCAATACAGGTAATATTTTCTCTTATAGTTAAGGCTAAAGGTTCAACATCTTGGAACACTGCGCTTATTAATCCTTCATAATCATCAATATTAAATTCATTTAAATCGTGTCCATTAATTTCTATTGATCCTTTTGTTGGTTTATATAATCCGCATAACAATTTAACAAGAGTTGTTTTTCCTGCGCCATTATTACCAACTAAAGCCATCTTTTCGCCACCTTTAATTTCAAAATCTATATCATTTAGCGTGTCTTTTTCACTTCCAGGATATCTAAAATAAACATGATTAAATTTAATATCAAGTGGATATTCTAAAGTTTTTAAATCTAAACCAACTCCATGATTAAATTCATCTTTAATAGATAAAGCATAACGATAATCTCTAACTAATATTGATGCTTTTCTTGATTCATTAAAAGAAGCGGAAAAACCATTACTCCAAGTTGAAAACCCAGCAGTTAAACCAATTAGGAAAGTAAATGTTGATACATCAATAGTTTTTTCAATTACTAATACAATTAAAGTTAAATAAGCAACTGCATCACGAGCAAATAATAAGATACAATCACTAATTTCTCCCGTTAAAAAACGTAATCCTGATTTATTTTCATAGTTACATCTTTTTTTAACTAAGACTCCAAATAAAGTACTTAGCCATTTTTCGAGTCTATAAATACGAATATCTTTAGCGTTATCAATATTAGAAGTATCTTTAGACAATATATTTTGTTCATGATAAATATCTTCAATTTGATTGCGAGTTTTTTCCATGTATTTGTATCCATAAATGCTCCATAATAAACTAGTAGCAACCATTAAAAATAATATTATTAATAGGTATGGAGAATATAATGCAACTAAAGTTCCATATGTAATCATACCAATAAGATTAATAATTAGATTTGGCACTTCTTTCATCAATCTTTCAGTACCAACCCAATTAGAATCAAGTGATTCAAAGCCTTTATTAATTATTTTTTGTTTATCACGAGGTTCAACGTTTAAATAATCAGTAGTAATAGCTTTTTCTGATATCCTATTCCAGGAAGTAGTACAACGAGCAAAAGTTGAATACCATTGATACTTTTGTTCACCTGCATATTTTAATGTTCTAAATAAAAATGAAAGTAAAGATAAACCTAATACTATATAAATATAAGAAGATAATTCTAAATTATTTGTTAAGGCATAAACTACAATAGATGGAACTAAAGCTCCAAGTAATGGAGATAATATTGAGCATATAATATCAAGTAAAAAGAAAAATATACCACTCTTTTTATATGATAATGAATCACGTAATACATAGATAATATTACTGAAGAATCCGTACTTTTTTTGTTTTTCTTTTTTAACCATGTAATCATTATAACTTTTAAGTATAAAAAAAGTAGCAATTTTACTTACTTGGCGTAAAGTATGTTTGCTACTTTTCTATTATATGTAAAGAATATTTATAATTTCAAGGAAATTCGGTAAAATTTTCACATATTTTACATTTTCATTAAGTTAGTATTAAGTTTCTTTTTGAGAAACTTGACTAAGTAATAATTTCGTTAGTTTATATCGACATTTCCTGAACTGGTTCCGGTAAATGTACTATTATCCTTTAAATTAAGGGTAATAGAAGAATCATCAGTATTAGTAGAAATCTTATTTGTTAAAGTTTCATTATAAGAATTAAAAGTTAAATCTCCACCATTACTTCCATCTGTTCCCCATCTTACAGCTCCACACCATATAAAGTCTTCATCACTACTTACATAAGTAACATTAGTAGAATTAACTATTGATGAGGTATTAGTAATTAAATATAAACCATAATCACCACTACCTTTATAATTAATAGTAGAATCACTGATTGTTAAAGTAGAATAAGTTTGACTTGCAACATCATCACTAGCATCTCCACTCATTGATTGATATAACATAATTCCATCATTAGATTCACTATCACTAGTTAATGTAGAATTACTGACAGTAATAATATTTTTACCTTCAATAACCATTGTTTGAGCTTCTTCACTATATCCAGTTAAATTTGTAGCTTCGATATCACCAGTAGAATAAATACAAGGAGATCCATCTCCATGTGCTTCTACATAATTAGTACCACTATTAACATAGACATAACCACCGCCTCTATCGGTTGCTAATGGTGCACAATGTGCTCCATTAGTTACAATATTAATATCGTTAGCAGTTATAATTCCTTTATAAGTTGAATATAATCCACGAGAAGAATTTTCTTTTGTAGTTATATCAATATCATCAATATTAATATTGGCTCCACCAAAAGAAAATATAGCATTTGCTCCCTCAGCATCACTATTAATAGTCATATTATTGATATTAATAGTAGAATCTTCACCAATACAAATAATGGCACTATTTAAACCATAAAAATTATAATCATCACTAGTATAAGCACTACCATCACCAGTTTTATTTAAGATACAATCGTTAATATTTAAAGTTCCACCATTACAAACTAAGATGACATTAGAATCACTTGTAGAATTATTAAATGTTTGATTATCAATAGTAGTTTCAGTTCCTGAAACAACTAAATTTGCTTTATAAGTATAAGTTTCATTATTAATAATAACTGCAGCACTCGTATCAGTTATTGTTCCATAAGAAATTGTTGCTGTAGAAGAGGCACCACTTCCACCAGATCCTGAACCTCCTCCATCACCAGGTTTAGTATCATCGTCATCATCTCCATCATCATCATCAGTAGTTCCACCTGTATCTGTATCACCACTGTCATCAGTAGTAGTACCTGAAGTAGAACTATCATTACCACAACTAACTAAAGAAAACATCATAAGAAGAACACCTAAACTTAAAAATGCCTTTTTCATAATTTTTCCTTCTTTCTATTTTCATTATAGAAAACGATACTTAAAGAAGCCTTGAAAAACAGTATATTTTTAATATATAGGAGAAGGCACTTCAAAATAGAAACTAGAACCCGCTCCTAAAATATGATCTTGTTTAAATGTTGCATAGTCTAATTTATAGTAATAATCTTCTTTTTTAGAAGAATCACCCCACGTTGAATCAATACAATACCAACAATTATCAATATAAGTATAATTCCAAGCATGACCTGTATCATAAGGTTTACTGGCATCTGTTGCACCAAATCCCACTATACAACGTATGCCACTATAATTACATAATAGAGCATACATTAAAGCATATCCTTCACAAACTACTCTTTTTTCAGTTACTACTCCTACAATAGAGTGTGCCCACCAATTAGATGTTGCTTCCCCATTAGTAGTAGCATAATTTACATCATTAATTAACATATTATATAGATAATAAGCTTTATCATTATCACTACTATAATTTTTAGCATTATTAACTGCAGTATTTATATATGAATCTAATTTCTTATTTATATTAGATATATAAGTATTTTTAGAATATACTTCACCATTACCAGCAATATCACTATCTAAAGATAAATATAAATAAGTATTAGTAGAATCACTTCCTGCTTCTGGAATTAAATAATATTTTTGTGGATTATCACTACGAAATACTTCAATTACACAAGAATAAAAATCTTCAAAAGAATCTTGAGATATACTTGGATAATCACTGCAATCAATTTCAGCCCAATAATAATCACTACTAGAAGAATTAACGTATATTGTTCCATCATTTTCAAAATTAATACAGGCATTATATAAATCTTTATAAAAACTTAAGCAATCATCAGCATCACTTCTGGTACTTAAATATTCATATCCATAGGTTTCACTATTAGTAAATGGAGTAAAATCATTAAATATATCTAAACTAACACTCTTATATTGGGCAACAAATGTTGTGTCTTTTAAAATATTATTAAGACTATTATCCCAACCATTAAATACATATCTATAAGTATCATCACTACTTTTTGTTGGTGTATCTCCTTTGTATACTACATCATCACCAACAGTAATTGTAGTTTCATAAAGTAAAGATCCATCATAATTATTAAATGTACATGTACAATTTGTAATCTTATTAAAGATATCTTGTAAACTACAGGAAGACAATGTAGTTAATAAAATAGTACTTAATAATATAGTTTTACTTATTTTCTTCATACAATATTATTATATCAAACTAGACTCATTAACAACAAATTATTAAGAATGTATTAATTAAATAAAATATTTAAAATTCCTCTTTCATTTTTAAAAATGTCCTTATATAATTTAAAACAATGTGAAAAGGAGGTTGTCCTATGAATTCTAAATTCGTATCAAGAATTATTCTTCATAGACCTAGTGTCCTTTTCATTTTTAATTCCATCGTTAAATCAAGAGTTTAGTGTTCCCTAAACTCTTTTTTTTAACTTAAAAAATTGAAAGGAGATTTTTTATGGAAAAAAAGAATAATTTAGTCTTAGATGTTGATGAAAATCCTAAAAAACTTGGAGATTGGTTATTATTTGCTTTACAACATATTCTTGCAATGTTAGTAGCTTGTATTACTGTCCCATTAATTACAGGATTACCTATTGCTGCTACAATAATTTCAGCAGGTATTGGAACTATCGCTTATATCTTAATTACTAAGCAAAAGTCACCAGTATTCTTAAGTAGCTCATTTGCTTATTTATCACCAATGGCTAGTGCATTAGCAATTGGTATGATCAATAACGCTGGTGGAAATAACTACTTAGCATTAATTATTGGTATGGCTCTTGTTGGATTAGTCTATTGTGCAATTGCTTTAATTGTTAAGTTTACAGGAACAGGTTGGCTTAATAAATTATTACCTCCAATTGTTGTTGGACCAATCATTATGGTTATCGGTTTAAGTTTAGCAAGTAGCGCTGTTAATAATGTCACAGGAACTAGCTCTGGTTCATATAATTTAATTAAATTATTATGCGCATTAATCGCTCTTGTTGCTACTGCTTTAGCTGCTCACTATGGTAAAAAGATGGTTAAATTAATTCCATTCGTTATTGGAATGGGAACAGGTTATATTGTTGCTTTAATCTTTACACTTGTTGGCTTCTATGCTTGTGGAAATGAATACTTCCACATTATTGATTTCACTCCATTTGTAAATATTTTTGGAGAAGGAAATATCAGTTTTGCTTCATTTATTAACTATAAATTATTTGTACCAAATGATGCTGAATCATTCTTATTCTTAAGATTTGATCAAATTAAAATGTTTGATTGGGCCACTATTGGTGAAGTAATGTTATTATTTATCCCAGTTTCATTCGTTACTATTTGTGAACATATTGGTGATCATGAAAACTTAGGAAATATCATTGGTAAAGATTTACTTGGTAAAGAACCAGGTATGACTAGAACTCTTACTGGTGATGGTTTAGCTACTGCTATATCAGGAGCTTTATGTGGAGCTGCAAATACTACTTATGGTGAAAATGTTGCTGTTATTGGTGTTAGTAAAATTGCTTCAGTTAAAGTTGTTTTATTAGCTGCTATCTTATCAATTGTCTTTGGATTTGTTACTCCATTTACTGCCTTACTTCAAACAATTCCTTCCTGTGTTACTGGTGGTGTCTCATTAGTATTATATGGATTCATTGCTTCAAGTGGTGTCAAAATGTTAATTAAAGAAAATGTTGATTTCAATAAAACAAAGAATATCTTTGTTGCCTCTGCAATTCTTGTTGCAGGAATTGGTGGATTAGCTCTTAAATTTGGTGATCCTACAAACCCAGTAATTGAAATTACTTCTATTGCTGTTAGTATGTTCCTTGGTATTTTCTTAAATGTTATCTTAAGAGAGAAAAAAGAAGATAAACCAGTAGAACAAAAAGAAAACGAAACAAAATAATAAATAGTTTTCTTTAAATATAAAAAATTGCTACCCTACGATAGCAATTTTTTTATACTAATTTTCTACTACTTATAAATCTAGATATTTAATTTTTATATTATTATTTTTAATTTGAACTCTTGCTAAAGCTCCAGTTATAAAAGGCATTGATGGATCAAAATGACCAAAATCTGCATCAATAGCATATGGAATTTTTAAAGTTGATAAGATAGTTTTAATAGCTTTATAATGATCAACCCCTAAAACTTCTTCTTGATAATGAAATGGCCTACCATAAATTATAGTTTTACAATATTTAAACCAACCAGCTTCTTTAAGTTGAAATAAAGCTCTTTCAATATCTAAACTACATAAATCACATGACTCAAGTAACCAAATAAATCCATCATCTTTATATTTTTCTAAATATTCTTTAGTCTTATCAAAGCGAGTACCACATAAAGTTTGTAAACAATCTAAACATCCACCTAATATTCTTCCACTTTCATCAATATTAATGTTAGTAGGATATGTTCTAATCTTTTTAGGTTCACTAATATTAGATTCTGCTAAAGGATCATAATTCTTTTCATCATTATAATATCTTTCCCAATAAGGATAACCTTTAGTAGCTCTACTTTTACCTTCTAATAATTTTAATGTATCTAAAGTATCATATTTATAAGGTTTAAAAGCAAAAGAACCAGCACATGGACCATATATTGTAGGGATTTCTGATATAGTAGCTAATGTATAAGTTAAATTAGTATTATCACTAAAACCAACAAAAAATTTAAAAGGTAAATTTTTAATTTCTTCAAAATTAATATAAGGAAGAATCTCGCACATTGTTTCTCCTCCACCAACAGAAAAAATAACGTTAGAATCGCTTCTATATGCATCCATAAATTCTTCAGCACACTTTTTAGGAGAATTACTTCTCGTAGCATTTTTAGCTAAATAGATATTACTTCCTTCATCAACTGTAAATCCCATTTTTTTAAAATTATCTATAGCCACATTTAATCTAGTTTTATATGGTTCAGTAGTACAACCAAAACTTGGAGCCACTAAAGAAATTTTTCCACCTTTTTTTAAATAAATAACTTTTTTCATAACATACACCTAACAAGATATTATTATATATTATTTATTAAAGAATATATGTTATTTTGAATAAAACTTGTATTTAATAAAAAAACTTTATAACAAAATTATAGGTATTAAAAAGGAGTTAATAATGCACAAAAATTTAAAATTTCTTAATTTAACACTATTAATTACACTTTTATTAACTTCTTGTTCAAAGCAAAGTCAATATACCTTACTTCTTGATAAAGTTGATACCACTACTGATAGAATTAGTATTTCATATGTTAGTGACGTAGTTTTAGATGCAAATGTAGCATATTATGTAGATTATTATGTCGATGATATTTTAGAGGAAAAAGATGACATATTAAGTTTAGTTAAAACTATGGCAGGTGATTGGAATTTTGATTTTAAAATAATGCCTGTAGGAAATATGTACGAACATTATATTTGATTTAATATTTATATAGATGAATGTGTAATTTTATTTAGTATGCTTTTTAATGATGATTCATCAGTAATAGTCATAGGATCCTGGACTGAAAATATGTCAAATAATTTATATCACCATGTTTATGATGACAAAAACGAGACACTTTTATCCTTAAAAAGTTATTACGATAAACATATTAATGAAATGAAAGAAATGGCCATTGTTGATCCAATGGACTCACAAAACGAATATTTTTTTATTATTTCTTTACAATTTATTTTTTATATTTGTAGAAGCCTTCACCACTTGAAACACCCATCTTACCTTCATCCATATATTGCTTTAATAATTTAGAAATATCTTTAAAGTGATATGGTGCTAAGAATGATGGAATTTTAACATACATTAATACAATATTATAAGCAGTAGTTAAACCAACAATATCAATAATTTGGAATGGTCCTTTTGGAGCACCTGTTCCTAAAACCCAGGTTTTATCAACTGTTTCTGGATCACTAACACCAGTAGCAACTAAATCTAATCCTGCAAATAAGAATGGAACTAACATTGAATTTAAAATATAACCATTTTTTTCTTTATGTAATTGAAGTGGTACCATTCTAATATCACTAGCAAATTTAACAACTTCATCATAATATTTCTTGTCAGTTTTTGCTTGAGACATAACTTCAGCAGTATTGTTTTTCCAAATTTCATTAGCAAAATGTAATGCTAAGTATTTCTCTGGACGACCAGTAAATTTAGCAAACTTTGATGGTAACATTGTTGAAGAATTAGTTACAAGAATAGTTTTTTCTGGTAATAAAGGAGCTAAAGCTTTATAAAAATCAGTTTTTGCTTTGACATCTTCAGCCATTGATTCAATAACTAAATCGGCATCACTAACTGCTTTTTTCATATCAAGTTCAAGCTTAATACCTTTATAAGCAGCTTCAACTTTTTCTAAACATTTCTTTTCATCATACCCTTTAACATCAGCTAAACCTCTAGCAAATGTTAATGGATTCTTTGGATCCATCTTTTTAATATCATCAATATATTCTTGTCTAACATGATCAAGTTTTGGTTGAGTACGAGTTATACTACCCTTACTTCTTAACCAAATAGTAACATTAAAACCACAATAGGCAGCTTGGAAGGCAATTTGTGTTCCCAAAACACCACCACCAGCAACAACAACATTTTTTATACTCATAAGTTTCTCCTTAAGAAAGGTTTTTCTATTAAACCTTAGAATATTGTATACAAAAAATTTCTAAATTGCTATATAAATGCTTATAATTCAAGAAATATTTACTGATTTATTATTGTAAAAAACAAAAACATAAACAATTTCTTTGTTTTTATCTATTTTTTGCTTAGTTTATCAACAACATAATGGAAATCAAACAATTGGAAAGTAACTGTATCTACATATGGATAAACCTTATCAAATTCTTCTTCTGATTCAATTGTCCATACATTAATAAAGTGTTTTTTATGATATTTTCGAACTCTTTTTTCACTAATCATTCTTTGATCTAAATCAACAGATTCGAAATGGTTTCTAAACATATATGCCCACTCATTATCTTTAGTAACAAGTAAAGAACGCATAAAGCCACTATGTTTAAAAGGTAATAAAGCACGTGGATCAAATGAAATTAAAAAGAAATTACTTTTATTTTTAATATTCATTAATTCTTCTTTTAATTTCTTTGCTAAAGGTTTGTAGTTCTTTTTATATACTTTAAGTTCAACTACAATTGGAACTTGTTCTTTTATTAAGGTTAATACTTCTTGAAAAGTTGGAATGTTTTCTTTATCTAATAATTTATAGTTTTCTTTTATTTCTTTTAAAGTTAAATCCTCAATGATTCCACTTTTACCAGTAGTACGTTTAAGTTCACTATCGTGACATACTAAAAGTTCGTTATCTTTAGTTAAATGTACATCAAGTTCAATTGCTAAATTATTTACTAAAGCATTTTTAAAAGCTAATAAACCATTCTCTGTATATTGCTCGTTATGATATCCTCTATGAGCAATACCCTTTAGGAATAATGGATTTAGATTTTTAATAACTTCTTCTTTTTTCATAAGACACCTCTAATAAATAATAAGGCCTTACCAATGGTAAAGCCTTATTTAAATTTTAATTAATCATCAACATCTAAGGCTGCTAAACCTTTTTTAATAGTAGTCTTTTTATTTTTAACACTCTTAACAAATGCAAATATTATAAGAGAAACTCCTAAACAAGCTAATGCATAAATTGGTAATTCTTGGAAACCAAAATCAGGATTTAATAATAATAAACCTAATAAACATGGTGTAATTGTTTGGGCGGCCATACTGGATGCGTAATAATATCCAGTAAATCTACCAATTTTCTTATTAGAGCATAATTCAACAACCATTGGGAAGGAATTAACATGTACTAATGACATACCAAATCCTTTTAATAACCATATTACATAAATATAAATAGGGAAACTATTATATCCACTAGTTGGAACACTTACTGGCATTGCATAAGATAAAATCATCCATACTGCAACACTAGCTACTGATATTCCAAGTCCAGTAAATATGGTCCATTTTCTTCCAATTTTGGAAGCTAAAATACCACCAACAACAAATCCAATTACACTACCAATTCCACCTAATATTGTGTTAATCATTAAAGCAGAAGTCTTACAATGTAAATAATATAAAGTATAGTTACCCATGAAAGTACCTACACCATTATCAGCCATAAACCAGAAGAATTCTGCTCCTAAAATTAAGAAAAGCATTATCTTATTAGCTTTAGACATTTTTTGTTTTTCATCATCAACAACACTATCAGCAATAGCAGCAACTTCTTCGCCACGTTTCATTTCATCAGCCATTTCTTCTTCTATTTTATTTTCTTTAATATTGAAGAATAAGACTAATGCAGAAACTAACATTAAAACCGAAGCAATTAAGAAAGGAGCTTCAACCCACCAAATATTTGCACTAAATGATCTCCATAATTCAGAATTTTCACCTAAATAATCAGATAGTACAAAGATAAGACCTACTACAGTAGCAAAGGCACCGCCAATATAACCCATAATATTAATGATTCCATTAGCTTTACTTCTTAATGGTTTTGGTGTCATATCAGGCATTAAAGCAACTGCTGGATTTCTATACATCATTGCAAATAAAACAACTACGGCCATTAATGCAACAGTTCCCCATACATTATGGTAATGAAATAAAACAGGAATAAATGGGAATGCAACAGCACAACAGAATGTTCCAATTAAAATATAAGGCATTCTCTTTCCTATTTTAGTATGTGTTTTATCAGACAAAGATCCAAATATTGGTAATAATATTAAGGCAGCTAAATTATCTAATGCCATCATAATACCAACTAAATATTGAACTTCTTCTGTTGATTCCTTGCTAAAATATTCTTTAAATAATTCAGTTAAAAAAGTTGGGCACCAGGAATCATAAACTTGCCACAACAAAAGAATTCCAAAGAAAGCAAAACCTATAATAAAAGTACGCTTATAGTTAAGCTTGAAAGAATTCTTGTTCACAACATTATTTGTGTTTTTCATATAAATCAAACCTTTCTAAATTATTATATATAAAATAAAAAGATAATTCATTAGTATTTGTGTAAAGAGTATTTAAAATATATGTATTATTCCTTAAAAATCTTCTCAATTATATTAGGAAGTTCACTAATAGAATTAATATAATTTTTATCGTCTTTTATTGTACCAAAACCATATGCAGCATGAATAAATTTAACACCGGCTTTTTCGCTTTCTGTCTTGTCTTTTAATGTGTCTCCAACATAAATAACTATATCAATGCCCTCTTGCTTTTTCAAAAAATCTATATTTTTCCATTTAGCAAAACCATTATCTCCAACACATAAATGGCCTTTAAAATATTGGTTCATTTTTAAAGAATTTAAATAGTTTTCTATATATCCTTTTTCGCAATTAGAAATAATATAAAGGTCATATTTTTTCGATAATTCTTTTAGCACTTCTTCTTCGTTTGGATACATCTTTCCAGGATGTAAAGCTAAATATTTAATTTCTCCATCAACACAAAGATTAAATAATTTCAATCCTTCTTTAATAGGTAAATCTTCAAAAGCTAAAGGAGCAGTCTCAACAGGAGTTAAGCCCATAAAAGTCTTCATTTTTTCAAATGAAAAATAATATTTTTTATTATATTTTTTCATTGTTTCGTTCCAACTAACAGTTAAAGGAATTAAGGCATCCCATAATGTTCCATCTAAATCAAAGAATATAGCTTTTTTCATACAACTCCCATCGCTTTTAATCAAATTTAAAAGTAAACATATTATAACAAATATGCTCTAGGAAATTTAGTAGAAGTATTTTAAAGAATAATTAAATAAGTTTTATAGGTTTTTTTCTCAACTAAAAAATAAAATTTATTATAGTTTTTAATCCTTATAATAAAATCATTTTCTCTATCAAGAATACTATATTTTTCTAAATCTACAGGTTTATGTTTTTTATATATAACATTTAAAGAATCTTCGATATGAAGCTCTCTTTTTGGTAATCTATTATAATCATATAATCGATATGTAATGTCACATGGATCTTGTACTTCTAAAAAGAAAGAACCACCAACAATAGCATGTACTGTTCCAGGAACAACCTTTAATAAATCATGTTTTTTAATCTCTTTATAATTTAAATATTGTTCTAGTTTTCCATCAATAATTGATTTTTCTAAAACACTTCTATCAACTTTTTTAATACCAAAAATAACTTTATTAGTTGTTGTTTCATCAAGAACATACCAACATTCATATTTTCCATTATGAAATCCTTTTGATATAGCGTATTCATCATCAGGATGTACTTGAATTGACAAATTTTCTTTAGCATCAAGAAGCTTAATTAAAACAGGAAAATCTTCGTTTTTATCTAAACCAAGTGCTAAATGATGGGTTTTTATATATTCTGACAATGGTTTATTATCAAAATCACCGCCAACAATATAGCTCTCTTTTGAAGGTATAGTTGAGACAATCCATGCTTCTCCAGTATGAGGTTTGCAACCAAAAATACTAGCTAATAAATCGCCTCCCCAAGGTTTAACATCAAAATATGGTCTTAATAAAATTTTCTCCATCTCTACTCCTAATAAATTGTCTTCTCAGAACTTGGATCAAAGATATGTGATTTGTTATTGTGGAACCAAATTTTAATCATATCACCAGATTTAATTTGCTTAACTACAGGCATACGGAATACTAAATCAATTCCATTGAAATCACAATGTATATAATAATCATGTCCTAAAAGTTCAGCAACAGTTACTTTTACATTATAAATATTATCTTCATGTTCATCACCTTCATTATAGTAATGAATATTTTCAGGTCTAATTCCATATGCTAAATCATGTGGTTTTTTGTTTGCAACCTTATCTAATTCAAAATCAGCTTTTAATGCTTCAAGTTTTTTATTTAAATCAGCAATCTTTTGATTGTGTTCATTAACTTCTTTTTTGCTACCTTTAACTTCTTTATTCTTTAAAACTTCAAGTTCTTTAGTTGTTGTAAGAATTTCTTTTTCATCTTCTCCAACTTTATTTTTATAGAAATCATCATGAGCTTTTATAACATCTTTACTGAAAATTAATTTTTCATTATCACTAAGATAACCTACACCATTTTGATATCTTATTTTCAAAATATTCATTGAAGGAGAACCAATGAATGTTGCAACGAATAAGTTTGTTGGATGCTCATAAATTTCAATTGGAGACCCAATTTGTTGAATATAACCTAATTTCATAACTACAATTCTATCAGCCATAGTCATAGCTTCTGTTTGATCGTGGGTAACATAAATTGTTGTGGCTGCAATAGTTTCATGAAGTTTAACAATTTGAGCTCTCATTTGAACACGAAGTTTGGCATCAAGATTTGATAATGGTTCATCCATTAAGAATACTTTTGCTTTTCTTACGATTGCTCTACCTAAAGCAACACGTTGTCTTTGACCGCCACTTAGTTCTTTTGGTTTTCTATCTAAATATTGCTCAATTTGTAATATTTTTGCAGCATTTTGAACTCGTTTATCTATTTCTTCTTTACTTACATGTCTCATTTTTAAACCAAAAGCCATATTTTGATAAACTGACATATGAGGATATAAAGCATAACTTTGGAAAACCATTGCGATATCTCTATCTTTTGGAGTTAAATTGTTTGAATAAACTCCATCAATCCATAAATCACCTTTAGTAATTTCTTCAAGTCCTGCAATCATTCTTAAAGTTGTAGATTTTCCACAACCTGAAGGTCCAACAAATACAATAAATTCATGCTTTTTAACATCTAAATTGAAATTAAAAACTGCTTGAACTTTATTATCATAAACCTTATCTACATTTCTTATAGAAACATATCCTAAATCATTTGGTTTAGGTGGTATTTTATCAGCCTTCTTTTTTTGCTCTACTTTTTCTTCTTGAACAACAGTTTTCTCTTTCTTTTCCATAATAATTTCTCCTTTTCCATGTAAATTAATTACAGTTTTTAGTTTATTTGAAACAAATTTTGCTAGTTCTTTATGGCCTTTATCATTTGGGTGAAGCCCATCATCTGATAAAGAATTAAATGATGCGTTTTCTGGATTATATTCTATAAAGTCATCATATAAATTTATGCATTCAATATCTTTGTTCTTACATATAGTTTTCATAGCAACAACATAATCATTTAGCGTCTCATCAAATTCATTTTTATTACTTTTTGGATAACCAATTTTTAGATCATCTCTTCTCAATGGAGTCATAAAAACAATTTGTTCTTTTTTAAAATTCTTCAGCAAATCATCTATCATTTCATTAATGGCTCCACAAAAAGTATATTTACTATTATCGCTAATTTTACCTAATTCTATACCTTGATTTATTGCAGAACCATAATCGTTTGTTCCGCCAAAAACTACTACTAAATTACTACTAGTATCTATTTTTGAAATTTCAGTAAAGAAATTATCATATCCAGTTGCTCTTTTTGAAACTCCAATAGTTGCTCCACTAATTCCTAAATTTATAACATCAACATTTAAATATTTACCAACAAGCGAAACAAAATTATGCTCTATCCAAGAAGCATCTGTAATAGAATCTCCAATAAATGAAATTAAATATTTTTTTGTTTCGTTTTTATTCATTATTACTCCTTTTTTAAAAGCTCTTCATTATGTTTAATTAATTTAATTCTTTGCTCAACACAATCGTGACTTCTATAAGCATCTTTAGGATTATTAAAACAATAATCAATCATTTTATCTTCGCTAGTTTTTAATACATGTAAGCGAGTATCACTTGAAGCATAATAAACAAGAATAGTTCCATCTTTTAACATAACTGCACCATTAGTAAAAACTACGTTAGATACATCTCCAACTCTTTCTTCACCAAGAGGAGCTAAAAAGTATCCTGAAGGTTTTGCAATTACTTTAGATGGGTCTTTTAAATCAGTCATAAATACATATAAGACATATCTTAATCCAGCTGCAGTATTTCTTACACCATGTGCAAAATGTAACCATCCTTTTTTAGTTTTAATTGGAGTTGCACCAGCACCATTTTTTGCTTCATATACTGTATGAAATTTTCTTTCATCAATAATTTTTTCTTCATCAACTACTGGATGCATTATATCTTTACAATATCCAAGGCCTATTCCCATGCCATCACCAGTATCAATAAATCCAGACATTGGTCTAGTATAAAATGCATAATCTCCATATATTAATTCTGGATGTAAAACAACATTTCTTTGTTGTGGTGATCTTAAAGTTTTTAGATTTGGTAAACGTTCCCATTTAATTAAATCTTTACTTCTAACAATTCCAGCTTCAGCAATTGCAGCACTTAAATCTCTTGAAGCATCATCGTGAGATTCGCTACAAAATACACCATAAATATAACCATCACTATGTTTAGTTAATCTCATATCATAAACATCAACTTCATCTTTATATAAATCATCAAATAATATTGGATATTCATCAAATCTAAAATTATCGATACCATTTTTACTACGAGCAACAGCAAAGAAAGATTTGCGGTCAGTTCCTTCAATTCTAACTACTAAACAAACTTCATTATTTAATAATATTGCTCCTGAATTAAATGTTGAATTAATACCTAATCTTTCAATAAAATATGGATTATTTTCTTTTGATAAATCGTATTTCCATTCAAGTGGAACATAATCTCTAGTTAATACAGGAAATTCATAACGAGAAAATAAACCGTTTTTAGTAGGTAATTCTTTATTTTTTCTTGTAATAATTTTTTCTTGCTCTTTTTTTAGTTTATAATATTTTTCGTTTATCATAATTACATCCTCTTTAAGATTTCAAAGCACATTCTTCCATTATGGTATGGACATTTCCAAGGTTCGACAATATCACGTTTTGATGTTGGTAAATTGTCGTTTGATAAATCCCAAAACCACTCTGAATTAGTTCTTTTATCAATAAAATATTTTTGTATTCCATTTAATAAAACTTCTGCAATATCTAAATATTCTTTATTCTTCGTTAATTGATAAGCATTAATATATCCATTAACACCTTCTGCTTGAATCCACCATACACGTGTATCATCTACAACACCTTTATCACACTCATTTAATATGAATGGAGGTTTATAAGCACGATTTAACACGCTATTTGCTAGAGATATTGAAATTTCATCAACTTCTGCTTTTAAAGATTTATCATCTAATAAATCTACAGCTTCAGTTAATAACCAACTAGTTTCAATTTCATGACCATATGATTCAAGATCAATAATCGATTTATAATCTTTATCAAAGAAAACCTTTAATGATTTATTTTTAGAATCATAAATATCACGAATAAACATCTTTACAATTTTTTCTAAACTTTCCTTATATTTTTGAGTACCAAATACATGATATAAGGCAGTATAAGCTTCTAATAAGTGTAACAATGTATTCATAGTTCTTGTGGCAATTACACCATTTTCGCTTAATTTATCATTCTCTTCTATAACAAAGTTCTCTTTTTGAGCTTCAATATAATAATGATTACTATCAGCTTCCCTACATTTATTTTCAATTACATCAAATAAAGCATAAGCATATTCTTTAGCTTCTTTATCTTCTGTTAATAAATAATAATAAGATAATGCATAAACTCCAAAAGCTTGGTTATAAGTATGCTTTGTAGTATCTAATGGTTTCCCTTTATAGTCTAAAGACCAATATAACCCACCATTTTTGTGATCATAAGCAAGTTTTAAAAATTCAAAGGCATGCTTAGCAAGTTTTTTGGCTTCTTCACTTTTGTTAATATAAGCATAGACACTAAAGAAATATAGAATTCTAGAATTTAAAATAACTCCTTTTTCAGCATCTTTATGGACATTCAAATCAAAATCAACTCGACCATAAAAACCACCATTTTTATAATCAACTAAACTTGACCAAAATCTATAAATATCTGCTAAATCTTTCTTGCTAACATCAACAAAATCCATATCATCTACCGCTTTCTTTATCATTATCACTTAATTTAGAATGCTTTTTAATATAATCAATGATTTGATCTACATAACCAAAAGCTAAAGCAACATAAGTATCACTAGCACCATAATATAAACATAATCTATTGGTATCTTTATCAACTAAAGTAGCAACTGGGAAAACTACATTACTAACAAAACCTTTTTGTTCATAACTGACTTCAGGAGTTAATAAGAAATTCTCGCATCTATATAAAACTTTACTTGGTTCATTAATATCTAAAATAGCTGCGGACATTGAATAAACATAGCCATTACAAGTTCCAGTAACTCCATGAAAGAATAATAGCCATCCTTCACTAGTTTCAATTGGAGCTGGTCCTGCACCTATTTTTAAAGATTCCCACCAATCTTTTGATGGAGACATAACATGCCTATGATGACCATAATATTCTAAATCTTTTGATTCACTTAAGAATATATCACCAAATGGAGTATGAGCAGAATCACTAGGTCTAGATAACATTAAATATTTCCCATTAACTTTTCTAGGAAATAAAACAGCATTTCTATTAAATGGAATAAAAGGATTTTCTAAACGTACAAATTTTTTAAAATCTTTAGTTTTTGCTAATCCAATTGATGCTCCATAAAAATCAGTACACCAAATAACATAGTATGTATCTTCAATTTTAACTACACGAGGATCATATCCATAATATGAATTATATGTTTTACCATTTTCATCAACAAAACTAATTGGTTCTTTTTCAAATTCCCAATTAAATCCATCATTAGAGTGACCAACAAATAATAATGGAACTCCATTATTTTGTTCTCCTCTAAAAACTCCAATAAACTTGCCATTAAATGGAACTACAGCAGAATTAAAAATTCTATCTACTCCACTAACAGCATGTCTATTAATAATTGGATTATTTGAATATCTCCATAAAGGAGATTCACCTTTTTCTTTTCTTTCCTCAAAAGGAATGTTTGGTAAAGAACAACCATTTATAATTATATTTTTCATATATAGATCCTTTTATGATTTAACAGCTCCAGAAGTTAATCCAGAGTAAATTTGATTTTGTAAGAAACAGAAGACAACAATTGTAGGAATAATAGCCATAACTACACCAGCACAAACTACACCCCATTCAGTTGAAGTAGCTCCATTCATCGTATTTAAGAAAGTTGAAATTGTATAATAATCTTTTAAATACAATGAAGGTAAATAGAAATCATTATAGAAAGCAATACCTTTAATAATACATACAGTAGCAATTGCTGGTTTCATTAATGGAAGAATAATTCTTAAATAAATTGAGAAATAATTACAGCCATCAACAAGAGCAGCTTCATCTAGTGCCTTTGGAATATTATCTAAAAATTGTAAGAAAATATAAATTGAAATAATATCAGTTCCTGCATATAAGAGAATTAAAGCCATTGGAGTATTATATAATCCCATTTTTGAGATTAATCCAAATATTGAAACTTGCATTGTAATCGAAGGAATAATAGAAGCAACAAGGAACAAAACCTTTAATAACTTCTTACCTTTAAATTCAAATCTAGATAAAACATAAGCTACTAAAGTTCCACTAATAACAGTTAAAATAATTGAAATACCAGAAATACCTAAAGTAACTAAGAATGCTTTCCCCATTGAAGAAGGATTAGAACTCTTAAATGATAAATATTCCCAAGCAGATGGAATAATTGCGCCAGTATCTTCATTTATTGTGTGTCCAAAATAATTTCCCCACCTTAGTACTGAAGGAAATAATAAAGGATTTGATCCAGAAATTTCAGCATTAGTTTTAAAAGAACAAACTACAATAATATAAATTGGAATTATAACAATTAAAGCAGCAATAATTAAAGATAAATACATTAAGACTAATAATACAATTTGTCCTGGAGTCTTTTTATAATGAACTGATGTATGAGTATTTGCTTTTCTTCTAAGTGATAAATTCATAATTAATCCTCCACCTTTGCTTCAATAACTTTTTGAATTAAAGCAACAAAGCAAACTATCAATAACATAACAATTCCTAAAGCACTTGCTAAGCCAACATCCATTTGAGTAGTAAATGCAATATTTAAAGTCTTCATAATAAATGTTTGAGTATAGTAGTTATTTGGTTGCATAATATAAGGAATTTCAAAGACTTGAACTGCACCATTTACTGCTAAAATTAAATTTAAAAAGACTACTTTTTTAATTGAAGGAAGTAAAATAAAGCGGAATTGTTGCCACTTATTAGCTCCATCAATTTCAGAAGCTTCAATTTCATCTCGAGATACTGATTCCATAGTTCCAGCAAACATAACCATGTTATTTCCTAAATATCTCCAAACAGAAACAAACGCTAAAACAACATTAGCACTTAAGAAAGTACCAAAGAATGCAATCGTTTCTCCTCCTGAATTAGATATTAAAGTATTTAAAATTCCACCTTCTTGGCCAGATTTAAAGATCATCAACCACATAAGGGAAATAGCAACACCATTTAATAATGATGGAATAAAAATGACAGCTTTAAAAAACTTTTGTCCTTTTGGTCTAAAATAGAAAATTGTAGCAAAATATAAAGCTAAAGCAATTTGAATAAAAGAGCCTACTAAATAAACTAAAGAAACCTTAAAAGGTTCCCAATATTCTGAATTAGTAAATATAGTAACAAAATTATCAGCATATAAACTTGAAGCACCAAACGCAACAAGAGTAGGTGATTTATCTAAGAATCCTTTATAGTGATATAAAGAATATTTAATCATATCAAATAGAGGAACATAGGTGAAAAGAATTAATAAAGTTAATGGAACACTTAAAAATACTATAATTAACAAAATCTTTTCTAATTTCATATGATTATTGCCATTAAATTTTATTTTTTTGTTATTAACTTTTTTCTCGGCAGCATCCATAAAATCCTTCCTTTCCAAACAAATTATTATCTACCATTAATACAACAAAGCAGCTATATGAATTATACCACATAGCTGCTTCAAAGCATTAATTATAGGAGGTTATTATAATTAATTCTAAACTCAAATTATGATTAAGCGAGAGTAGCTTTAACCTTTTTAGCAGCTGCGGCCCAGTCAGAATTCCAACTTGCACAATCAGCATCAAACTTTGCTAATTTTTCATCATATGTACCAGTTCCCATAGCATCAGCAACAACTTTAGAGAATCTAGTACCATTATCATATAAAGATTGTTTTGAAATAGTCTCTGTATTACTACGAGCTTCTTCATAACCAGTCTTGGCTGGATTTGAAACTAAGAATGTACAATCTCCGAAAGCTTCAAGACCACTTGGCATATCATCACCTTTTAATGTGGAAATACCACCTTCAGCAAGAGCAAATCCTGATTTTTCAACCATCCAAGTAACAAATCTTTCACTTGCTTCCTTGTGTGAATCATCAATATTACTTGCAATACCATAGCAATAATCACTACCGGAGTTAGCATATCTTGTTCCACTTGTTGAAGTGAATGGGAATGGCATATATCCAATATTTTCTGGATGATCACCAGCAGCTTTGAATTGTGAAATAGCCCAGTTTCCCATGACCATTGCACCAATTTCACCATTATTAATCTTAACTTTACAACCTTCCCAATCTGTTGTAGTTGGGTCATCTTCAGTTAATCCTTTGGCAATTAAATCAAAATATAATTTAGTTCCCATATAGTGAGGATCATTAACATCTTTCTTCCAGACATTTTCATCAACAGCAATATCACTATTTGCATAATCAAGGTTACCAGTAATAACGTTGTTTACAAAGTGATCTTCCCATTGGTTAGCAGTCCAACCATCTTTAGCATTTGTATAATATGGAATACAATTCTTTGCTAAACCATTGTTGCTATCTTTAATTGTTTGCATAGCAGTAATGAATTGATCTGGAGTAGTAATCTTACTAGCATCAACTCCGGCATCTGCAAATACTTGAGTATTGTAACAAACTCCACCAACAGTATTCATATATGGAAGGCCATATACTTTTCCGTCATAATATTTAGAATATAAATACTCATTTCTATATTTTCCAGTAGCAGCTAAATCATCATATGTACCGAAATTAATATAGTAATCTTCTAACTTTGTCATATCAGTTAATGTAATCATTGATACATCACCATATGAACCAGCACTCATTCTCTTCTCTAAATCGCCTTGATAGTCTGTTTCAGTATGAACTTCAACAGTAATGTTTGGTTCAACTTCATTAAAAGCAGCAATATACTTCTTGAAAGTACCATCAGTATCACGATCAGTACGATTCGATAAATAGGTGATTGTAACTTTTTCTGTCATAGATTTACTTTCATCGTAATCTAACCAACCATTTGGATCGACAGTTTTACTTTCACCACATCCAATTAACCCAGCACCGACTACAGCAAACATAGCGGCATAAACGAATAATTTTTTGATTTTCATTTTTTAACTCCTTAATTACCTAAAATCGAAGGTATTTTTAACTTAATTAAATTGTAATTAACTTAATTTCGTATGTCAACAACAAAATGAAACCGCTTACAATAGTAAAAAAGAATAAAAAATTGAGTTAAAATTGAGTTTTTTGATTAATTTATTACTTTTTTACTTTTTTTACTTTTTTTAAATATATTTTTATAAAGAATATTGCATTTTTAATCAATTTTAAGTAAATATTTTATTGTTTACTTTTCTATTATATTATTTGTTTACCTTACAATCAATTAAGAAAAAATAAAATTTAAGTTGAAAATATTTTAAAAATCTTTACAAAATACATCAAAAACATAATATTTCATTATTATTTGGCATTTATTGATGACTTTGAAAAATATTAATTTTTAAATATATTTTAAAATATTTAGTTAATTTACTTTAAAAAGAGATTAATTTAATACATAATATAAATATTGTTATGAACAAAGATATGATTTTACTTTCATCCTCATCCACCACTATGGTTCTTCACATTGATAAAAATGTGAATCTTTGCTATTTCGGTTCAACATTAAAAGATGAAAAAGATTACCTTATATATAATATAGATAAGAAAAATGAATTATTTTCAACATTTGGTAAAGGTGAATATTTCACTCCATCTATTTTAATTTCAAATAATGATCAAACTTTTAATAATGATTTTACTTTTGATCATTATGAATATAAAGATAATAAATCAATAGAATTACCTTATACATATAACAAAAAAGAATCACTATCTTTATATTACATAGATAAAAGAAACGAATTAAGTTTAATAATTACTATCTCAACTTTTAACGATTGTAATGCTTTTACTTTTTCTACTTCTTTAAAAAATAATTCAACTAAAGATATTGAAATTAGAAAATTATCTTCTTTAGCACTAAATATAGAAGGAAAAGAAGCTACCATATATTCTTTTGATGGAACTTGGGCTAATGAAAGAAATATAAATAAAACGGAATTAAAAGGTGGAACCTTTATTAATTCATCATTAACAGGTTCATCAAGTGCTTTTCATAATCCATTTAATATTATTAAAATAAATAATTCTTATTATGGAACAAATATTCTTTATAGTGGAAACCATAAAACGAGTATAGAAGTTGACCCTTTTGGTACTATTCATATTGAAAATGGAATCAATGATTTTATGTTTTCTTATTTACTTAAACCAAATGAAACATTCTATGCTCCTGAATCCACTCTTGTTTTAGAAAATAATATTGATGAGATAACTCTTTCATATCATTCTTTAATTAATAACCACATTTTAAAAAGAAAAGATGTTCTATCTAAAAGAGTATTATTTAATTCTTGGGAAGGAGTTTATTTCTCCTTTAATAAAGAAAAAATAATTGAGATGGCAAAAGCTAGTAAAGAACTTGGAGCAGAATTATTTGTTCTTGATGATGGATGGTTTGGTGAAAGAAATGATGATTCAACATCTTTAGGTGATTGGTATCCAAATAAGGATAAAATTGGAAGTTTAAAAAAATTAGGTGAAACTATTCGTTCATTAGGCATTGAATTTGGAATCTGGATGGAACCAGAAATGATTAGTCCAAAATCTGAATTATATAAAAAACATCCTGAATATGCGATGGTAATTCCAAATATAGCGCCAGTTTTACAACGCAACCAATTAATGCTTGATATAACAAATATTAAAGTTATGAATTATATAATAAATTCAATAAGTAAAGTTCTTGATGAATCAAAAGCTACATATTTAAAATGGGATTATAACCGCAATATGACCGATATTTATTCAAAGAAATATTCTTCTTTTGAATATAGTTATCGTTATACATTGTCTCTATATAAAATAATGTCTACATTAGTAAAAAAATATCCAAATGTCTTATTTGAAGGATGCGCCTCTGGAGGAGCAAGATATGATTTAGGAATATTATCTTATTTCCCTCAAATTTGGTGTAGCGATAATACTGATCCTAAAAAAAGAATGTTGATTCAAACTGGAACTTCAATTTGCTATCCAATAAATACAATGTGCTCACATATTGCTAAAGATTTAAATAACAATACTCATTTAACATCTTTATTAAGTGATCGATATAATATTGCATTAATGGGCAATCTAGGTTATGAATTAAATCCATTAGATTTAACAAGCAAACAAAAAGAAGAAATAAAAAAAGAAATAGCAGATTATAAATTATATAGAGATTTTACATTTAATAGTGATTTTTATTTATTAGAAGATATATTTAATACAAATTTAGGTGGTTACATCTATATAAATAAGAATAAAGATACAGCATTATGTTCTTTATTTATAAAAGATATTGAAAAAGGTTTTATAAGATTAAAAGGTTTAAATAAAGACTATATATATTTAATAGATAATAAAAAATATACTGGTGAATATCTATTAAATATTGGTATAGAAATAAAACAAGATATTAATACTTTTAAAAATATTAATACCGATAAAATTACTACGAAATTATTAAATATAATTAAAAAATAGAAAGGATATATTTATATGAGTAAGAAAATTAAAATGGAAGATATTGCAAAGAAATTAGACATCTCAATTGTCTCAGTTTCTAAAGCATTATCTGGAAAAGAAGGAGTCTCTACAGAAACTAGAGACAATGTATTAAAGGTAGCTGAAGAATTAGGTTATAGCAAAATTAAAAAATTAGATTTTAGTGAATTACATAAAACAATATTAATTATTGTTTCGGAAAAATTCTTCAGTGATTCATCATTCTATTCTAATTTGTATGCAACACTGCTTCAAAGATTAACATTACAAGGATTTACTACAATTTTAGAAATTGTAACTCAAACAATGGAATATTCAAATCACTTACCTTCATCACTAGAAAATCCAGATATCGCTGGAGTAATTTTTATGGGAGAAATTTCTCGTTCATATATCGATGAAACAATTAAGAGCAATCTTCCATATTGTTTTCTTGATTTCTATGATCCAAATTATGCTGTTAATTCAGTTGTTAGTGATTCTATGACTGGATCATTCTTATTAACAAAACATTTAATAGACAAAGGACTAAAAAACATAGCATTTGTTGGCTCAATTGATAAAACATCATCAATTATGGATAGATTTTTAGGTTATTCAAAAGCAATGATTTTAAATAATTTAGAAAACAACGTTATTCATTTAGAAGACCGTGATAAAGATGGTAAATTTATTCCAGTAACTCTACCAAATAAGATTCCAGAAGCATTTGTATGTAACTGCGATGAAATTGCTTTTAGATATATCCAATGTTTAAGAGATCATAATTATAAAGTACCAACTGATGTATCGGTAGTTGGTTTTGATGGCTCTGTAATTTCAGCAATTTCTACTCCAACAATTTCTACTTATGTAGTTGATGTAAAAAGTATGGCAGATGTAACTGTTTCCATTATGTCTAGATTAGTAAGACAAAAAGAAGTTACCATTCGTAGAAATATTATTGCAGGAAATATGACCCTTCGTGATTCATCATTATAGGTTTGTTATGGATAATAAGTTTTTAAATAAAGAATTTGAAGAAAAGAAAACTAAACCAGTAGGTTTTGGTAAATCAATAATGGCATATATCATTGATATGGCCCTAACTATTATTGGAATTTGTTTAATTTTTGCTGCTGTTTCTTCACCAATTTATCAAGCTAATAATGGCAGTACCACATATAATAATGGTTCATCTTTTTTACTAGATTCACAACTTGTTTATAAAAATGATGATGGCTTTAAAACATATGGGCAAATAGAAGCAACCTATGAAGAAGATGGAATAACTAAATATGGCTATCAAACTTTAGAAGAAAAAGTATGGTATTATTACACCACTTTTTTACTAGAAGATTCTCGTACAGAATTTAATGAATTAACTGTAGAACATACTAAAGAAAATGCCACTACTTGGGTATTAGCAAATTTATATGGGATTAGTGATGGAACAAATACAAGTGATTATTATGATCCTGCCTTAGTTGATGGAAAGTATTCTTATACAACTCGTCCTGTTTTAAAAGATAAATATCAAACTTTAGTTGATAATAAAGATGAAACCACTCTAAGTTCTTTATTAACATATTTTGCAAATGATGATGGAGGTGGATTATATTTTATTGCTTTTAATCACATGTCTGATCAAACTTATTATATAAATTGTCAAGAACAGCTCGATAAAATCCAATATCTTGCTTTACTTCCAGCCTATTTAATTGCTCCATTATTATTCTTTATTATTATCCCACTATTAGTTCCAAATGGAAAAACCATTGGCAAATTAATATTTGGTTTAGCTGTAACTACAAATAAATTTACAAAGGCAAAAAAATGGCAAATATTTGTCCACTATTTATTAGTTTATTTTTGGTGGTTATTCCTTTTGATGCCAAATATGACAATAGGGATTATATTAGCTGTCTTCTTTATGGTCATGGATTATCTATTCAGAATTATTAGGCAAGATAAAAAATGTATTCACGATTTACTTGCTAAAACAGTCGTCATAGATTCAAGAAAATATAAGATTTTTAATACTGAAGAAGAATATAATACCTATTTAAAAGGCGTCAATTATACGGCTGATGATGATAAGAAATCTTGGGAAGATAAATATAGTAAAAAAATTAATAATGATGATAAATCTCAAGATGCTTCTAGTTTAGTTATTGATATTGATACATTAAAAAAACATAAAGAAGAAAAAGATAATAGAAATAAATAATCCCTACATTTACCACATGGATTATAGTATTAAGATAATTAATACATTAAAATGCTATTAATCATTTTTAAATAAATAAAATAAATATTTACAAATATTTTTAATATTGTAATATTATTCCATAAGCTAAGAAAAGGAAGAGTAAATCTTAATAGTTTATAGAGAGTCCTCATTTGGTGGAAAGGGATAACAAAAAAAGATTGAATATGGCCTTCGAGCTAGTTAAATGATATGTAATTTAACTCGGGTATGCCCGTCACAGCAAATGAGTATGTTTGTACTCTTTAAGGCTTATATAAGTGATTATATAAGTAAAATAAGGTGGTAACACGGGAAAACTATCTCGTCCTTAACAAATATTGTTAGGACGATTTTTTTATATAAAGACCTCCTAACAGAAGGAGGAATATGTCAAAAATAGAAATTAAAAATTTATCTAAATCTTTCTCAAATAAAAAAGTATTAGATAATATTTCTATCACTGTAGAAGAAAAAGATATCTATGGTATTTTAGGTTTATCTGGAGCAGGTAAATCCACTTTAGTTCGTTGTATTAATGGACTTGAAACTTTTGATAAAGGTGAAATATATTTTAACAATGAATTATTATGTTCACCTACTAAAAAAATAGATCGTTTAAAACGTAGAAGAATAGCAATGATATTTCAAAGTTTTAATTTACTATCTCAAAGAAATGTTTTGGGAAATGTTGAACTTGCTTTAGAAATTAATGGTGATAAAGAAAATAAAAAAGAAAAAGCATTAACTGCTCTATCTAAAGTTGGTTTAAAAGAAAAAGCATATTCTTATCCATCTGAATTATCCGGCGGACAATGTCAAAGAGTTGCGATTGCTAGAGCACTATCACTTAATCCAGAAGTTTTGTTATGTGATGAAGCAACTTCTGCCCTTGATCCAGAAACTTCATTATCTATACTAAATCTATTAAAGAAATTAAATAAAGAATATGGGCTAACAATTATTATGATTTCACATCAAATGAATGCTATCGAATCTATTTGTAGTAAAGTCGCAATAATTGATAAATCTAAGATTGTAGAACAAGGTGAATTAAGCGATGTTTTCTTAAATCCTAAAACAGAAATTGCAAAACAATTAATTTATTCTGATCATGTAAAAACTATGCTAGATAACAACAAAATGATACGTTTATTGTTTAATGGAAATTTAGATGAACCAATCATTGCTAATATTGTTCAGGATTGCTCAATACTAGTATCCATCGTCTATGCTGATACTAAAGTTATTGATAGTAAAATGTATGGTCAAGTTGTTATTAAATTACCTTCAAGCAAAGAAGACATTAAAAAACTAGAGAAGTATTTAAAATTACATAAAGTAAATTATGAGGAGGTAAATAAATAATGAATTGGTCAAATTTATGGGTTGCATCATATGAAACATTATTGATGACAATCATCTCCACTATTCTTGCATATTTAGTTGGTTTACCACTTGGAATATTGCTTTATATGACTTCTAAAAATGGAATATGTAAAAACAAATTCATAAATATTCCATTAGGAATCATTGTAAATATCATGCGTTCTATCCCTTGTTTATTATTAATTATATTATTAATGCCATTAACTAGGTCTATATTTGGTACAGGTTCCGGGAAATGGTTCACAATGATAGTTCCATTATTCTTCTCATCATTCGCTTTTATTTCAAGGATGGTTGAATCATCCTTGAATGAAGTTGATGGAGGAGTAATTGAAATGGCTAGATCGATGGGAGCTTCTAATAATCAAATTATATTCAAAGTATTGTTAAAAGAAGCTAAACCATCATTAATATTAGGTGTTGCAATTAGTATGATATCTATTCTTGGATATACAGCATTCGCCTATGATTTAGGAGCTGGCGGATTAATTGCTCAAGCATATTCATTCTATACAAGACATACAATGGACTTTTATAAGTATCCAAATGTATGGATTATTATTGTCTTAATTGTTGTAATCGTACAATTAATTCAAGAAGGAAGTATTTTATTAAATAAAAAGATTGATAAAAGGAGAAAAGCAAAATGAAAAAAAGTCATATCTTATTAACAGTAATTAGTTGTTTTTTAGTAGCTTTAAATTTAAATTCATGTGGAGAAAGTTCTGATAAAACTATAAAAGTTTGTGCGAGTGAACTTCCACATGCAAATATTTTAAATAACGTTGTAAAAGATTTATTAAGTGATGAAGGTTATAATCTTGAAGTCACAATATTAGATTGGACGATTCAAAATGATGCAGTTAAAAATGGGGATTATGATGCTAATTATTTTCAACATATTCCATATTTAATTAGCTCATCCACGAACACAAACCAAGAGGAAGTCTTTGCAAGTTGTAAGGTCCATTATGAACCATTAAGGATCTATGCTGGAAAAGCAAGCGTAGATTATAAAGATTCAAAAGCAACATTTGAAATTTGTAATGATGTTTCAAATGCCACAAGAGCACTTGATTTATTAGTTGATGTTGGAGTTCTTACAAGCTATGAAAAAGATACTGATGGAAATGCAGATTTAGAAAAATTGCCATCAAATATCGTGCCAATTGCAGAAAATCTACTAGTGAACTCTTTAGCAGATTATGATTATGGTCTATTACCATGTAATACTGCTATGACAGGAAATATTGATGCAACGTCTGAAAAAAATAAAGATTTACCATCTGAAAATTCTTCATTAGCAGATGCAAAAGCAAATGTAATTGCTGCATCTACTACTCGTTATAAAAATGACACAGTTTATAAAGCAAAAATTGACGTTTTAACAGATGCCTTATTAACAAATGAAGTTAAAGAATATATAGATTCAACACGGAAAGGTGTTGTACTTACATATCAAAAAGATTTACGATAATCTTTACTAGAAAACTACTAATAAAAAATCCCACCTTTATTTGAGGTGGGATTTGCATATAAATTTACTCTATTTATAGAGGTAAATCTTTATTTTTAAATACTAATGATCCACTAACGAAACAGATAATTCCGACTGCAAATAATATAACCATTTTATAAATAAAATCAGTAGTTCCATTAACAATTGAAGTAATATCGAATAATGAAATGATTGTTACATAATTGAAATAGTTTAATGAATCAAATCTAACAACACTTGGAATTTGTTCGCTACCAAATAATCCTAACATTGTTGCAACAAGAAAGAATATTGATAAACCCCCTCCAATGGACATTGAATTTTTTTGTCGATCAAATATACATGATGTCATAAAATTAAAACCAGCAATTGCAAACAAAACTGCAAACTGCCCTAAGCTCATTAATGCTAAAGTAGCATATGACATATCAGTATTTGTAATTTTAACATTAGCAAAACATATAAATGATGTAATCATCGTACATAAACTCATTGCTAATAATGATATTACTAGATATGAAGCTTGTGTAAATGTTACCGTGCTTCTTTTAACGGAGGTAGATAAGACATAAGCCATAGAGCCACTATCAACTTGAGTAGAAATTAAGTTATTTGCTGCCATAATTATATAAATAATAGGTAACAATAAACCAGCCATTTTAAAATAAACTGAACCAACAATTAATGAATAAACATCCATTTGTCCAACTTCTTCAAGAGCTTCACTTACTTCAGTAGGCAAATTTGATAAAAATGAAGAAGAAGAGTCCTTTTTTACTTCAATTTTCTTTGCTTCAACTGCTTTATTATATTCATCAATACTCGCATATTTTCCATCAACATAATCTTTATAAATTAAACTTAATTCATAATCAATTTGACTTTGATAACCAACATTTGTGCTTTGAGCCAAATGATTAATAGTATCAAAATCATATCCATATGATTCGTATCTTTCTTCAGTAATTCCATAATTGCTTAAAGCATCAATCATTGTTTGTTTTGCTTCTTTATTAGAAAATAAATAAGCTAAGAACACAGCACTTCCATTTGTTGCTCTATCTTGATAATAACTAATTCTTTCTTCACTTCCTAAATAAGTAGTTATATCTCCAGATAATGTATGTGTGACTAAAGAAGTAACATCATAATCACTTGGAACATCTAAATTATGTTCAGTATAATAATTATCAAATGAATTTCCTGGATTAATACTTACAAAAATTGTTCCGCTTATTTCTTTTGTAATAGTTGATTCACTTGTAGCAGTTGAATCTTCTTTTTGAGCAAGAGTTAAACAATATTCACTTAATTTTGTTGTTGCACTTATATAAGCACTTGTTGCACTATAAGTTCCTATTAATGTAGTAGAAGGCATAGTATTTTGCCATGTACTTAAATCACTAGAATAACTTTTTTGCCCTTCTAAAGTTGTCAAATCATAAGAACTTGCTTGTGGCTCACTCTTACACCATTTAACAAAATCACTATATAAGGATGTAGTTACTGTGCTTGTATTATCAACAGGTGTAGGAATACTACTAACATTATTATAACAATCAGGGATTCCAGTTAATGATTCCTCTTTTAAAGAAACAACCCAAGCTCCAACTGCTTGATAATAAACCGTACCTTCACTTACATCGCTAGAAAAATCATTAACATAATAATTATCAAATTGAGCCTCTCCATCATTTGAATAATTGTAATAAGTAATTGCTCTTTCTTTTAATGAACATTTAATTTCATTATCAACTATTGTATCAGTAACTCCTGTTGCAACACTTTCAGTAGAGCCTCCTCCACTAATAACCATGACACATGAAAGCATGAAACAAACCATTAATGTAACAATACCCCACATTAATCCATTAGCTTTACATGATTGTTTGAATAAAGATTTAGAAAACATATTTATTTACCTCCTTCTTCATTTACATTTTTTATTTTTTCAATAAAATGTTTTTCCAAGGTATAAGGATTTTCACTAATAAACTTTAAATCCATGCCTTTTAGACTTTTAAATAACTCTTCAATTTGTTCTTTTGGTATTTGAACAGTTACCTGATTATATTCATCTTGCAGTCTTGTAATTTTATACTTTTCTTTTTGAAATATTTTATAATCATTTTTCTTATTAAATTCAATTTTATATTCTTTAATATCGTGGTGAGTTATATCTTGCATTGATACATGATCAATTAAATGACCATTCGATATTAACAAGACTGAATCACAAGTTTCCTCAATTTCTTCAAACATATGAGATGACATCAATATTGTTTTTCCTTTTTTGTGCTCTTCCTCAATAATTTCAAGAAAACTCTCTCTCATTAATGGGTCAAGACCAGTAGTAGGTTCATCAAGAATTATAATTTCAGGATCATCCATAAGTGCTGCAACAAGGGCTGTTTTTTGTTTCATTCCTTTAGACATTCTTTTTAAATTTGCTCGAGGATCAAGTTGTAATTTTTCTATTAAATAGTTTGCTCTATCAAAATTCTTTAAATGAAGAAATTCAGCTTGGGAATGTATAAAGGCAATACCTGTTCCCAAATCAGGAAACGAAATTTCTCCAGGGACATAACCAACTTTTTTAAGTATTTTCGATGAATTACTCCAACTTTCTAAACCATTGACATAACAATGACCACTGGTCGTTTTTATAAAACCTAGAATACTTCTTATAGTTGTTGTTTTTCCACTTCCATTTGTTCCAACAAATCCAACCATTTGTCCTTTTTTAATTTCAAAAGATTCATTGAAGACGCCTTTTTTATCTCCATAATCTTTTGTTACATTATCAACTTTAATTACTACATCATTCTTCATAAAGCACCTCCAAATTTCTGATCTTCTTTATAAAATTTCATAAAATAATCTTGTAGAGATTCTTTTTTAGTACTAAAAGAAATAACATCATATTTTGTTAATAAATCTACTAACAGATTTATATCTTTATCAAAACAAGAAACTAACACTACATTTGAATAGGCATGTTTTTCAATAAGGTCATAAAAACTTGACTTTAAAGCGATAAATTTCTTGTAGTTATTATTATCATTAAAATGAATACGATAAGTTTTCTTATCACTATGTCTTAAATCATCTGCAATAAATTCATTTACTAAATGACCGTCTTTAATAATCCCAATCCTGTCACATGTTGCATCAACTTCTGAAAATATATGCGAACTAAGGAGAATCGTTTTTCCTTTTTTCTTTTCTTCTTTAATTAAAGCGATAAACCTTTCTTGCATTAAAGGATCAAGACCACTTGTTGGTTCATCAAGGATTAATACATCTGGATCTCCTGCAAAAGCGGTGATAACAGCAAGTTTTCTTTTAATACCTAATGACATTCTTTTTGTATTTATCATTAAAGAAGCATCATCAAGTTCAAAATATTCTAAAAGCTCTTTAATTCTTTTAGATTCATCTTTTTTATACATCTTTGCCATCATATCTAAAAATTCCTTACCATTTAAACCTTGTGGTAAAGCAATTTCTCCTGGCACATAACCAACATTATTTAAAATATTATGGTAATTTTTAAAACAATCTTTACCGAATATTTTGCATTCACCACTATCTGGTTTTGAAAAACCCATTAAATGACGAATTGTGGTTGATTTACCAGCTCCATTTGGTCCCAAGAACCCATAGACTTCTCCCTTTTTAATAGAAAAAGAGACATCAAATACTCCTCTATTAGAACCATAATCTTTGGTTAAATGTTTAACTTCTAAAACTGACATAATAACCTCCTAAACTTTTATACACTTAATCAAAATTATTCAATTAAGCAATTACATAATATACTATAAAATTTTTGACATGCAAGCATTTTTGTAAATATTTATATTAAAAATCACTCGATTTAATCAATATTATTAAATATTTTACATTTTAGACATTTTTGTTAAATATTCATTAATTATTAATTTGACTAATTTTGTGCACAATGCTATCTTATTAAAGAAAGCTGGCTTTATTATGAAGAAAAAAGAGTATCGTAATGTAATTAAAAGTAAAACATCAATTCAAAAAGCGTTAGTTGATTTATTAGTTAAAGGTAAAAACTTTGATTCGATAACTATAAAAGATTTAGCGTTGACTGCAAATGTAACAAGAGGAACTTTTTATAATCACTATAAATCTGTTATTGATGTAGCAGAAGATATTAGAGACAACTTTATGAATCAATTATCTACTGTCTTATTACATACGGATTTGTCAACTGAGAGTAGAAAGAATTTTTTTAATATTTTGAATAATTTTTTAGAAGAAAATAAGAATCATGCTTCTGTTATTGCTCACTCTATTCCTTTAAAATTTTTAATCGATGTAAAAGCTAAATTTAATAAAGCAATAACTGATACATTTATGAAGAAGCTTCCAGAAATGAATAGTAGAAAAAATCTAATTGGTGAAATTAGATTGTTTGCTAATGGTTTAGCTGTTTCATATATTGATGCAATAATGGGCGACTCAAAAGAAACTATAAGTGAAGTTACAGAAACTGGATATGAGATGTCTAATTATTTATTTAATTAACCATTAAATCGAATAAATATAACAAGAAAAGTAATTATTAAATTAATACCACTTCCACAACCAAAATAAATCCAATCATATTTATTTAATTTTGGAGTTTTATTAAATATTAATAAAGCTAAATAATAAAAGAATTCAAACATCAATAGATAAATAATAGTAAGAATTGAATAAGAATAAGAAGTTACTAATAAATAAGTGGTAAAAAAGATAATACCAGTATGAATAATTAAACTAATAAATTTATTCCTTCCACCTGATTTACTGGCAAATTCGCCACTTGGATCATTTACTAAACATAAATATATATATGAACATATTCCTAATACAGTATAAATAGAAATTCCATAAATATAGAAATTATTTTTAATCTCAAATTCACTAATAGATTTAATATATTCATTTAATAGATTGCTATTAAAATTTGGACATAAAACAATGCTATTTAGTGAATAACTACCATAAACATTATTTAAATTATTTGTTATTAAACAATAAAAAGCATTACTTCCATTAAAAACAAAACTTAATAAAAGTTCACCAAATAAAACTAATAAGATTGAAGAAAATATAGAATTACCTAAACTAACAAAAAATGAAACAATTCCAAAAGTACATATTGTTTCAACTAACAAAATAAAATATAAAAATAGATAACCAATAAACCTATAACTTTGTACATTTGCATTTTCTAAAGGTTTAGCATTAATAACACGTAAATATAATATTAAAATTGCAATCCAATAAGCCACAGTAAAACAAATTAATAAGCCTAGTAAGGAAACTATTCCTCTAGTTATTTTTAATTCATTCTTTTTAAAAGGTAATTGAAAATAAGTATCACATTTATTAGAACTACTTTTGTATTCTAAAACAAAAAATGGGACAACAATTGCACAAATTAATATTGGAAAAGAAAGATTTGAAATACCTGAACTTGAACTATCAAAATAAATCAAAGCCCCTTCATCATCATATGAAAAATATTGATAAATACTCATACTTGAAAAACTCATCCAATAGACTAATGCAAGGAAAATGAATAAAATACCAAATAAAGGTAACCATTTTTTTATCTGAAAAATAACATATTTTTTATTCATGTTTATTACCTTCTAACTTTGCCATCATCATTTCTAATATGACAATTTCATCACCATCAATTGGTATTTTTTCAAATAATATAGGATTTAATTTTTCTTTAACAATTGTTTCGACATCATTGCTACTTTTAATAACTAAATGATAAATACTACCAACTTTCTTTAGCGAAACAACTTTAATACCAAGTTTAATAAGCACTTCCTCATTAATAATATCTTTAGTATAAATTTGATATTTAACTAATTCATCACCTAAATGCTCAATATTTCCATCACGCTTAACTTGACCTGCATATAAAATAATCGTTCTATCTACTAATCTTTCAAGCGTAGAAATATTGTGACTTGAAATAATAACTGTTTTATTCTGTTTACCTAACGCTATAATTTCTTGTTTAATAACTTCAAGAACTAAAGGATCAATCCCATCAAAGGCTTCATCTAGTAAATAAATATCAACATCAATTGCTAATGTTAAAGCAATAAAAGCTTTTCTTTTCATACCTTTTGAATATGAAGAAATCTTTTTATCTTTAGGTAAATCAAAACGAGTAATTAAAGAATTAAATTTTGTCTTATCAACATTATAAAAACAAGAATAAAATTCATATAAATCTTTTAAATAATTGCCATAAGGAACAAAAGGATCATCACTTAAAAAGAATAATTTTTCTTTTGCTTCTTTAGAAAAGCTATCTTTATCATTGATAAGAATTGACCCACTATCAGCTTTAATAATTCCACTAATTAAACGAAAAAGGGTGCTTTTCCCGCACCGTTTTCTCCAACTAAACCAATTACACCATTATCAAAACTTAAACTAATATTATTAAGCTTTAACTTTACCAAATGATTTGGTTAAATTATTAATTTTTATCATGCAAATATTATAGCATATATAAATCTAATGTTATCTATCTTCTCTAAAATAATTACTGCCTAATGCAGCTGGAGGTTGCACACTTCTTTTTCCAACTATAGAAGTGATAATTAAAACAACAATTGTAACAACATAAGAGATAGTTTTTATAAGTTCTTTATCAGCGGTTGTAGCAACTACATATGTTGGTAAAACAAATAAAAATGAGAATAATGCAGATGAGAAAATACAAATTCCAGGATTCCAAACAGAGAAAATAACAATGGCAACTGATAACCAACCTAAAGCTTCAATAGAAGAAGCTTGATCAAATTTACCAGATGAAAAATCCATAATATAAGCTAAACCACCTAAAGCAGCAATTGAAGAACCAACTATAGTAGCAATATATCTATATTTTGAAACACTAATTCCTGTAGCATCAGCAGTAGCTGGATTTTCTCCAACAGCTCTTAATTCAAGTCCAACTTTAGTTTTCTTTAAGAATAATATAGCAAGAATAGCAATAATAATTCCTAAATAAACCATAATTCCATAAGAGAAGAAAATTCTTAAAGCATCATTATCAGTTCCAATATGGAATAAATTTTGGAAATATTGGAATGTTTTTGATAAAACTGTTAAATCAAATTTCTTGCCCATAAAGTTTGCTAGACCTACTCCTAATGTAGTAATAGTTAAGCCTGTAATATTTTGATTTGCTCTTAATGTAACTGTTAAAAAACTATATAGTAAACCAGCTAATGCACCAAATATTAAAGCAAATACAATACCAAATAGAACAACAAAGAAACCATTAACATTATTTACTCCACCAACCATTGAAGAATATAAATATATACCATATCCCCCTCCGATTCCTCCAATACACATAATTCCAGGAGTGCCTAAATTTAAGTGGCCTGATTTTTCAGTTATAATTTCACCTACTGCACCAAATAATAATGTAGCAAATAAAGTGATTGATAAAACGATATATGAAACCATAATTATTTACCCTCCTTTGTATTGTCTTTTGTGGAAACATTTTTATTTTCCACAGGTTTTATTTCTTTATTTTTATGAAAAAACACATAACATTTATTTAAAAATTTATTATCTATTTCTCCATCATCGTTATGTCGCACCATAATCTTATAAGTTGCAAAGAATGTACAACCAATAATAAAGACAAAGAAGATAGGAATTATAATATCTGTAATAGCTTCATTAGTTCCATTAATTGCTGGTAAAACTCCTGTAGACATACCATTATTTAAAAATACAACCATGAAGGAAGTTAAAATCATATAATAAGGATTAAAATTAGCTAACCAACAAACAATAATCGCAGTAAATCCTAATCCATTTAATGTTTCAGTAGTTACAGAATGGTTTAATCCACAAGTTAATATGAAACCAATTAAACCACAAATAGCACCAGATAAAGCACAAGTCCTAATTATTACTCTTTTAGAATTTATACCAACATATCTAGCAGTTGGTTGAGATTCTCCAACGACTGATAATTCATAACCATGTTTAGTTTTATTTACATAAATTCCAATAATAACAAGTAAAACAGTAATAATTAATATTGGTAATAAAAATTGATTATATACTTTTGGTAATACTCCATCACTACTTAAAACTTCAAGTGTATTACTTTGACTTGTAGCAAATTTACATGTAAACCAAGAAACAATTTGAATAGCAACATAATTTAACATAAGGGTAAATAATGTTTCATTTGTATTCCATAAAGCTTTACAAATCCCAGGAATAATTGCAAATATAAGTCCAGCAGCAACAGCGCAAACTAAAGCAATAATTAAAATTAAAGGTTCAGCAACTTTTCCTTTTAAGAAAAATACTACAGCATAAGCTGCTAAAGCTCCCATTAAAGCTTGTCCATCTGCTCCAGTATTCCAAAATTTCATTCTAAAACAAGGTAATAAAGCAAGACCAAGTCCTAATAATATGGCAACATCTTTAAGTGAAATCCAAATTCTTCTTTCAGTTCCAAATACACCTGTAAATAGCGAAACAAAGAAAGTTACAGGATCACATCCTTCTGAAATCCATAAAAACATTGCAGACAATAAAAATGCAAGAAATACTGCAATAACACGTATTAATATTTTTTTAGTTAAAGATAAATTTGTTTTTTTAACAACATGGAACAAAGGTTCTTTTTTTGTTTTTTTAAGTGTTGCTTCCATTTACTTTTTCTCCTTATTTTTATTTATTTCAGCTTTCCATTCTTTTTTAGTTAATAAAGAATCAGGAGCAAAAACTAAATTTAAGTTCTTCTCTTTTTCTACTAAATTTAAACTTCCAGTCATCATTAAACCAATTTGTTCTTTTGAAGTTTTACTTGCTTGAACAATTCCCATTACTTCCCCATGACATAAAACCATGATTTTATCACATAAAGCAATCATAACATCAAGGTCTTCACCAATAAAAAGAATACCGGTCCCTTTTGCTTTTTGTTCATTTAAAATATCATAAATTGCATAGGAAGAATTAATATCAAGTCCTCTTACTGGATAGGCAGTAATAATAACATTTGGATCAGATTTTATTTCTCTACCAACTAATACCTTTTGAACATTTCCTCCAGATAATAGTCTTATTGGAGTTTCTGTAGAAGGAGTATCAATTGATAATTCTTCAATTAAATTCATGGCTCTAATTCTAGCTTTTTTTCTATCAACAAATATTCCCTTACCCTCATGATAAGTTTTAAGCATCATATTATCTGTAATAGAAAAAGAAGATACTAGTCCCATTCCTAAACGATCTTCAGGAATAAAAGACATTGAAATACCTTTTTCAATAATTTCATTTGGTTTTAAACCAATAATATTTTCACCTTTATGGGTAATTGATCCACCATTAATAGGTCTTAAACCTGCAATAGCTTCACATAATTCTTTTTGACCACATCCAGAAATACCAGCAACACCCATTATTTCTCCACCACGAATATAAAAACTAACGTCTTTAATAGCTTTATTTCCATTTTCACCATTAATAACTAATTTTCTAATTTCAAGTAATGGTTTATCCATTTCAATCTTTGGACGCTTAATTTCAAGATTAATTTTTTCTCCAACCATCATTTCAGTTAATTCTTTTTCATTAGTAGATTTAGTATCAACTGTACCAATATAATGACCTTTTCTTAAAATAGTTACACGGTCAGAAATTTCCATAACTTCATTTAACTTATGAGTAATAATAATGATAGATTTACCATCATCTCTCATTTTTATAAGAATCTTAAATAATTTATCAACTTCTTGAGGAGTCAAAACTGCAGTAGGTTCGTCTAAAATAAGAATATCTGCTCCTCTATATAATACTTTTATAATTTCAACTGTTTGTTTCTCTGAAACACTCATTTGATAGACTTTTTTCTCTGGATCAATATCAAAACCATATTTCTTTGCTAATTCCTTAACTTCTTTATTAACATTTCTTAGTTTTATTTTGGTATTCATTCCGAGAATGATATTCTCAGCAGCACTGAAAATATCAATTAATTTAAAATGTTGGTGGACCATTCCAATTTTATAATGAAATGAATCACGAGGAGATTTAATTAAAGCTTCTTTTCCATCAATAAAAATTTTACCTTCATCTGGAAAATAAATACCAGATAAGATGTTCATTAAAGTAGTTTTTCCACTACCATTTTCACCAAGTAAAGAAAGAATCTCACCTTTTTTTAAATTTATAGAAACATTTTTGTTGGCAATAGTTTTACCAAATGTTTTGGTAATATGCTTTAATTCTAGAGCGTATTTAACTGTTTTTACTTCATTTTCCATTTGTTTTCATTGCCTCCATAGAAACCTAAAGGCGGAGCATAGACGCTCCGCCGTTATTTTAAATTAAACTACAACAACCTATTTTGTAATTTCAGTAATTCCATCAATTCTTAAATCAAATGCAGGAGCACTTCTATATTCAGATTCATGGAAGTAGCCATCTTTAATGACTTCAGTTTCACCTTGATAATCACCAGCATCATCGATATCGGCTTTATAAGATGTAATTTTTTCTCCACCAACGGTGAATGTATCAGTATCAAATACATGAATCTTACCAGATTCTAAGTTTGATTTAGCAGTATCCATAGCAGCTTGTGTACCACTAGCAGCAATAGCACTATTTAATTCATAAACTTCAACTGAACCACTATCTAAAGTTCCAGTCCAATCAGAAGCCATTGTTGTACCAGCTAAAACACTATCAATCATGTATTCAAAGTATGGTTCCCAATTAATTCTTGAAGCAGTTAAATAAGTCTTTGGTGAACTTTCTAAATTTGAACCATTATAGAAAACATTTGGAACACCTTTAGATTCACAAACACCTGGAGCTCCTTGAGAATCAGCATGTTGAGAAATTAAAACAGCATTATCATTTTCAATTAAAGCAGTAGCAGCACTTGCTTCTTCAGTAACGGAATACCAAGAATTGGTATATCTGACGTTCATAGTAACTGAACTACAAACTGATCTTGCACCAAGGAAGAATGAAGTATATCCAGAAACAACTTCAGCATATGGGAAAGCACCAACATATCCCATAACAGCTTCACTAGCAGTAATTTCATTATTAGCAATCATTTCATTTAATTTCATACCAGCAGCAACACCAGCAATATATCTGCCTTCATAAATAGAAGCAAATGCATTGTGATAATTATCTAAACCTTCAGTATGAGCTTTAACACCAGTTGCATGGCAGAATTCAACATTAGTAAATTCTTTAGCAGCTTGAATCATATAAGATTCATGACCGAATGAATCAGCAAATACAGCTTTAACACCTTGATCAACTAAATCAGCAGCGGCATCATAACAAGCAGCACCTTCTTCAACACCAGTCTTCATAACAGCAGTAACACCCTTCTTTTCGCAAGCAGCTTTTGCAGCTTCGATGAAGTTCTTATCATAGCTTGAGTTTTCATCGTGTAAGAAAATAAATCCAAATTTACTTTCAGTTGCGGTTTCACCACATGATACACATGCAGAAACAGCAGCAGCACATAAACAACATAAGCCTAACATTCTCAATCCTTTTTTCATTTTGTTTGTCCTCTTTCTCTAAGAAGTACAATCTCTAAAAAAAGAAAAAAGCCTTATATTAAAGGACATTATAATAAATAGATGTCTTTAATTCATAGAGCTAGATTATGGTCTAGCGTAGAGACTTTCCCCCAATTAGGAAATTATACGAATATCAGGTTTCCCTGATAATAGAAATATAGACAATTTGAAGTTGAATTTAAAGAAAAAGTGATGTTTTTTTGAAATATTAATACGATTTTTATTTTAATATTAAGATAGCATTATTCTTTCTTGATTTTAAAATTTCACCTTGAAATCACTTCCACTTATTGATTAAAATCATTAACTTTAATATTTAAAAAATTAAAAATTAATATCTTCAAAAACATAAATCATACTTTTTATCAATTATGTTTTGAATGTACAAAAATAAAGCTTTTAACAAAACAAACAAACAAAAATGTTGCTATTATAAGGATAAATTAATAAAATAAAGACATTAAAAATCAATGGGAGGAAAATTGATTATGAAAAATAAAGTCTTAAAGGGTGTTCTTTTATCATGTGCATTAGGAGCAATGTTAGTCTCGTGTGGAGCTAAGAGTGTTACTCGTGATGAAGCAATTAAGTTATTAAACAATATTGCAGCTTATACAATTGATACAAATACTTTTAAATGTAAGGCAGTTGGTGTCATTTCTACTGTAGATGATGGAGTAACAACAACTATGACTACTACTACAAATGTTGATGTCGCTAATTCTTATTATCACGTTTCACTAGTTATGGAAAATAGCGGCACTAAACTTACAACAGAATCTTATTCATATCTTGATGGAGAAAATATCGTTACTGTTGTTTCTATTTTAGGACAAAATAGTAAAACAGAAAAAGCCGGAACCGCTGCTGATTGGTTAAGTACAAATCAAACAAATATTACTAGTATTTCAAGTATGTCTGCAACATTTGCTACTTCATTAAGTGCTGGTTTAGCTGAACTTGATACACAAACTGATGCAACTGTTACAACTGAAAAACATACTTCAAGTGGTGATGGTAATTTAAGTGCAGAACTTGCTGCTACTATTACTGAAGATGATGCTACTACAAGTATTAATGAAACATTCACATTTGATGGCAATTTAATCACTTCTGTAAAAACATCTGGTGATGCTGATTCAAATTTAAATTATACTTTTGATTATAAAAACGTTGATACATCAAAATATAGTGCTTAATTAAAATTAAATAAATATTTTTAACTAGAAGGCTTTGCCCTTCTAGTTTTTATTTAAAAATAAATATTAATTTAATATTTCGTTATTTTATTCGATAAACACAAATAAAATTTAAATATTTTATTTATCAAAACTTTAATTATTTTATAGTCAAACTAATTTATTTTAAAAAAATAAAAAATAATGCTTTTAATATTTATTAGTTTGCCATATTATAATGTAGTTTTCAAAAAGGGAACTAAAAATTATGGCTAAAAAATTAATTGAATTACAGGATATTTGTTTAAGTTATGATGGTCAAAAGGTACTCGAAAATCTCAACCTTAATATTAATGAGCAAGAATTCGTTACCCTTTTAGGTGCTTCTGGTTGTGGAAAAACCACTACTTTAAGAATAATAGGTGGATTTATTAAACCTGATTCAGGTGATGTTTTAATTAATGGTAAATCTATTATTAATATGGCGAGCTATAATCGTCCAGTAAACACAGTTTTCCAAAAATATGCTTTATTTCCAAAATTAAATGTTAGTGAAAACATTGCTTTTGGTCTAGAGAATTCTTCACATTCAAAAGTTTATCATTTAGGATTAATTGATCTACTTGAAGAATATAAATTTGATGAAGATTATATTACAGATACTGAAGTTTTAATGGAACAATATAGTACTCCTCATAGCGCTAAAAAAGGTACTTTAAATTTTTTACGTGCTAATAGTAAGACTGATATTGCTATGGATGAACTAATACGATTACATAAAACTGACAAAAATTATAAAGAATATTTTCAAAAGGTATTAAAAAAGTGTGGAATTAAAACAAGCTTAAACCCTGAGAGATATTCTTTTTTTAAACTCTTAAAAGAATTAGAAAAAGAACAATTTAAAAAAGATATCTATTTACAAATGATTGCTCGTATTAAAGATCGTCATTTTAAAAAAGATATAATTGCTAAAGAAGTAACAAAAACTATTCAATTAGTTAATCTTGTTGGTTTTGAAAAAAGAGACATTAATGAGCTCAGTGGCGGACAACAACAAAGAGTTGCTATTGCTAGAGCTGTTATTAATAAACCACAAATTCTTTTGCTTGATGAGCCTTTAAGTGCTCTAGACTTAAAATTACGTCAACAAATGCGTTATGAATTAAAAGAAATACAACAAAACCTTGGTATTACTTTTATATTTGTTACTCATGATCAAGAAGAAGCAATGACAATGTCCGATACTATCGTTGTTATGAACGATGGAAAGATTCAACAAATTGGCACTCCTCAAGGCATTTATAATGCTCCAAAGAATAGATTTGTAGCTGAATTTATTGGTCAATCAAATATCTTAAAAGGAAAATATCTAGGAAAAGAAAAAGTACATTTCTTAGATCATGATTTTGAATGTGATGCTAGTGATTTTAAAGATGGAGATAATATTTATTGTATTGTAGAAAAAAATGATTTTGATATTGTTACCTTAGATAATGCCACTATTGTTGGTACTATTAAAACAATAACAAGAAAGAAACAAGCTTATATTTTAGCTGTCGATGCAAATGGTAAGTTAATTAATGTTCAAACAATCCAACACTATAAAATAGGTGATAAGATTGGTCTTGTTGTTGATGCTGCTAATATTCATTGTGAAGCTCTTGATGAAAAGAAGGAATATTTATTAGCAAATTATGATGGAGATAACATTATAGTTGGTAAATATTTAAGAAGAAATTTAGTTCAATTTCTTGGTGGAAAATTTGAATGTTATGTTGATACATTTAGAAAAGGTGAAAAAGTTGATGTTTTAATTAGACCTGAAGATTTTGATTTATGTATTGATGATCCTACAAAAGGAGATTTGATTGGTACAGTATTAACAAGTATTTTTACGGGTGTTCACTTTGAAATGAAGATTGATGTTAATGGCACCACACTATTAGTTCATGATTATAATAACGTTAATGTTGGTGATAAAGTTGGTTTAAAGATTGATTCCTATGAAATTCATTTGATGAGGTCAGAAGATAAATAATGAAACACTTTAAATATCTTAGTATACCTTACATCGTATGGTTATTAATTTTAGTTATCATTCCTTTAATTGCTATGATAATTCTTTCATTTGCTGATTCGAATGGCTTTGATTTTTCTACTATGACTTTTACTCTTGATAATTGGGCTAATTTATTCGATACAGTCTATTTAAGTGCTTTTTGGAATTCTATTAAAATTGCTGGTATATCTACTATTATTTGTATATTAATTGGTTATCCTATTTCTTATATAATTTCTACATCTCATTTAAGAAATAAAATGGCTTTAATAATGGTATTAGTTTTACCAATGTGGAGTAACCAATTATTACGTATTATTGCTTGGGAAAAGATATTTTATCCTGTATCAATTATTAATAATATTGGTATTTCTTTAAATCTAATTGGTACGGATTTTGCCGTTATATTTGCTACTGTTACTATGTATTTACCATTTATGATTTTACCTACTTTTACCGTTTTAGAGAAATTAGATAAGTCATATATTGAAGCTTCTTATGATTTAGGAGTTTCTCGCGTTAGAACTTTCTTAAAAGTTACTTTACCTATGTCTAGTAAAGGTATTATGAGTGGAATTATTATGGTATTTTTACCTGCTTCTACTGGCTTTGCTATTACGGAAAGATTAGGTGGAGGAAAAATAATAATGATTGGTAATATTATAGAAAGTTTCTTTAAACGAGCATTTAACTATAATATGGGTTCATTATTATCTTTAGTAGTCATCATGGTTATTATGGGTGCTATTGTATTACTTTCTAAATTTGATAAGGAAGGAGAAACATTAATTTAATATGAAAAAAAGTAAAATTAGTATATCTTCTATTCTTAAATGGACTTTTATTGGTGTAATTATATTTATTTTGTATTTACCTATTTTAATTATATTTATTTTATCTATAGATTCATCTAAAACAGGCAATAGCTTTACCGGATTTACTCTTGATTGGTATAAAGAAATATTTACTAATAAGTCTTTATACATGTCTATAATTACTTCTTTTGCTGTAGCTTTAACAGCTACTTGTATTAGTGCTTTCTTAGGTACTTTTGCTGCTATAGGAATTCATTCATTAAATAAAAAAGTAAAAGGAAAAGTAATGCTATTAAACAATGTTCCAGTACTTAATGCTGATATTGTAACTGGTATATCTATTATGATTATTTGTAGTTTTTTAGTACCACTATTCCCTGATATATTTGGATATTGGACTATGTTAATAGCCCATGTTTTCTTTACGATGCCTTATGTTATTTTAAGCATCTTACCTAAACTTAATGAACTTGATCCAAATCTATACGATGCTCCTACAGATTTAGGTTTAAAACCTATGAAAGCTTTATGGAAGGTTATTATTCCTGCTATTGAAACAGGTATTATAAGTGGCGCTTTATTAGCATTTACTTTATCTATTGATGACTTTGTTATTTCTTATTTTACAAGTGGAAATGGGGTTACAAACTTCTCTAATTGGATTTATGTTAGATTAGGAAGAAGAAATTTCACTCCAGCTGCGTATGCTTATAATTCTTTATTAACTATAGTTATATTAATTTGTGTATTAACTCCACAATTAAAGAAATCTAAAAAGAAAGTAGGTAACAAATAATGAAAAAACTATTATTTTTATTAGTACCTGCTATTTTATTATCTCTTGTAGTTTTAGTAAATAATAACCCTACTGCCCTATATTTATTAAATTGGGGTGAATATATAGATACAGATTTAATATCTCAATTTGAAGATAAATATAACGCTACTGTAATTATGGAAGAAGTTGGTAGTAGCGAAGATATGTATCAAAAAATTAAAATGGGTATTACTAGTTATGATGTTGCTATTCCTGGCGATTACATGGTTGAAAGAATGTATAACGAGAATATGCTTAAAAAATTAGATTTAACTAAACTAGATAATTATCAAGATGATATGTTTAATGATGATTTAACCTCCTTAAGAAAAAATGATTTCTTTACTGATAATGAAGAATATTGTATTCCTTATTTCTGGGGAGCATATGGTATTTTATATTCCACTCAAAAAGATTATGTAGAAACAAATATTAAAGAAAATGAATGGGGAGCAATCTTAGATCGTTCTACATTTGCTGATAATGCCAATAATGTAAAAATGGCTATGTATAGCGTTCCAAGATTTGGTACAACTGCTTATTTATTAGATACAGATAAAGATATTAATACTAATAAAGTAAGTGATTTTGATGGATTAGTTGATATGATGCGTTCTACTAATTATGATTTATGGGGTGATGATTCAATTAAGAAACAAATTGCTGCAGGAAATATAGATTTAGGTTTAACTCAACTTGGAGATTTCTTTGATCAATATTATTTATCTAGTGAATCTGGGGATGATATAAACTTCTCTTACTATATTCCTACTAAAACCAGTGCTTTCTTTGATGCAATGGTTATTCCTAATACCTCTACTCAAACAGATTTAGCTTATAAGTTTATTGATTTTATGATTGATACAGATAACTCTTTACAAAACGCTAGTTATGTTGGATATTCTCCTACTATTAAAGCTGTATGTAATGAAATTAAGGCAGATCCAGAATACACTGATATGTTAAAAGAGTATCCTTTCTATTTAGATCCATTAGAAGGAAAAACTGCTAAATTATATCGTTATATTGATGAGATGGATGACGGGACTAATTATCAAGATTTCTTACAAGGTTTAATTAATCAAGTTAAAGCTTAAATTATTAAAATCTCTATCAAATACCACTTGGATTTCTATTTATAATAAAAAATATGATTAGTTTCCTAATCATATTTTATTTTGCTTTTAAATTAGACTAGATTATTTCTTTGTTACTTTTTTACTATCTTTATCATCTTCTTTGACTATGGTAGTATCTACTCCAGTAAGAGCAAGAATAACAGCAGCAGCATTAACTCCAAACATTGCAACAAAGAATAAGACTCCACTAAAAATAGCAAAGATAATAGTTAAATATTGATCTCCATAAGCAGTTCCTTGTAAAGCGTTTTTATAGACTGTAGTAAATGAATCCATAACAGGTTGTAAAGAACAAATTAATAAAGTATCAACAACAAGTAATACACTACTTAAAACAATAGCATATATTCTTAATTTCTTATCATTTTCTTTCTTAATAGATAAGACTAATAAAGTAATACCACTAACTAATATTAATAAAGTAAATATTGATAAAACTATATGTTGTATTGAAGAATATCCATTAGCAGTAAAAGGAGCAATAAATCCTAAATAGAATTTAGACATACCTTCTAAAAAGCCAAAATTTAAACCAATATAACATAATAAAAATCCAACAAAACAAACAGCAATAACGACAATTAAACCATTAATAACGCCACATTTAAGAAAATTCTTTTTCTCGTTCATAATATTTACCTCTTACTTTCCTAATCTTCTTTTTTCAAGATATTTATAATAACCATAAACACAACCAGCACCAATTCCTAATCCAGATATTGTTGCTAATACAATTAATAACCAAGATAAATCATAGACATTTCTTAAAATAGAAAACTCTACAACTTTAGAAGTATAATCTGCATATTCACTTGATCCAGAGAAGATACCTCTAATTAAATAATTACCACTAGAAGTAGGTTTATTAATTGTCCATGTTTTACCATTATCTATAGAATATTGATAAGTTACTTTTGAATAATCAAAACTTGTTTTACTAGTAGGATTAGAAGGAGTATCTCCTTCAGTCCAATTATCAATATTAACTTCTCCATCTCCACTAGCTTTAGAAATTGTAAAATCATCATAAGCTATAAAGTCTTCATAATAAGTACAACTTGTAAAGATAGCTTCAACCTTATATACACCAGGTTCGGTAGGTTTATCTTCAATCCATGTACTTCCTTTATCTGCACTATATTTTAAAGTTGTAACAGAATAAGAAACACTACATGTAACAACAGGATTTACTTCAGTACCATAAATAATATCATCTTGTTTTACGCTACCACTACCAGCATGTTTATAAATATAGAAAGTAACTGGAGCAGTAACAGTATCAACATAATGTTCAGAATTTGATAATTTAGCTCTTACTAAATATTCTCCAGGTTCACTTGGTTGAGTAGTAACCCAAGTTTCTCCTCCATCAAGAGAATATTCATAGACTACATCAGCATAACCTATACTAGTAATTACAGATGGCTCATTTGGAGTATCTCCATATGTCCAACTATCAAGTTTAACAGTAAATGTAATAGTTCCTGTTCCACCACCTTCACTAGCTTTATTAATTTTAAATTCATCAACATCAACAAATGAATCATAATAAGATGATCCACTAAACACTGCTTTTACAACATATGTTCCAACTTCAGTTGGTTTTTCACTTACCCATTCATCAGTAAATTCTTTACGATATGTAAGTGTAACTGTAGGATAATCTAATGGATTATCTATAGTAGGATTAACTTCAGTTCCATAGGTAATATCATTTTGAGTAACAGTTCCTGTACCTTCATGATTTTCTTCTTCGATAGTAAAACTTACTGGTTCAGTATAGAAATCACTATAATTATATGAACCATATAGATATCCTTTCATTTTATAACTACCAACTTCAGTTGGTTGAGTTGTAGTTTCAGTTGCAAAGTCATCATCAGAATATATAAAATCACAATCTGTATAATCGCATTCTGTATCGTAAGTAGGTGTACTTGGAGTTGCTCCAAATACCCAACTAGAAATAGACACTGTTCCACTTCCTGTACCTGCAGTAATACTAAAATTATCATCAACTTGAAGATCGTTATAACCTGTTAGTCCAGAGAAAGAAACTCTTACATTATAATTTCCGACTGCAGTAGGTACAGTGCTTTCATATGAAGATAAAATATAATCATCATCATAAACTGCATATTCTACTAATTCAGTAGGATAGTTTGAAGTATTAGTAATAACAGGATCAACTATATCACCAGATCCATAAACTATATTATCTTGAGAAACACTTCCAGTTCCTTCAATTTTATTAATCGAAAAAGTATCATAAGAAACGTTTTCACGATAATCTGTAGTAGCACTACTTGTGACACGCAAACGATAATTACCAGGTAAAGTAGGAACAGTTTCTGAATATGTTCCTTCAACTCCACCTGTATATGTACAATATTCTTTTTTATAAGTTGTATAATCCCCTTCAACATTATGTATAGAAGGAGTACTTGGGGTATCTCCATAATCCCAATTTGATATAGATACAGTAACTTTTCCACCAAAATATGCTATTAATGAATCATCACTACCAGCAGTAATTGTAACTCCACTACTCCCTGTACCTGCAGCACCTGATTTATCATATCCTGAAAATATTAAATCGCCATTTTGTTTTAAAAATAAAATTGCGTAGTCCCATGAATAAAAAGAAGGAACTATTGGATCTACAACAACATTACTACAAACTGGGCCACATGGTTTTAAAATTATAGAAGTTGATCTATTACATACTTGTTTATGGTCGTTCTTGCCCCAAGCATAACCATCACCATCAACTGTAATAAGAGCAAAATTGTATCCATTACATACACAAGATATAATTTTTGGAAGTGTTCCATCATCTTCCTCGCTTGTATTAATTTTATTAGTAACTTTTGTAAAACTACTTTTTGCTGTTGTTGTTCCATCTCCAATTACGCCATAATCATTTGAACCCGAAAAATATAAATCACCACCCAAATCATTACCAGTTATTGGATCTAATTCATAAGTTAAATATCCATTAAATGAACTTGTATCTAAAGAACAAGTAAAAGTTTTTTTGACTTTTTCTCCCTCTTGATTACGTTTTGTAAATTTTGTTATAACACTCGTATCAGTACTTATTCCTTGTTGTCCGTATTCATTTGAACCTGTGAAATAACAATCTCCACCATTCGTTACTATGCCAGTAGAAGAAGAGCTCATTGAAAAAGATTTAACGTTTAAAACATTGCCATCAGCATCACTTGCCTTTATAAAATCCAACCTTTTAGTAGAAGTGCTCACACCATCACCTAAAACACCATTGCTTTGATTGCCTGATAAATATAAATTACCAGAATCAGTAAGTATCCCAATTGAAAAATCACCACTACCACGAGTTCCAGTTTGAATATCAGTAACTTTTTCAGTTTCGCTACAAAAAATATCATTTAGTTTTGGCAAGAAAAGTTTAATACTTGTGCTAGAAACACCTGAATCAGTACTTTTTATAACACCTGTATTATATAATTTTCCAGTATTAGAGATAACGTATAATCTCTCATAAAGAGCTGAAGATGAAACCCCTAAAGTGCTATCAATATCTGAACAAGAAAGATAAAAATATTTTTTTACTACAATAGGTGTTGCCTCATCAGTTTCATCATAGATTATTAATTTTTGAAATTTCTTTATTGCGCTTGCAGAAATTTGACTTAGACTTGTACCGTCAGGAGTTTGAGTAAAACCTGCATAGTATAAGTCACCATTATTTGTTTGAAAAGTTGTACTAAAAAAAGAAATGGCAGCTGAATCAACAATCAAACTATTTAAACTGTCATCAGTACCTTCAGGATCATTAACATAATTAAATTCTGTAATATTTTTAGTAGAACTAGTATATTTAATTCCAGTATTAGATGCAACATTATTACCGGCAATAAAAAAGGAACCATTCTTTGTAACATATCCTAAAGTAGACATTTTAGCATTATAGCAAACTTGCTTAATTCCACTAGTTGTAGCGGGTAAATCATCACTATAATTATTTACACTTGTAAGATTTGAATTTGTAACTACATTATTTTCGTTATTATTATTTGTAACAATTCCTAGACCAAATAATAAAGAACAAACTACACCAAAACAAAAAAATCTTTTTTTCTTCATATTTCTCTTTAATCAACTAAATCTCTATTTAGTTCCCCTTTCAAATATATTTTTAGACTTGACTGTTTTATCTATTTTCCAAGAAGACAAACGAGAATAAAAATTTTAAAAATCAAACTACAAATCAACGGCATTATTGAACAACACTTTGATTTTTATAAAGCATATATCTTGACTTTTCAATTTTTTTGTCCATTTAAAAAGCCTTTAGATTTCTCCAAAGGCTTTTTTACTCATTTAAGTAAGAAAATTATTTTAATTTAGGTCCAGCTTTGACTAAAGCCTTACCTGCGTCATTACTTTCATATTTAACAAAGTTTTTAATGAATCTACCAGCAAGATCGATAGCTTTTTTATCCCAAATACTTGGATCAGAATAAGTATCTCTTGGATCTAATATGTTAGTAGCAACTCCTGGTAAAGTAGTAGGAATTTCAAAATCAAATATTGGTAACTTTTTAGTTTCAACATTTAAGATTGAACCATTTAATATAGCATCAATAATACCACGAGTATCTTTAATAGAAATACGTTTACCAGTTCCATTCCAACCAGTATTAACAAGATAAGCTTTAGCTCCACTCATCTTCATTTTCTTTACTAATTCTTCCGCATATTTAGTTGGAGGTAATTCAAGGAAAGCTTGACCAAAGCAAGCAGAGAATGTTGGAGTTGGTTCAGTAATTCCTCTTTCAGTACCAGCAAGTTTAGCAGTAAATCCAGATAAGAAATAATATTTAGTTTGCTCTGGAGTTAAAATTGAAACTGGAGGTAAAACACCAAATGCATCAGCACTTAAGAAAATAACATTCTTTGCTGCTGGAGCACTTGAAATTGGTTTAACAATATTTTTAATATGATAAATAGGATAAGAAACACGAGTATTTTCAGTTACACTCTTATCAGCAAAATCAATTTTGCCATCTTTATCAAGAGTAACGTTTTCAAGTAATGCATCACGTTTAATAGCATTATAAATATCTGGCTCACTATCTTTATCAAGGTTAATAACTTTTGCGTAACATCCACCTTCAAAGTTAAATACACCATTATCATCCCAACCATGTTCATCATCACCAATTAATAATCTCTTTGGATCTGTAGATAAGGTTGTTTTTCCTGTTCCACTTAAACCGAAGAAAATAGCAGTATTCTCACCATTTAAATCAGTATTAGCTGAACAATGCATTGAAGCAATACCTTTTAAAGGAAGGAAATAGTTCATCATTGAGAACATACCTTTCTTCATTTCTCCACCGTACCAAGTATTAACAATAACTTGTTCACGGGAAGTAATATTAAACATAACAGCGGTTTCACTATTTAAACCTAATTCTTTATAATTTGTAACTTTAGCTTTACTAGCATTATAAATAACAAAGTCTGGCTCAAAATGTTCTAATTCTTCTTTTGTTGGACGAATGAACATATTCTCAACAAAGTGAGCTTGCCAAGCAACCTCAACAATGAAACGAATTGCCATACGTGTATCTTTATTAGCTCCACAGAAAGCATCAACTACATATAATTTCTTATTTGATAATTCCTTTTGAGCAATCTTTTTAACTGCATCCCAAGCTTCTTTTGTAGCTGGATGATTATCATTCTTATAACCTTCTGTTGTCCACCAAACGGTATTTTTTGAATTATCATCAACAACAATGTACTTGTCTTTTGGAGAACGACCAGTGTAAATACCAGTCATAACATTAACAGCTCCAAGTTCACTTACTTGTCCTTTTTCATAACCAGTAAGATCTTTCTTTGTTTCTTCTTTGAATAATTCATCATAAGAAGGATTATAAATTACTTCTTTAGTACCAGTAATTCCATATTTTTCTAAATTAATAGTCTTCATAAATAAATCCACCTTTCATTCCAGTATTTATTCTATACTTTTTTTCATTAAAATAAATAAGAATATGCTCATAAATAATTATTTTTTACTTTAGTAACTTTTCTAAAGAAAAAAGAGATTTTTTTAGGTATAAAATCTAACAAAAATCTCTTTATTATTTAAAATTAAAAGTAGTTATTAATTATCTGAACGAGAGAAACTATTTTTCATATTACAACTTGAGATATAAAGTACTCTATCTAATGTTTTAGCTGTTTCTTCCATAGCCATATTAGCAATTACTTCATTTGCTTTTTCTAAAAGTTCTTTGTCAAATTTATTATAAGAAGGTACGTCTTTATCATACTTATTTAATAATTCATGACCTTTACTAGATGTTGATTTTTGGTAACGCTCTATTTCTAAAGCACATAGATTATAATGAGCATCAGCAAAAGCTCCAATCATTCTTGAATTCCAATAAAAGTTATCAGTTGATACTTTTAAAGTTGTATTACTTACATACTTTGGCATTTTATTAACATTGGTATAAAAAGGAATAGCACTATTAAAGGCATTAGAACCAAAACAAATCCATTCAATAGCAGCAATTTCTTTAGGTAAATAACCTCTAATTTGGTTTATTGATAAGAAACTAGTTCGACTAATACCAATTGAACGATATTTGTTTCTTAAAGGATTATTTATATCTTTAGAATATGGATCATAAGGCGTTCCTTGATAATGTGAAGATAAAATATATTTAACATCTTCAATAGTAATCTTTCTTTCAGGAACCATACTCCATGGTAAATCATCATCTTCAGGAGCAAAATCTGCACCACATCCATTCCATTTATAAGTATTTGGATTAAAATAACGTAACATAAACCAAGCTCTTGGAGTGTTATAAAAATGATCACTATCATCATGACTTCCAAATGCTAGACGTGGATTAAACTTTTTATCTAAATTTAAATTTAAGAATCCTTTTTCTACTAAATCTTTTAATCCTTTTGAACAAAGATATTCTTTTTGTGCTCCATAAGCATCATCAAAATCAAAATTATCTAAACCAAATTGATTTGGCATAACTACATATTCATTATCTTTTACTTTATGAGCAATCCAATTGTGACCACCGATAGTTTCTAGCCACCAAATCTCATCCTTATCAGAAAAAGCTATACCATTATTTTCATATGTACCATATTTTTCAAGTAAAGAACCTAATCTAATAGCTCCTTCTTTTGCACTATGAATATATGGAAGAGTAATAACTACTAAATCTTCTTCTCCAATTCCACCAGGAATTTCTTTTTTATTTCCCTTCCTTGGAATAAATCTAACTAAAGGATCCATACCTAAAACTAATGGATTAGTTGTAATTGTTTCAGTAGCAGTCATTGAAACATTTTCACTATTAATTCCACTTGCTGCCCATGTTCCTTCTTTCTTATCTACATTAGGACAAGAAGTATAACTTAATGGGTTATTTGGTAATTTAATAGTTAAATGAGCAATTACACTTTTATAATCTCTAGGTTGATCTTTTGAATTAACTACAATTAATTTTTTTGCATTAAATACTCCAGTACAAGAATCATCATTTCTTGCAATGATTGTTGAACCATCATAACTTGCTTTTTTACCTACTAGTAACGTTGTACATGCCATAATAAAAACTCCTCTTAATGAATAATATTTTATCACACTAAAAGATTAATATTACAAAAACTATATCATTTACCACTTCTTTTAAGAAAAATTACTTATTTTACCCAAATAGAACTATCTTTATTTGCACCAATTTCAAAATGATATTTAGCAATACCTAAATCCATATTGGCATACATTGCTTTTTTAGTAGTAGCAATAACTTTACCATCTTTTAATTCAAAATAGAATTTTTGTTCATTCATAGCAGTTGGAGCAAGTAAAGCACAATTAACTCCATCAATAAACCAAGATGGAGATTTTGAATCAATATTTGATAAACTCTCAATTGGTTTACTCTTATGAGGATTACCTTGGGTTTTACCTTTACCTATTGCAATAACAATATATAGTTTTTCACCTTCATCAACTGTAAAAGCTGTTTTTACTTTTTTATATGTTAAAGCAACCCAGCAACTATTTAATCCTAATTCTTGGCATTTTAATACAAGTCTTTCACCATAATAACCAATCTTTTCATCGGTTCCATCTTCTTTTTTGCCAATCATCGCAAAATAATTTGTAACTCCAGAGAAACGACCATAATGTGCCATCATTCCTGAAAAAGCTTTTGGTTCATTACTTACAAGTTGAATATGTAAATTTCCTTCTTTATTACATATTTCAACTTCTTTTAAAATAGCTTTTTTAACTTCTTCATTTAATGGTTCTTCAACATATTGACGAACTGCATGTCTTTCTTTAATCAAATCTAATTTATTCATAATTTTCTCCTTTATATGGTAATTGGACTTTTAAGTTGATATCTATCGTGAGTCATAAATACAAATAAACAATCCTTATTAGTTGCCAATTCCTTTAATTCTATTAACGAATTAATTTCTTCTTTTTTATTCCACATAATTCCTGGAAGAGATAAATTTTCCCATGATTCTTTACAATATCCCCAATCTCCAGCAATTATTACATATTTGTTATTACCATTTATCCTAATACCAGTCATTCCTTTTGAATGACCATGTAATGGAAATAATATTACACTACCATCATTAAATAGATCATAATTAGAATCTATAAATGTCTCGATTTTAATTCCCTTCCATAACTTTTTCCTATACCTTAAATTACATTTTCTTGAAGCTTTATATTCAGCATCACTTACCATAATATGTTTAGCATCTTTTATTAATCGAATACCACCAACATGATCAATATCCATATGAGTTAATATACAATAATCAATATCTTTAGGAGTATAGCCAAGTTTTAAAAGTTGCTCATTAATTCCTTCTCCTTTTGGTAAATATCCTGGAGAAGCAAAATAATTTGATATACCTTCATATTTAATAGGATGTTCTCTTATTTTTGTGTCCCAACAAGTGTCTATTAGAATTAAACCTTTTGGATGTTCAATTAAATATGCAGTTACAGGAACAATAATTTTATGTTTTTTACTTCTGAATAATCCTGTAAAAGCTAATTTATTCTTTGATTTATATCCTAAAGGTAATGCTTCATCAACCTTTGTAGTTCCACAATATAAAACATGAATCTTAATCATTTTTATTCCTTTTTACTTTTAATACTTGCATAATTTCTTCAATATGGATAATCATTGTTTTTAAGTTATCTATAGCAAACACATCTACATCAAAATAATAATAATTTTTAGTTCCTTCTTTTCTCATTTTTATTATTTTCGCATCTTTTAATATCTTTAAATGATGTGAAACTGCAGGTCTAGAAAGGCTTGTTTTATTAGTAATTTCACCTACTCTTAAACCTTTACAATTTCCACTTTCCATCATTTTTAGTATCATATGCTGCCTATTTTCATCACCTAACGCAATTAATACGTTTCTAGAATTGATAAACTCAAGTTTTAATTCTTCTATTTCTTTACTAAATTCCATACTCTTCCTTTCGTTCACTATTTTAAACCATTATAGCATTACAAAAGCTAATTGCATCATTGGTAAAGAAAATCAAGACCATTACGGCCTTGATTTATCTAAAATTCTTATACTAATTATCTACTAATCATTATTTGTAAATTGGCTATTATAGAGCTCGCTATAAAATCCATTTAATTTTAATAATGATTCATGAGTACCTTTTTCAATAATATCCCCATCTTTTAATACTAATATTAGATCAGCATTTTTAATCGTTGATAATCTATGAGCAATTACAAATGAAGTTCTATTGCTCATTAATTTATCCATAGCATCTTGAATTTTAAGTTCAGTACGAGTATCAACTGAACTTGTAGCTTCATCTAAAATTAACATAGGTCTATTAGATATCATTGCTCTTGCTATAGTAAGTTGTTGTTTTTGTCCTGCTGATAAACTAGAACTTTCAGATAATATAGTGTCATAACCATTTGGCAAAGTATTTATAAAGTGACTTATTCCAACAGCATCACAAGCTTTATCAATGTCTTCATCAGTTACATTTTTCTCTGAATAAACAAGATTCTCTCTTACAGTTCCTTCAAATAACCAAGTATCTTGTAATACCATACAGAATTTATCATGTACATTTTCTCTTTTTAATTCTTTTGTTGAAACTCCATCAATTAAAATACTTCCACTATTTACTTCATAAAATCTCATCAATAAATTAACAAGAGTAGTTTTTCCTGCTCCTGTAGGTCCAACAATTGCTATCTTATTTCCAGACTTAACATTCACTGAGAAATCATTAATAATAGTTTTATCATTATCATAACCAAACTTAACATCTTTAAAAGTTACGTCCCCATGAACTTTATCAAGTTTTGTAGTTTTATATGATTCATCTTCCATCTCTTTTTCATCAAGGAAATCAAATACTCTTTCTCCAGCAGCTGCTGCAGATTGTAGGGATTGAGTTGCTTGAGCAATTTGAGATAAAGGTTGAGTAAAATATCTAACATACATCATAAATGCAACAATAACACCAAATGAAATATAACCATTCATTGCAAGTAAAGCTCCAACTATACAAACCGCAACATAACCAAAGTTCCCAATAAAAGACATAATTGGCATCATAAGACCAGAATAACTTTGAGCTTTAAATGCACTTTTTTGTAATAGATCATTCATATTATTAAATTTTTCTTTAACATCATTTTCATCATTATAAGCTTTAACAATTGTGTGACCTGAATACACTTCTTCTACATGAGCATTAATATTAGAAATTGCTTCTTGTTGAATATTAAAATGTTTTTGTGATTTTTTCATAATTAATAACATAAATACAAATCCTAATAAAGAAGATACAATCGCAGTTAATGCTAATATAACATTAGTAATAAACATCATTATTACTGAACCAACTAATAATGTTATAGAAGTAACTAAAGTACCTATACTATTATTTAAAGATTGACCTATAGTATCTGCATCATTACTTACTTTAGATAAAATATCACCAGTAGAAACTTTATTATAATAAGATAAAGGAACTCTATTAATTTTATGAGATATATCATCTCTTAGTTTATACGTAATTTTTTGTGTAACTCCAGCTAAGATCCAACCTTGTATAGCACTTAATAACCAGCTAACTCCATAAAAAACAACAAGAGTAATACATATTGTAGTTACACCATCAATATCAATTGTACCCATGATTCCATCTTTAATTAAATCAGTTAAATCAGATAGTTTATTTGGACCAAGTAACATTAAAATAGTACCAATAATAGCGCAAATTAGGGCTACAATAACTACAGGTAAATACTTATTACTATAATTAAAGATTCTCTTCATTACTTTTTTAAAATCTTTAGCTTTTTCTCCGCCATTCATTTCAGGTGGATTCATACCCTTTTTACTCATGCTAATTCCTCCTTTGATAATTGAGATAAAGCAATTTGTTTATAAACATCACAGTTCTTCATTAATTCATCATGTTTGCCTTTCCCAACTATTTCTCCATCTTCTAAAACAATTATTTCATCGGCGTCTCGAATAGTTCCAATTCTTTGAGCAACAATTAAAGTAGTCACTCCTTTGCATTTTTTCTTTATATTTTCTCTTACTTTTCGATCTGTTTTATAATCTAAAGCGCTAAAAGAATCATCAAAAATTAATATTTCTGGGTTTTTAGCAATTGCTCTCGCAATTGAAATACGTTGTTTTTGTCCTCCTGAGAAATTAGTTCCATTTTGTGCAACATATCCCTCAGTTTTCTTCTCTAAGCCACTAACAAATTCAGTTGCTTCACTAACTTCCAATGCATTATTAACATTATTTACTAATTCTTCTTTTTTGCCATTATCTCCAAAAGCAACATTACTCTTAATTGTTCCTTTAAATAAGAATGATGCTTGAGAGACATAACCAATCTTGTTACGTAATTCATTAAGTTTATAGTCCTTAATATCTACATTATCAATTCTGATTTCTCCAGAAGTAGCATCAAAGAAACGTGGAATTAAGTTTACAATAGTAGATTTTCCACACCCAGTTGACCCAATAAAAGCAACTGTTTGTCCTTTTTTAGCAGTAAAAGATATATTTTTTAATACACTTTCTTTAGCATTTGGATAGGTAAAATAAATATTATTAAATTCAATTAAACCTTTTGTATTATTGTTTTTGTCTTCTAAAGAACCATCGACAATATTAACTTTAGTATCCAATATTTCATTAATTCTTTTTGCTGAAACAAAAGCTCTTGGAAGCATAATAAATGCCATAACTAACATCATAAATGCCATAACTACTTGTATTGCATAAGAAGAATAAACAATCATATCAGAGAATAAAGTTAACTTATCAGGCATGGAAGCATTATTAATTAATATAGCTCCAATCCAATAAATCGCTAAACTTAAACCGTTCATAGTTAATTGAATAGAAGGTGACATAAATGCTAAAGATCTATTTGCAATTGTATTATCTTTAGTTAATTCACTATTATATTTATCAAATTTATCTTCTTGATATTGTTCAGCGTTATAAGCTCTTACAACTTTGATACCATTTAAATTTTCTCTTGTTACTCTATTTAAATTATCAGTTAAAGTTTGAATTTTCTTATATTTTGGAACAGCGATAATAATACAAATAATAACCACTACTGCTAATAAACAAACCGCTGTTGCTGTTGTAATTGTCCATTCAGAATTTTTATTATAAATCTTTAAAATTGCCCATATTGCCATAATTGGAGCTCTAAAAATAACTTGTAAACCCATAACCATAAAATTTTGAATTTGAATCGTATCATTTGTTGTTCGAGTAATTAAACTTGCAGTTGAAAACTTAGACATTTCTTCAAGAGAAAAATCTTGAACCTTAACAAAGATTTTCTTACGAATGTTTGCAGTAAAATTAGTTCCTACTTTGGAAGCAAAAACAGTAACTAAAATTGAAGCAACTAAACTACCAAAAGCACATAATAACATTTTGCCTCCAGCAATTAGAACATCACTCATTGCACTTCCTTCAGTTTGAACAAGTTTAGTAATTTCTGACATATAATCAGGAATTTCTAAATCAAAATAAACCTGACAAACAATAAATATTAAAGATAAAATTAATAATATGACATCTTTAATAGTTAAGTTTTTTAATAATTTAAACATAATTTCCTCCTTTACCTTTTAGTGAAATCTTTTACTAAAAGATATATATTTATTTTAAAAGCAGAATTAATCTGCTTTGGTTTTTACTTTTTAATATCAAATATTTTATATAAAATTCTTAAGAATTCTTTTGTATCTTTTGGTCCAATAAATTTAAATATTTTTGAAAAATCATCTATAGCTTTTTCTTTATGTTCATCAGAACATTTTTGTCCTTTTTCTGTTATTGAAACAACGACTTTTCTTTTATCTTCAAGGGGACTGCTTCTATAAATAAGTCCCTTCTTTTCAAGACTTTTGAGTGCAATTGCTACTCTACCACTACTTAATTTTAGAACATTAGATAATTCTCCAGATAACACATTATTTTTACAAGATGCTAAATATGTTATGATCCCCATCTCCCCTTTATTCATATCTTCTGGCGGAGCAAATGGAGGAACTTTTGTAAATGTATCAATCAAAAATTCTTCAGCTAACTTTCTATAATCCATAAAAATACTCCTTTATCTTTCACTAAAAGATATTCTATATAAATTATTTATGTTTGTCAATTACCTTTTACTAAAAGATAATTGTTTTACTAAATTATTTAAATACTTGTATTCTATCTTCTTTTGGTAAATAATCTTTATTACCTGGTTTAACTTTTTCTTTTCCAAAAACCATTTCTGCTTCTAATTTCCATGTATCAGGAATATTAAATTTCTTTGCAATTTCTTTATCAGGTAATGGATCATAATGTTGCATATTACATCCATACCCCAAATTAACTAGTTCTAACCATAATCCATATACTAGTATTCCAATATTTTGTTCTCCCCAATCATCTTGACGATCAGCAAATTTTGGATAATCTTTTTTTAGCTCATTAATCCTATCTATATCTTTATATATTAATATAGTTCCATATCCATCTTTAAAAACATTAAGTTTTAATTCAGTTTTTTTAAATACTTCATTAGGTAATATCTTTTTTAAAGATGATTTTATAGTATCCCATACAAAATAATGATTATCATTTAAGGCAATAACTATATGTGTTGCCATCGAATTAAAAGCAGTAGGAGCTTCTAAAATCACTTTAGTTAAACTATTAATTAATATTTTATCATCAACTACACTATTATGTTCTAGTGCATAAGAAGAGCGTCTTTTAGTAATTAAATCTAAGTATTCCATAAAAAATACCTCCATATATTCATTATATGAAGGTATTAATTAAAAGTACTATTTAATGCTTTATTATTTATTTCTTATCAGTAGTACTTTCTTCTTCAAGGAAGGATTCTAACTGATAAATTCCTTTTTCTTTACCAAATATAAAGATATGATCATCAGGAATTAATTCATAATCCTTATTAGGTAAGAAGGTTTTATTTGCTCTCGTAACAAGAATAATATTTACTCCAAATCTACTAGGAGCACTTAAATCACTTAAGGTAATTGGTTTAGTTTCTTTAGGAACATTGAATTCATAAACATTATATCCATCAGCAACTTTATAATAATCCATAACGTTATCACTACTCATTCTCATAGATAAGGATTCACTTGCTAAATCAAAAGGAGAAATCAAAGAATCAACACCAAGTTTTTGAAGTAATTCTTCATAAACTGGATCATCAACTCTACAAGTAATCTTTTTAACACCAATCTTTTTAAGAGCAACAGCAGTTAAAATTGTGGTTGCTAAATTTGCTTGAGTATCTTGACCAATTGCTATAATTGCATTATCTGCTTCACCAACACCTGCTTCTTGAAGAGCATCAATATCGGTAGAATCGCAACATACTGCATTTTCAATAATATAACCTACTTTGGCAACATTTGCTTTTTCTCTATCAATTGCAATGACTTCAACATCTTTATCAGCAAAAGCATTTACAAGTCCAAAGCCAAATCTTCCTAAACCAATAACTACAATTATCTTTTTCATAACAATCCTCCTTTTAACCTATAGAAATATCTGTTTCTAAATATGAAATATCATCACCCTTATGTTTAAAGAATGGTTTCCACATTGTTAAAATTGTAACAGGTCCTAATCGACCAAAGAACATTAATAAACATAACACAATTTTTGAAAAAGAGGAAATCTCAGTTGTAATACCCATAGATAATCCAACAGTTCCAAAAGCAGAAAAGCATTCATATAATATTTGAGAGAATGTAAATTTATCACCTTCTCTAATATCAATTGCAAATATTCCTAAAGTAATTCCAAATAAACCTAAAGCAAATAAAATTAAAGCTTTTCTAATACAACCTCTACCTATTTCTCTTTTATAAACAATAGGATGTTTACCAGTAAATAAATTACCAATAGCAGCTAATATTACAAAGAAAGTAGTTGTTTTAATACCACCAGCAGTAGACAATGGAGAACCACCAATAAACATCAAAACACTAGATAAAGTAATAGTAGCATTTGTTACAGTACTTCCTACATCAAAGGTAGTAAATCCTGCAGTTCTTAAATTAACTGAATAAAAGAAAGCTTGTAACCACGTTATCGAATTACCTTGTAATAATTTAACTAATAAGAAAGAAGAAACAATTAATATTCCATTTGTAATTAATACAATTCTTGTTTGAATAGAAAATTTCTTCCACTTTCTAACTAGAAATACATCTTCATAAATTAAAAAACCAAGACCACCACAAAGAATTAAAAAGCAAGTATTAAGATTAAGTAATATATTATCTTTATATGCAATCATAGAAGTTGAACCAATAATATCAAAACCAGCGTTATTAAAAGAAGATACAGAATGAAATATTGATATACCTATTGCTTCCATTACAGGATAATCTTGTGAAAAAACAATAAAATTAATACAAGCACCAAACACTTCAAGTACTAAAGTAATAATTATAATATGCACAAGTAGTTCACGTAATTCACCATACCCAGATTGACTTAATGATTCTTTAACTAAATTAGCTGTAGATCTATTAAATCTTCTACCAGAGGCCATAATAATAAAAGATACAATGGTAACTAAACCTAATCCACCAATTTGAATTAATAAACATAAAACTACTTTACCAAAAGTAGATAAAGTATCTCCTACTGAAGCAACCGTAGATAATCCCGTAACACATACTGCAGATACAGATAAGAAAAAAGAATCAACATAAGGTAATGGATTACTCATATCACTAGAAGAAATAGGTAATACTAATAAAATAGAACCAATTAAAATTACTAATGCAAAAGAAAAAATAATATACATTATTGGTTGTATAAGTTTCATTCTTCTTTTAGTTCTTTTAAATTTAGTTTCTTCCATATAACTCTTTTCAAAAAATAAACTAGTATATATTTTACCACAAGAAACTACTATTATGTAGAATAAAAAGAAGAAAGAATATACCTACTTTTTTAAATAATTTTCAATAATTTCAACCTTTTTTGTACGACCAATTTGTCTATAGAATTCTAGCCATACATCAAGAGAATGTAATGGAATTTCATATTTATTTTGATAATTATAAATATCAATATCTTCTTTTCTTAAAGATAAACAAAAAGAAGAATTATTTATATGAACTTCACTCATTATATCAACTTCAACTCCATCTATTTTAAATTCTCCAAAATAGGTTGTATTATAAACTCCCTTATCTTTAGAAGGTTCTTTATCTCCTATTTTCATTAATAATTCTTCGACTTTTTTTGAGTCTTTTAAATTAATAACAATATCAATATCGTTAAAATCACTAACAATATTACGAAAACAAAGATTCAAAGATCCGCCCAAAGCCCATAAAATATTATTTTTATTAAAAATATTATAAATTTTAATTAAAACATCAATTTTCTCTTTATTTGTTAATACTTCCATAAATTTATTCTATACTTTTTAAAGATTCATTCATATCAATTGCTTTTATCTTTTTTGTTAACATTAAAGAAATTAATAATATAAATAAGAAACTACAACCAAAAGCTAATAAATATGAATACCATTCTACATCTGCTAAGCCACCAAAATCTAAATAACTAAATACAAATTCTAATAAACCAACTCCAAGAGGTATACCAATAATTATTCCCATTAATGACATTAATATTATTTCTCTAAAAATATATCCATATACTTCCCCATTATAATATCCAAGAACTTCTAATGTAGCTATTTCTCTTTTTCTTTCTTGTATATTCATATTTGTTAAATTAAATAAAACTAGCATACATAATAATAATGCAAAAAATACAATAATTATTGCAACTGGAGATAAAGTAGATGAAATATTCATAGTTATTCCACCAATAACTAAATCTTTTTTACTTACATCATATAACCCAAAACCAGCCATTACTAAGGCTGATGACCCCGCTACAGAAATTACCACCATTAAAAGCCTACCAACATATCTAAAAATATTTCTGCATGTTGATTTATATTTAAATTTTAAATGATTCCAAATTAATGGCATTCTTTCAAGCAATATTTTTCTACCTGGTTTTGGTGCTTTAACTTGTAATAAACTTGCTGGAGTAGATTTAAGTTCTTTATTTAATTCATAAACTGTAACTAAAATAACAGCAATAAAGATAGCAACAGCTGAAATTAAACCGAGATTAATATTAATTGAATTTGTCATCTTACTTGGCAAAATAAACATATTACCAAATGCTGGATAAATGATATTTGGTAAAATATATGCACCAGTAAACATTCCTCCTATTGAGCCAATTATTGTTGATAACATAGAAAAAGATACATATTTAAACATTATTTGACTTCTTGAATAACCTAAAGAAATATAGCAACCAATTACACCTCTTTCTTCATTAATTAATCTAGACATAGTTGTTAAACTAACTAATGCTACAACTACAATAAAAAAGATAGGAAAAATATTTACAATAACATCAATCTTATCAGTAATATTAGTCAAAACTAAATAACTTTTATTATCTTCCATCGTTAAAATAGCACAGTTTCCAGCGGCAAAGTTAGTATTAATTTTTCTTATAATTTTAACTGATGCATTTACTTTATCTAAATATTTGCTAGCAAAATAATTAATTTTATTTGTAGATTTTAAGCACACATAAATATCTGTTATTGGTAAAAAACTATCTAATTCGCTTAGATTAGAATCAAGATAAAAAATTCTATTTAAATTGGTGTTATCTTTTCCTTCTTCAATAGTTGGTTCTCCATCCATTGAATAAATTAATGGGTTCTTTACAATACCTACTACATTTAAATCTATACTTAAATAATCGTTAAATTTATATGCAAAGACCTCACCAATTGAAATATCATCCATATCTTTGCTATTTTCTTCAACAACAACATCATATTTATTTATAGGAAGAGTTCCACTTATTAAGGTAAGTTTATTAACACCACTTTCCATATCAATATTCATTAAACGAGTTTGTTTATCATCTATTGTACTATCTAAACTAAAACAAGAAGTATAAATTCTTGTATCACTAAAGTTTTTGATATTTTCAATATCTTCATTAGAAAAACCATTTTCGCTTGTGCTTTTTAAAATAACATCAGGAGCATTGTGACTTTTTAACTCATCATTAAAAGAGTCAGTAACTTTAGGAGATATTCCACCTACTCCAGTAACAAAACAAACTCCAACTAAAATAATAGAAATTAAAGCAATAAACTTTAAAGCATTTGTTTTAATAGTCCTAAATATAGTTTTGAAATATGTTTTCATTTACCACTCAATCTCCTCGATTGATTTAGGTTTATCTTGATACTCTATACTTATAATCCCACCATTTTTAATATGAATTACTTGATCAGCAATATCTTTTATAGCTGCATTATGTGTAACAATAATTACTGTTTTTTTATATTCTTTAGAGTAATCATATAATAGTTTTAAAATAGATTTGCCTGTTTCATAGTCAAGGGCACCAGTAGGTTCATCACATAATAAAATACGAGCGTTCTTTGCAATTGCTCTAGCTATAGAAACTCTTTGTTGCTCTCCTCCACTTAATTGACTTGGAAAGTTATTAATTCTCTCTTTTAGACCAACTTGTTCTAATACTTTCTTTGGATTTAAGGCATTTTTTGATACTTCAACACTTAATTCAACATTTTCAAGAGCAGTTAAATTTGGCATTAAATTATAAAATTGGAAGACAAAACCTACATCAAATCTTCTATATTTTGTTAGTTCTTTTCTTTTCATTCCACATAATTCTGTATTATGAACTTTTAAAGATCCTTCTGATATTGTATCCATTCCACCTAAAAGATTTAATAAAGTAGTTTTACCAGCACCACTAGGACCTAATATAACAGTAAAAGAACCAGCTTTAATGGTAAAATTTACATCTTTAAGAGCAATGGTTTTAACCCCATTTGTATCGTAAGTTTTACATAATTTTTTTGCTACTATCAATTCACTCATAAAAATCTCTTTCTCTATTAAATTTATGTTAATAGAAAATAAATAATTTACAATATAGAAAAACATAATGATGATGTAAAAAAACAAATCCTTTAAAGATTTGTTTATTAAATATATTAGTTGTTTTCTGTTTTTGGAGTTCCAACAATAGCAGGTTCTTCTTTTTTAATTAAAGAATGAATTTTTTTGTATTCAATAAATATTAATATTGAAGTAACTATAATTGCTAAAACATCGGCTACAGGAGCAGAATACATAACTCCATCAATTCCATAGAATATTGGTAATATAGTGACAGCAGGTATTAAAAATAAAGTATCTCTAGATAAAGATAACAAAATTGATTTTACTGGTTTACCTACAGCTTGTAAGAATATACAACTAGATTTTTGTAAACAAGTTAAACATATACCACTTAAATAGAACCTAAAACAAAGGGTAGCAAATTTATTATATGTTTCGCTTTCACTGCCAAATATAGAAATAATTGCTTGTGGGAATGCTTCAAATATAATAGTAGCTACTAAGCCTACAATTCCACAAGAAATAATAACTTTCTTATAGGTACCAAGAACTCTTTTATATTTCTTTGCACCATAGTTATAACCAATAATAGGTTGCCCACCAACTGAAATTCCAACAATAATACTAACAACAATAGAGAATACTTTCATAACAATTCCAATAACAGATAATGGGATATCAACTCCATATTCTGAATTAGCACCATATTTTCCAATCATATTGTTTGTAGTTATAGCAACTAAAACAATTGATATTTGAGTAATAAAACTTGAAATTCCAAGTAATAAAGAACTTCCTAACAAACTTAAATGAGGTTTAAAACAATCTTTATTAAATTTAAATGTTTTTGTGTGCCAAAAATATATGATAGCTAAAACAAATGATACTAATTGTCCTAATATTGTTGCATATGCTACTCCAACTACTCCCCAATTAAATACAAATATAGCAATTGGATCACAAATAATATTAATTATTGCCCCAACAACCATTAAAATCATTGAATATCTTGGGCTTCCATCAGCTCTTATTACTGAAGCTAAACCACTACTAAGCATATAAAATGGCATACCAGCTAAAATAATACGGTAATAATCTCTTGCATAACCAATACAATTATCAGTAGCACCAAATAGATATAATAAATTATCAGTAAAAATATAACCGAATAACATAATTAAAAAACTAATAATTAGCATTAAAATAATACTATTTGCAATAGTTTTAGGACCACTTTCTTTATCGCCTTTTCCTAAACATAGACTTAATTTTGCTGCTGCACCATCACCAATTAATAATGCAAATCCTAATCCAATAACAGTAATTGGGAATACAACATTTGTTGCAGCGTTTCCCAAATATCCAACTCCTTGACCAATAAAAATTTGATCAACAATGTTATATAAAGCACTAACTAATAATGACATTATACAAGGGATTGAAAAACGAAGTAATAATTTACTTATTTTCTCAGTTCCTAGGAGCATTTCGCTCTTTTTTTCATTTTCCTCATTCATAATACTCTCCTAAAATTAAATAAAAAAACGCCTAACGAAACCCGGAGTCCGGAAATGCTAAGCGTTTTTTGTTTATAATTAAATGTAGTCATTTTTGACTACCCGTGAATTATATCAACCAAAAATATCTTTTTCAAATTGTTTTTTTTATTTTTTTTACTTCATATTATGTTCAAATTAATTTTACTAATAATTTACATTTTAATTAATTTTTTATATTTTTAAAAATTAATCCAAAGTTTAAAATAACTAGCATGATGAAAACTATGGAAGAAAATTGTAAAAAACTGTTCAATGAAGAACTCTTAGAGAATTCTATATGGGGTATTATTGCAAAAGATTATGAATTTGCAATAGTAATCGAAGTTGCCACGCAAACTTGTAAAGTTATAAATAAGCACAAAAAAAATGAAATTCCCAATCTGTTAGATGGGGATGAGCATTCATATAATGAACAATTAAATTCCTTTTTAAATAACTCAATAATACCTTATTTAAAAGATGAAGCAAAAGAAAAAATGAGTTTCCAAACAATTGTTAAAAGAACATTAAATGGAAAACAATATACAGTTATATTTCCAGTAAAATATTCCGATGGGAGAATCTTATACAAAAAATGGAGATATTATAAACTACCTGAAAATAACGATTATATTATTTTTACTCGTGTTGATGTTACTGATTCAGTAATTTCCGAATCAAACGTAGTTACTGGAGTTCCTGCTAGAGAAAAAGCAATTTTTGAAATCAAAAAGATAATAGAAAAGAATAAACATGAAAAATTCTATATGATGTGGGTAGATTTTGATGAATTTAGCGATTATAACGAACTATTTGGAAAAATTAATGGAGATGAACTACTAAAATATTTTTCAAAAAAATTGCTTTCACTAAAGATTAAAAATTCACAATTAGGACAAATTGAAGCAGATAACTTTTTATACTTTTTACCTGTAGAATCGTTTAAAAAAGAAGATTATGAAAGCATTTATAAAGATGTCTCAAATTATAATCAGCATTTTTCTTTTTCAATTTCTATTGGTATGTCGATAGTAAATGGAGATTCAACTGATCTTCATACTGCCCTTGAAAAAGCCAGACAAGCAAATCTAAAATTAAAAGCGTCACTTGGCATTTCATTTAAAATTTACGATGAAGTTTATGATAAAGAAATGTTTACTAATCAAACTATTGTCCCTTATTTAAAAGATGGAATTAGAAATAAAGAATTCATTATTCACTATCAGCCAATTATTAATACTAAAACTAATAAAGTTGTGACGGCAGAAGCTCTAGTGAGATGGTCATCTGCAAAATTTGGTTATATTAGACCAGACCATTTTATTCCAATCTTAGAAAAGAATGGTTTTATTGTGGATTTAGATTATTATGTGAGAGAAAAAGTTCTAGATTTTATTGAAACTAGAATAAAAAATAAAGATCCAATCGTTCCGATTTCTGTGAACTTATCCAGACTGGAAGTAAATGATTTGGATTTTCCATTAAAATTAAAACAACAAATAGAAAAAAGAAATGTTCCTATAAACATGCTACGTTTAGAATTAACTGAAAGCGTTGTAATGGATCATCCTGAAATTACTAATATAGTCATTTCTAAATTAAAGAAATATGGGTTTTATATTGAAATGGATGATTTTGGAAGCGCATATTCATCATTAGCTGTTTTAAGAGACTTGCCATTTGATTTAATTAAACTAGATATGAAATTCTTTAAAGATGGGGACGTAAATAAAAAGACTGATGCAATTATTGAAGCTATATCAAATCTAGCTCAAGGACTAGATATTGAAGTTATTGCAGAAGGTGTTGAAAAAGAAAACCAAATTAAAGCATTAAAAAAGAAGAAGATTACTCTTATTCAAGGCTTCTATTTTTCAAAGCCTTTATCCCAAGATGATTTTGTTTCTTTTGCAACAAAAATGAATGGTGATTAGTAAAAATTTAAATTAGATTTGTTTTCATTCTATAAACAGTTGTATTTATTTTGAAGACAGTTTATTATATAACTTATGCAAAGGTCATGTAATTATGTTTTTTAGTACAAGAAATAAAGAAATTAGAATAACAGCTTCAGAAGCAATATTAAAAGGAATTAGCGAAGATGGAGGATTATTTTTGCCACTATCCATTCCTTTTTTACAATATGATAAAAGTTTTACTTCCCTATCTTATAAAGAAATTGCTTTTAAAGTACTAAGGCTGTTCCTTGATGATTTTACAGATAAAGAAATTAAAGATGCTCTTAATAAAGCTTATGATAAATCCCACTTTGAAGAGAAAATTATGGATGTTAATAAACTTAATGATAAGTGTTCAATTATGGAATTATATCATGGTGAAACTCTAACATTTAAAGATATGGCACTATCATTGCTCCCATATCTTATGGAAATCGCAAAAAAGAAACACCCAAATACACCAAATATTAAAATACTAACAGCAACTTCTGGTGATACAGGAAGCGCAGTTTTGTCTTCCTTTTCAAAAGTAAATAATATCGATGTTAGAATTCTATATCCTAAAGGTGGAATAGCCCAAATTCAAGAAAAACAAATGTTATATTTTACAAATGATCATGCTAGAGCCTATTCATTAAAGAATTCAAATTTTGATACTTGTCAAACACTTGTTAAAAAGTTACTAATTGAAGGCGAACACAAAGGATTCACTAGTGCAAATAGTATTAATATAGGTCGATTATTACCACAAATTGTTTATTATTATTACTCATATAATTTACTAGTTAAAAAAAGCATCATTAATTATGGAGACTATATTGATGTAATTGTACCAACTGGTAATTTTGGAGATATTTTTGCTGGATATTTAGCTAAACAAATGTCCCTTCCAATTAATAAATTAGTTGTAGCAAGTAATGAAAATAATGTTTTAACCGATTTCTTTAATTCAGGCAAGTATGACTTACATAGAGATTTCATTAAAACAAATTCTCCAAGTATGGATATTTTAATTTCATCTAATCTTGAAAGATTACTTTTCTATACATTAAATAGCGATAAAAAAGTAACATCATTAATGAATAATCTTAAAGAAAATAAAGTATTTGAAATTGATTCAAAAATTTTAGAAACCTTAAAAGGCACTTTCTCCGCCTATTATTGCAATAAAGAGGAAACTTTTAAATCAATTAACGAATGTTATTCAAACTACAATGTATTATTAGACCCACACACATCAGTAAGTTATTATGCATATAAACTATTTAAAGATAAAGAAAAAAGTAATTGTCATTCTTTAATAATTGCAACTGCTTCACCACTTAAATTTCCTGAAACAATTTGCGAAGCTTTTTCTATTTCTTATAAGGATTATAATGACGCACTACATAAGGTTTTAAACAAGACAAATATCAATTTGCCAGAATCATTAAACAAGGTATTAAATTGCAAAACAGAACCATTTGAAATAAATGAAAAAGATGTTAAAAATGAGATTTTTAACAAACACAAATTTATTGTTTCAACAAATGCTACAAGTGCTAATTTAGGTCCAGGTTTTGATGTTCTTGGAGTCTCAATAAACTTAAAAAATACTTTTTCTTTTGAACCTTCTTTAAATATGGAAACAGTTAACTTTGGAAATATTAAGAAAGATGATAATTTAGTTTTATATTCCTATTGCTACGCTTTTAAAAAAATAGAACAGTCACCACTACATGTAAAGATTACTCAAATTAAAAATGATATACCTCTATCAAGAGGATTAGGTTCATCAGCAAGTTGTATTATTGCTGGACTAACAGGAGCAAACTTATTATTAAATAACAAATTTACAAAAGAACAAATTTACAATATGGCTATTGAAATAGAAGGCCATCCTGATAATATTGCCCCATGTTTATATGGTGGAGTTGTCCTTAATTTATTAAACGAAGGGGTATATGAGCCATATTTTTTAAATATTTCTTCAAAATATTCTTTTTTAAGTAGCACCGACGGAATTACTCCTGTGTTTTTTATGGCATTTTCAAAAATA
>Ga0172378_10000057_pt1 | contig 77359 bp, 85 predicted proteins | sample GrowelOW332metaG_FD_119755 | JGI IMG/M metagenome (GOLD analysis project Ga0172378, IMG submission 119755) | Groundwater microbial communities from an aquifer near a municipal landfill in Southern Ontario, Canada - Pumphouse #3_1 metaG | ecosystem: Environmental > Aquatic > Deep subsurface >... | reverse complement strand
GAACTTGTTCCAGAGCTTAAAAAATTTGAAAAACACATGATTATGATTCCCAAAAACACAACAAACGGATTTAACACACCAGAATTTAGAGAAATTGCAAAGCGAGCTAATTTTGAAGAAGTAAAAGTTACTGGTTGCCTAACAGACATTTGCGTTGAACAATTTGCAACAAATTTTGCTCGTTACAACAAGCTTAACGGAAAACAAACCAAAATAGTTGTTCCAAAAAATGCGGTTGCAACTTTCAATGCTCCAAATCACAATGAAAAAATTGAGCAAGCAAAATCACTCAACAGAATGACTGCCCTTGGCATCACAATTAAAGATGAAAAATATTTTGGAGAGAACGATGGCAAAATTTGTTAAACTAAAGAAGCTTACACAAAATAAATATTTAAACATGTTTGTTGCAGAATACGATTTGCCAAACGGAAAAATGAATTATGAATTTGCTTCAAGAAAAAAAGATGACGAACTCACAATCTTGACTGGAAAAACTAGTTCAGATGCCGTAAGAGCAATTCCATACTTTGAAAAAAATGGAAAAACATTCGTTGTGTTAATCAAAGAATACAGATTTGCAATTAACAAGTTTATTTATGGAGTTCCTGCAGGGCTTGTTGACAATGGTGAAAAACCAGAAGAAGCAATGAAACGAGAACTTCTTGAAGAAATTGGAGCAAAGACACTAGAAATTAAGAAAACTGAAAAAGCATGTTTCTCAAGTGCAGGACTTAGTGATGAAGCAATTGAATTTTTTGAAGCAAAAGTTGAACTCACTGAAAAGCAAAAGCTTGAGCCAACAGAAAACATAACAAAATTTGTTATTGAACTTGGTGAGCTTAACAAATTTCTTGATGAAAATGAATTTTGTATGCAAAGCAAACTTCAACTCAGAAGTTTCTATTACAAAAAGAAACTTGAAAAATTTGACAACAAGGAGATGTAAATGGAAAAAATTGGAGCATTGTGCGGAAAATTTCTGCCACCACATCTAGGGCATGTTTATGCCATAAACGAATCAGCAAAACAATGCGACTTTTTGTATGTTATCCTTGCTGAAAATCCTGAAAGGTGTGAAAAACTTTGTCAAAAAGCTGGGTTTCCAAACATAAAAGCAAAGCAAAGACTTTCTTGGTTAAAAGAGCATTTTAAAGACAATCCAAAAATCAAATTTTTGTATTTTGATGAAACAGGGCTTGAAGCCTTTCCGAAAGGGCTCAAAGAATGGTCAGAAAAACTTAAAAAAATATTGCCCAAAAATGTTAACATGAAATTTGCCGATGAAACTTACAGAGAATTGAATGAAAAATATTTTCCAGAATTTACATTTGTTCCATTTGACAGAAATGTGATTCCAATAAGTGCAACAATGATTAGGAATGACCTAAAAAAATATTTCAATTTTCTTCTTCCACAAAGCAAAGTATATTTTGAAAAAATTTTAACAAAAAAAGGAACAAAAGAACATGAATAATTTATTAACAGATTTTTATGAACTCACAATGGGTCAAGCATACTTTAAAAGCAAGGTATCTAACAATAATGCAGTTTTTGATATCTTCTTCAGAAAATGTCCAGACGGCGGAAGCTTTGCCATTGCAAATGGAATGGCAGACATTCTTGAATACCTAAAAAATTGGACTCTCACAAAAGAAGATATTGATTATTTGAAATCATTAAACCAATTTACACCAGATTTTTTAGACGAAATTGAAAACATCAAATTCACTGGAGACATGTGGGCAGTTGAAGATGGAACAGTTGTGTTTCCAAACGAACCTGTTGTAACAATTAAAGCTCCACTTCTTGAGGCACAGCTTGTTGAAACAGCACTTTTAAATATGTTTAATCATTCAAGCTTAATAACAACCAAAGCTTCAAGAATTGTTAGAGCAGCCAAAGGCAGACCAGTTATGGAATTTGGAACACGCAGAGCTCAAGGTGAAAATGCAGCAGTCCAAGGTGCTCGTGAAGCCATTATTGCTGGTTGCAAAGGAACTGCTTGCACAGTTGCAGGAAAGAATTACGGAATCAAGGTTCTTGGAACAATGGCTCACAGTTTTGTTCAATATTTTGACACAGAATATGAAGCTTTTAAACAATATGCTCTTGCTTTTCCTGATGACTGCAGTTTGCTCGTTGACACATACAACACTCTTAAAAGCGGAATTCCAAATGCAATTCGAGTTCACAATGAAGTTTTGAAACCAATGGGCAAAAGCCTTAAGGGAATCAGAATTGACAGTGGCGACCTTGCTTACCTTTCAAAACAAGCAAAAGCAATGCTATATAATGCAGGAATCAAAGATGCAAAAATAATTATTTCTAATGCTCTTGATGAAAAAGTTATTGAATCTCTTCTTGATCAAGGTGCACCAATAGACAGTTTTGGAGTTGGTGAAAATCTTATTACAGCCAAAAGCGATCCAGTCTTTGGTGGAGTTTACAAGCTTGTTGCAATTGAAAAAGAACACAAACTTATTCCAAAAATCAAGATTAGCGACAATCCTGAAAAAACAACAAACCCAGCATTCAAAAAAATTTTTAGATTCTATGATGAAAACGGAATGTTTATAACAGATGAAATTGCACTTTTCAATGAAACAACTCCAATGGGAAAACATGAATTTGTTCACCCAGAAATGCCATTTAGAAAAAAAGAAATCACAAATTTCACTGTTAAAGATTTGAAAGTAAAAATGATTGAGAACGGAAAACAAATTTATACTGTTCCAACAATCGCTAACACTGCAAAACATGTACAAGATGAACTTAAGACTCTTTGGGAAGAAGCACAAAGATTAGAAAACCCACATAAGTACTATATAAGTTTGTCAAAGAAATTGACTGCTTTGAAAAATGAGATGTTGTTTGGCAACAAGGAAAAAGATAACCAAACAAATCACCATGACAGCTTTCAAACAAATTTAACTAAAGAAAGGTAAAAATGAAAATTCATATCATCGGTGCTGCAGGAAGTGGCACATCTTCAATTGGGAAATATATTGCTTCGAAACATAATTACAAACAAATTGAATCAGATTACTATGCATGGAAATTAACAGATCCACCTTTTAGCGAATATAGAGATGCAAAAGAAAGTCAAGCACTCTTAAAAGAAGTGTTTGAAGCTTACGAAAATCTTGTTCTTTGCGGTTCAATTGCAAAATGGGGACAAGAATTTGCTCGTGAATTTGATTTGGTTATCTTTTTAAAAGCTCCAACAAGGGTGAGAGTAAAAAGACTTAAAGAAAGAGAATTTTTTCTTCATGGAAACAGAGTTCTTCCAAGTGGTGATATGCACGACAATTTTGTCAATTTTTTGTGGTATGCAAAGCATTACAATCGTGGTGATTTATCTTTTAGAAGCCTTGCTCTTCATAAAAAATTTATAAAAGATTTCATATCATGCCCAGTCTTAAAAGTTAACACAAACAAAAATTTCAAAAAAATATATTCAAAAATTGATAAGACAATTGCAAAAATAGACAAAATGTTAAAAAACATTTAATGCAAGCCATGTTATTTAAAAAACAATTCTATGTAAAAAAAATGGATAATTAGCAAAGTTTAAATTTATTTGTGTTTTGTTACAATTAAATTAAAAACTACTACAAAAAAAATCAGCTTTCGCTGATTTTTTTACATTGATTTTTCTTCACAAGTTTTTTTGCTTTCTTTTTTTATTTCTTTTTCTTGAAATAATTTTTTTACTAAAGTGTCATTAAATTCAGAAATAAACTTTTTTTCTTCTTCACCAAGTGCAGTGATTTCAGTGCAACTTTTGCAATATTCAACACCATAATCGCCTAAGCTTTCATATTTAACATGCATGAATAGAATTTCGATGTATTTTGCAACTTTTTCATCAAAAGAAACACTGTCTTTTTTGTTTTTATAAACATTTTGACAATAACCAATTGGTCCACGCAAAAAATCTCTGTCTCTAATCATTCTTGCAACATCAAGAGCCTGTTGTTCAGTTTTAATTCTTACTTTATCAGCTGGTTCAAATTTTCCAATAAGATTATCAAAAAATCTCAAATCACTGCGTATAAGAATTTGGTTAACAAGTCTTTCTGACAGGTTAAATGTTGTAAAATCGGTTTTAAAAATCCACCTTCCAACTTTTTCGGTTTTGCTTGAAAAATCTTCGTCAAAAATTTTACTTGAGTAAGCTCCTGTTCCATAATATTTCAGAATTTCAGTTGCTTTTTCTTTTCTATCCATATTTTCTCCTTAAATTATAATTCTTTTATATTTTTTGTTGGCAAAGCTATTTGACTTTTACTATTAAATTTTTCAATAAACAATTTTTTTTCTTCATTTAGTGGCAAGATTTTTGTACATTTGAAAGCTTTGAAACTTCCGCTCTTCCAAGTGTCGAATCTTACATAATATTCTAGAATGTTCACTAATTTTTTAACATTCAAATCAAAGAGCAATGTGTCTTTTTTGTTTTTATATGTGTTTTGAGCAGTTTTAATTGCTTCACCCAAAATTTTTGCATCATAAATTGTTTTGTAATTTGATGGTATGTAACCTGAAATCAATTGTTCATAAAATTCCAGCAAAACTCTTGAAAGAATTTGCTCAGCTAATTCTTCAGAAATTAGACCATTATTTTTATCAAACAATGAACTTTCAAAATGACCTGTTTCTCGATTAATAACTTCAATGGTAGCTTCTTCAAGATGATTCATATAAATCTCCTTAAATTGTTATTTTTTGTACTACATATTTATGTTATCATATTTTTAATATTTTGTAAATAATATTTATTTTTTAGCTTTAAAGAATTATATGTTTACTAAATAATGATATTTAACTTTTATAGATTTTGTGATATATTAATTATGCTTGAACATTTAAAAAATCTATATTAAAAAATGATTGAAACCAAGGAGCAAGAAATGTCAGAAAAAATATTAATTGACCTTGAAACTTTTGACAGAAAGGATAGATTTGTTCATTTCATGGAAAATGATAATCCTTTTGTTTCTGTAACTTTTGAAATGGACATTTCGCCAATTATAAAATACACAAATAAGCATAAAAACTTTTATGGTGTTGTTAACTATATCGTTATGAAAGCAACAAATAGTATTAAAGAATTTAGATATCGATTTGAAGATGAAAAAATTTATCTTTATGAAAATGTTGGTGTTGGTCCAACTTTTGCAACTGCTAATGATGGCTTTGTTTTTGGCACTTTTGTTTATGAACCAAACTTGGAAAATTTTTTAGCTGAGTTCAAAAAAGGTTCAGACTTTTGCTATAAAAATTCAAAAGATTATGGAAGCGATGAACAAGGAACAATTTGGACATCTTGCATTCCTTGGCTCACAGTAACTTCAATTAATGTTCCAACCACAAAAAAGAACACAATTCCACAAGTGATTTGGGACAAATTTTACAAGAAAGGCAGAAAAACATTTATGCACTTTATCATTGCTGCTCATCACTCTTTTGTTGATGGAAGACAAATCGCAGAACTAGCTTCTTCACTAAAAAATGAAATCAATACTTTTAAAAAAATCAAATAAGGAGTAAATATGGCTTTGGAAAATATAAGAATCAAACTTGGCAGTAAAGAAAAAGGTGAAAACTTGATTATAATATACGAGAATGCAACAAATTATGATCTTAAGTTAGCTTTTGAAGCTATCAAAAGTCGTATTGAAGCAAAAGATCAAGCCACCTCTGTGCTTATGCAACTTAATTCACCTGTCATTCCACCCTTTTTATTCAAAGACATAAAAATGAAAAATTTGTATGCTCATGATTGTATGTTTGTGGCTCAAAATGCTTTTATAAATTCAAGTGTTGAAACAATGAATTTTTACAGACTTAGATATTTGCCTTCTGATATTGATAAAGTTGAAAATCTTCAATATATTCGATTAAATGGGAATTATTATCATAAAGGAACAAAAACAATTTATGAACAGTGGTATAGGGATTATGGCTCAAAAAACAGATTGGATAGGCTAATTAATTGCTATCCTGAATACTCTAAATTTTTTAAACTTTGCTCACCTTATTATGAAAAAGAATTTACAAAATAAAAACCGCTATTTGCGGTTTTTTTTAAACATTCTTGTTTCCCTTATTAAGAATCTCTTTCTATATATATTTGCTTGTTTTCTTATTGTGCTATTTTTTTTACAATAGTTTTTTTGTCAAAATTAAAAAAGTGAAATCAAAATTCCCAAGAATGCTCCAAGTGAAAAGACAAGTAATGTAATTAAAATATTATGTTTGAAATTTTTGTTTTGTTTAAAAAGAACAAGGAGTCCAATCCCACTTCCAACTGACAAACCTGCAACAACAGAAGCAAAGGTTATGGTGTTTTGCAAAAAAAGTTCAACAAGCAAAACTGAAGAAGCACAAGAAGGTATAAGCCCAATAATTGAAGCAACTATCGGTTGCAAAAATTTGTTTGTGTTAAGGGTTGCAGTTAATGCATCTAGCCCAACCCAAAATATAATTAGATTTATAATGAAAGATGCAATGAACAAAAATATAGATATTTTTATTGTATGAACAAAAGCTCCCCAAAAAATGTTGTCAGCACAACAATGTTCGCACTCACAATGATTGTGTTTTTCTTTTGAAACTGTTTTATTTTTCATTTCCAAAACTTGCAACTTGTTTCTTTCTATCAATGAAATTATTATATCAATAACAAAACCAAAAATAATAGCTGAAGCAAATTTAATCAAAATTAATGACAACAATGACAAATAACTTTCTGGCATTGCAAGCATAATTGGAATTGCCTCATCACTTGTTGCAACAAAAACTGCAATAAGAGTTCCAAGTGTAATTGATTTTTTTGAGTATAAATCTGCCATTACTCCAGAAAAACCGCATTGAGGAACAACACCTAACACAGCTCCCATAAATGGTCCTGCTTTTTGAGTTTTCTTCATAAATTTACCAAATTTTTCGTTATTGTTATGACTTACATATGAAACCAGCAAATATACCAAATATAATATTGGCATAATTTTTATTGTATCAACAAATGCATCTAAAATTAAATCCCACATAAAATTTCCTTTTTCATTACATATTTATTATTGACTAAGCACTATATCATATTATTTGTCAATTACAAATAATATTTGCACTTTTTTAAATAAAAAAGGTTTTTGAAAATCAAAACCTTTTTATTATATATTTCAGCTGTTAGTCCAATTTGTTTTAAAATCATTTGTGAAAATTATTTTTTTAAAATAATAACTTATTTTAAAATATATTTAAATTAAGTCTACATTATTTAAAGAACTGAATTAAACTAAAATAATATTTTTTATTATAATGAAAAATTTTTATGAAGATTATCGATTACTTACATATTCATTATATTTTTTAGAAGTTTCGTTTTTCTCCTCAGTTATAATACCCATTGTTTTCAAAAGTGATTTTGGATTTAAAATTTCAAGGTCTTTCGGAACAAATAAGCCGTTTCTTCTAATCAAAATGTCATCAAACCAAATTTCACCGCCGCCATATTCTGGTGTTTGAATTTGTACAAGATCCCAATGAAGAGCGGAATGGTTTCCATTATCGCATCTTTCATAACTATCCCCAGGGGTAAAATGAATGCTTCCGCTAATTTTTTCATCATAAAGAATTGAATTTTGTGGAGATTTTATGAGCGGGTTAAGTCCAAATGAAAATTCACCTACGAATCTTGCACCCTCATCGGTGTCAAAAAGTTTATTCATTTCTTTTGTGTGATTACTTGTTGCATTAATAATTTTTCCATTTTCAAATTCAAGGAACACATTTTTAAAAATGATTCCATTTTCATAAGAAGGGATATTGTATGTGATGTAACCATTAACACTGTTTTTAACAGGAGCAGTATAAAGTTCTCCATCTGGCAAATTTCTTTTTCCTATACATTTAATTGCTGGCAAGCCTTTGATGCTAAACTCCAAATTTGTACCATGAGCCTTGATTTTAACTTTATCAGCTTTGTTCATATACTTAACCAAATTATCCATTGCTTTATCCAAAATTGAATAATCAATTGCACAAGCATTAAGATATGTGTTAAGCATGTCATGATAATTAAGATTTTTGCTTTCAGCTTCTCTCACAGTTGGCACAATTGTTAAGCACCATCTTTTTTTAAGTCTAATATTTTGATGTACTTCATGAAAGTAATGATCTAGTAATTTTTTTTGAGCATCAGGAAAGTTTTTAAGTTGAGAATCTCTTGCAAGAAAAACGGCTTCGCAAGGTTGAGCCATAAGTGCACTTTCTTCCTTAATAAGTTTTTCAACCATTTCTGGAGTGGCATTATCCCAAAAATCAAAATACTCTTGAATTGATTGATATTTATAAGTTACGAATATACCTTTTGATTCAGCATAGTCTTTAACAGCATCACCAAGAGGCTTTTGATCTTCACCTCTAATTGAAACATAAAGCCCTTCTTTTGAAGTTATCATAAGGCTTTGGTCAACAATGTTTTTTGCAAGTTTAACAAGTCTTTCGTCCATAAAATTCTCCTTTAATATTATTAACAATAATATGTTAATTATTTTTATGTATTAATTTTCTAACAGCATTTTTAATAAATAAAAGTTTGTAAACTTGGTCAAGCGAGATTGTGCCTTCCAAAGCTGGCTTAAATTGTTCTAGTGGAAAAAAGTTTCCAACTTCACCTTCAATTTCTTTCTCTTGATTGTCTTTCATGATATAAGCACTTTCAATATGGGCTGGTTTACTTAAGCCATTTGGAAAATCATGTTCTTCTATTCTCTTTGAGAGTATGTAATCTCCAGCTCTATAAAAATTTTTGGTTACAACAAAATTTGAAAAATCCACATCTTCTCTTTTTACAGCCTTTCCATTTAAGCAAATATAGTCATATTTCTTTTCAATGCTTTGTCTTCTAATTTCTGTTCCATTGACAATTGAAATGTTTTCATTATTGATTTGAATTCCAAGATTTACATTTTGAAACATTGCTACATTTTTCCTTGAGTCGTAAGAAAAGGAATTCATAAGACAAGAATTTGAGTTTTCAATCTTAATATTGGTTAAATAATCATCATGCGTAACTTCTATATTTTTTTCTGAAATAACTTCGTCAAAATCTCTGCTAAGGCTTTCTTTTTTTATGCTAAAACCATTTTCGTTTTCTGAAATAAAAAGTTGAACACCTTTATCGTCTCTTTTTTTATATTTACCAACAAAATTTTTGCCATCAAATGTGTATTGTCCGTTGTGAAGAATGTATGCAACGGTATAAATTATTTCTTTATTCAAGTCAACTTTGCCATTTGTTAAAGAATTGAATTTGACAAGAAACTTTGTGATATCGTTCAAAATTCTACTATCAATTTTGATTGTGTTCTCAGAAAAAATATAATCATTAATTTCAAAATTAATAATATCTCTATTTCCAAAATTTCTATAAAAATTTATACCTTTACTTCTTAAAGTAGAGTGTAAATCAGGTTGATTGTTAAAATGCTGGAAAACATTCACATCATAAATCATTGAAGTTTCATTTTTCAAACCTGTATTATTACTTTTTTTATTAAATAATTTAAAAAAACTTGTCATGTACCATACCACCTAAAAATTCGTATAGATATATACTATCATACAATTAATGATAGTCAAGAGTGGCTAAGCCAAAAAATATAGCCATTAAAAATATTCTATTTGTTTTGACAAGTTTTTATGAATTGTTTTTTGATTCAAGATTTTTTACAGTTGGTGAACAAATTATTTTTCCATTCAAATCATATCGAGAACCATGGCAAGGACAATCCCATGTTTTTGTGTTGGAATTAAATTGAAGCTGACAACCTAAATGTTTACAATATGGTTTGCAAACAAAAAGTTTTCCATTTTTATCTTTATAAACTGCTCTTTTTCTTCCGTGATACGAAACAATATCGCCAGTATCTGGCTTAAGATTTTTGTAGGAATTAAAAGGTATAGAAAGTGGTTTAAACAACAAATCTTTGATAACAACTCCCATGTTTGCAAAAAAGAATCCTAGCTTAAATTTGTGCCTTTGTGGACAAAAAATGTCAGCATATTTGCTTTGCAAGGATTGAACCAAGTCAACAATGAGAAGAGAACCAATCATTGCATTAGCCATGCCCCATTTGTTGAAACCAGTTATAATATAAATATCTTTATGTTTCAAATCAAATTGTCCAATTAACGGCACTTCATCACTTGTCATTGTGTCGTTTGCGTCCCACCTGTTTTCAATTTCCGCATTTTTGTAGCATTGACTAGCAGTTTTTTCAAGTGTTTCAAACGCTTCACATGTTTTCATTCTTCCTGTTCTATGATCTAGCCCGCCAATTATAATTTGTCTTCCATAATTTCTAAGTGTGATTCCTTCACCAATATCTTCATTGAAAATGCCACCAATATCAACAATTTCATTTGTGGAAATTGCATATGAAGAAGATTTATAAAGCTTGATAAAATAACTACCCCTAACATTAACAATTGGATAGTTTGTGGCAAAAATGATTTTGTTTGCTTTTATAACAAATTTTTCTGTAAACAAAAGTTTTTTGTTTAAATCAACATCAATAATACAAGTAGAAGTATAAATTTCAAATTTTTTAGGCAGTGAATTTAAAAATTTTAATGGATGAAAAATGGCTTGATTTTTAATCAAAATAGCTTTTGTCATTTCCAGATTTATTTTTGGAATAACATATTCTGGCTTAGCATCAATGCTTAATAATGTTTTAAATTCATTTTGTAAATCTTTTGTTTCACCTCTAGAAAACAAGTAAGCATCAACTCTTTTAAAATCGCAATCAATATTATAATTGTTAATCAATTTTTCATATTCATCAATTGCATCTAATTGCGACTGAAAATACTTTTTGGCGTAATCTAAGGAATGTTTTGCCTTTAAATTTGAATAGATTGGACCTTGATGTGCTGTTATGTGTGCGGTTGTATTTTTTGTAACACCTTCACAAAGATTTGGTTTTGCCTCAACAAGAGTAACTTTTTCTCCTTTTTCAGAAAGTTGAAAAGCCGTTAAAATACCTGCAATTCCTCCGCCAATAACAACAATATCTCTTTCAATATTTTGTTTAAGTGGTTTTCCACCCTCAACTTTAACATTTTCCCAAATTGAACTCATGTTTTATTGTTAACAATTTTTTAAATAATCAAACACATATTTACTAAATAATAAAATGCTTAAGAAAAGAATATTATTTGCTATGCAATTAATTTTTAAATTTATTACTATTTCTAATATTTTTTAATACTTTAATTTTTACATTTTTTAATTTATGATTTATAATTTTTTAATCTGACTTGTTATGTAGGTTTTTATTTTACTTTTCACCATAATTTTTACTCTTTTTTAAATACAAAAAAATCTCTTAATTTCTATTGTTACCCACAAAGGGTTTCTAAAGAAAAAGAGATTTTTACTATTTATTTTGCTAATTTTTGTTTGTTAGGTTTTTCTGAAATAATTAAAAGAATTGTTGTAAACAAGATTGGAAACAGACAAATAAAAGCTGAGTAATTAAGAATTGGAGTGCTTCCAAAAGCCAAGTAAGGAATCAAACACACAAACAAAACACCACCAACAATTGCAACAAATTTAAGTAATTTTGAAAGGAATGTCTTTTTGATTTCCATTGTTTCAGTATGCCTTTTTCTTATTCCAAAAGCAACATACAATATTATTGTCAAAACATAAACAATTCCAAACACAACCAAAAGATGCCATGGGAATGGAATGTTTAATCCAACTGATTCAAGCAAATTGCATCTAAGTGAATAGGCAAAAGTTGCACCGCAAAACTGAGATGCTGTCATTGAAATGCTTCCAACACCAATAAAGCCAACAAGTGGTTTCCAAATGTTTTTAATTTCAACTTTAAATTCTTTAATCTTAGACAAATACAAAGGAACAAAGATTAAAAGAGCATGAACTACTATTGTTTGAACATTATAAAAATGATAGAGTGGGTACAAACCATGAATGCAGTCTGGATATGCAAATGTTAAAACTCCACCAACCAAAGCACCACCAAACAAAATGTTAAACATGCATTGCATAACTTTGCCTTGCTTTTTCTTGAAAGCACTAACAATAAGTGTTATTGCGGTTGTCCAAGTCATGATTGCACACATTTGAAAAGAAATGATTGTTAAAGAGCGAGCGAGATTTGGTTCAACACCATTGAAAGCATCAAGTCCAAACCTGAACGCAATTCTGCCAAGCTCGAGAGAAATTAACACAACAGCTAGTGCAAGCTTTGTAATTTTCTTGCCCTTTTCGGTTTTGGAGCAAAGCGCAAAGTACAAAGTTACAATAAACGCAGCAACCAAAAGCACAAGCAAAATATGATTTGTGTTAAACATATATTTAACAGCTTCGGTATAAGTTCCTTCAAATCCAAAAATATTTTCCATAATCTATCCTTTGTATGTAATTTAAAAAATGTTTGCCACTATTTATACCATAAAAATTTTAAATGAGCAAAGGTTGTACAATATTTGTGATTTGAATTTCAAATTAAAAAAGAATTTATAGTTGTTAAAAAAAATAAAAAAGGTTCTAATAACGAACCTTTACAAACTCATATCTTTGTCAGAATTTTTGTTTAATTTCTCACATTTAACTTTGCTAGAAATTATTGTTGGTTTGTCAAGTGTTTGATGATTAATTTTTTCTATTGAAATTTCATTATTTATTTTGTTTTCTACTAGTTTTAAAGCATCAATTTTTGCATTAAGACATTCATTATCTTTTTTCAAGTCCTTAATTTTAATCTCAACTTTTTTCAAATTTTTGCTCACAAAATAATGACTTATACTTGCTGGAAATGCACAAAAAGTTGTGGCAGCAAAAACGCCACTAAAAGTTACAGGAAAAGTTAAAATGTATAATGGAATTGCCATTATTTTTCTGGACCAATGTGTTTTTTTAATTTTTTCAACGGGATATATTGCATTAATCATATTTATCGGAGTTTTTTTAAGATTGTCGCAAACATATAAATCACAAACAAGTTTTTCTTTTTTTGATTCCAGATTTGAAATTTTCATTTTATTAATTAAAAGATTGTTTGAATGATTTTCCATTTTTGTTTCCATATTTTCAATTTGCGTTTTTTTGCTTAAATCCCTATTGTTTTTGGATAAATTATTCATTAATAACTCCTTAAAATAAAAAAATATATAATAACATATTACAATTATAAAATTTGTATGTTTATGTTCAGATTTTGCGGTTAAAATATAATAAGATTACAAAAGAACTTTCATAATTGCATCATATTTATCTTTCATAAGTAGTTTTGTTTGCTCACTCATTTTTGCATAACTTTTTTCAATTTTTCTTTTCACAAAATTGTTTGCTTTTTCAACACTTTCACAAATATAGCCTCTCCAAAGCAAAAGCTCAACAAAATTGTCTAGGTGACTCATTGCATCTGCATCAGCAACACATATTTCTTCCATACTAAACTTGTCTTTAACCACACTTGCTCTATGATTATAAATACATTTTTGCACATGTTCAACAAATGATTTATCATGGCCATCTTTAAGCAAAATTTCCCCAGCAAGTTCTGCCCCTAAAACATGATGATTATCATTGTTGGCATAATCAATCAAGTCTGCATAATCATGAAAAATTGAAGCAACTTCAACAATATCTTTATTTGCTCCATATTTTTCTGCCAAAAAACAGGCGTTCTTAATTACAGGAAACAAATGGTATTTCCATGTTTGTCCAATATTGCAATTTTGTTGTTTATCGTGTGCTTTTGCTTGTTCTTCAACTAGCTTGTAGTATTTTTCAAAACTCATGCTTTAATAATATCATATAATTTGCTCTTTTGTGTCAGCAAAACCTATCTAAATTTTTCAATTTAGATTATGACTATCCTTTTAACTTGTATAAGTAAATTTGTTTCAAAAGAATTTTGTGTTGGTTTTAAAATTTCTATCCTGTGGTTTGATATTTTTATTTTTATTAGATAAAAAATGAATTATATTATCAATATTATTAATTAACATCAATATGTTTATTTTTTTTAATGAATATAAATATTTTCTCCAATATTAGGCTCCATAAGTGCTTAAATCTTCTGGAAAAACCAAGGTTGGTGCAGTGAAACCATTGTATACAGAAGTTGTGGTGTAAGCATTTGAAGTTGTTTGACCATCAACAACATATTTTCTTAAATTTCCAAAATAATCAACAGAAAATTTGAAATCAGCATTTTCAGTGTTGTATGTAAACAATTGTCCAACATAGAAAGGTTTGAACTCAAAGCACATAGTTGCATTCATTGGATTTGAATCATCAAAAGTTAATAGTGCTGGTGTTAAATATAAAGCATAAAATCCAATACCAATTTCAGAACTTGCTTCTGACAAAGTTTTGGTTTGCTGAGTCTTTACACCTTCATCATTTTTGTACAACACACCATCTTTATAGTACAAAGTGTATTCATCACTCGTTACTGTTCCAGATGTTCGGGATTCAATCTTTGTTGTTGTGATAAAATTTGTTGTTGTTGTATCAATTTTTGCATATTTCAAAACAATTTGACCTTTTGAATAATCCGTGTTTCCTTCTTCAGTGTTTTCATTTGCAAAATCAAAAGTTATGTCATAAAAAGAATTGTCCTCATAAATTTTGTATGAGTCCTGAATTATTTCAGTGCATCTTGCTCTGTCTTGATTGAAAACTGCAAGCATGGCAAATCTGTTTGCAACAAAAACAAATTCAACAGCACCAAACACTGCCAAAACGATAATAAATGCAATAAACTTAAACAACAATTTCATATTTATCTCCTTAATTATATTTAATATGATATTAGATATAAAGAAAATGACAATATATAAAATTATGTTAATTTTTCATTTTTGTGTATAAGAATTTTTTTGATATATAATTTAATATGTAAATATATGTTTAATTTTTTAGTTACACATTTAAAATATCTAATATCTACTAAAAAATGATTCTTATAATTTTTTAAAAAAAATTATTATGATTAAACTTCAAATTGTGAAATATTACAATGGAATTTATTTAATCTCATACTATTCAAATTTTAAATTTATTTTTCTTTTCTTGCGTTTGTTATATGAATAAATCTAAAATTTACAAATTTGTAATTAGATAAGGGATACATCCACCTATCTTCACTGTGTCCTGCAACATATATTTCATTTCTCGTAACCCCACAAATAATAAAAGAGTGATAATGTGTTCCTGAAGAATCTTGTAATTGCACAATATCTCCAATTTGTATTTCATTTGGATATACTGCAACGGCATAAGGTCCTTGCCCCTTATTATTTAACAAAAATTGTCCTAAAGCTTCAGCACTTGTCCATGATGGAGTTCTGTTATACGCATTTAGATAATACCAACCCATAATCGGTATAAAGTTCATAACAGAAGAACCCGCAAGCAAACATTGAGAAGCAAAATTTGTGCAATCTCCACCATATTCGTCAAAGTTTAGATATTCAGGATTTCTTTTATAAGCCCATTTCTTAGCATAATTAAACACTTTTTCACGGTTATATTTAATTTCAGTGAGCATACAATCTCTCCAACATTTCTTTATATCCTTTTCATCAAAAAAATGTCAAAATAATTATTCTTCAAAAACAAAACATGAAATTCTTTGATTAAAAACAGACTGACAAATTAAAAAAAAATTCCAAAATGGACTAGAAAAAGTAAATTTTTGTTTTAAGATTTTGCTTGCTCATTTGTTTGTGATATAATTTTTTTTAATTAAGGAGTTCCAAGAATGACAGATATTGAAATTGCAAGAAATTATAAACCAAAGAAAATTGTAACCATTGCAAAAAAACTAGGTTTAACTGAAAGCGATTTGATTTTGTATGGAAAATACAAGGCAAAAATCGATAAAAAAGTTGCAACTAAAAAATCAAATCTAATTTTGGTTACTGCAATCAATCCAACAAAAGCTGGAGAAGGCAAAACAACTGTTTCAATTGGACTTGCTGATGCTTTGTCTATTTTACATAAAAAAGTCTGTTTGGCACTTAGAGAGCCTTCTCTTGGTCCTGTTTTTGGAGTTAAAGGCGGAGCAACTGGTGGTGGATTAAGCCAAGTCGTTCCAATGGAAGATATAAATTTGCATTTCAATGGTGATTTTCATGCCATAACTTCAGCCAACAATTTGCTATGTGCATTGATTGATAACCATATTTTTCAAGGGAATGCATTAAATATAAACCCCGACAAAGTTTTGTTTAACAGATGCCTTGATATGAATGACAGAGCATTAAGAGAAATTGAGATTTTTGGAAGACAACCAAGAAAAGAAAAATTTGTCATTACTGCCGCAAGCGAAGTCATGGCAATTTTATGTTTGGCTGAAAATTTGGAAGACTTAAAAGAAAGACTTGGCAAAATTATTGTTGGATTAAATTACAAAAATGAACCTGTTTACGCCAAAGATTTATCCGCTCAAGACAGCATGGCAATTTTGTTGAATGATGCATTGAAGCCAAATCTTGTGCAAACACTTAAGGGAACACCAGCAATTATTCATTGCGGTCCTTTTGCTAATATTGCACATGGTTGCAACAGCATTGTTGCCACAAAAATGGCGTGCTCACTTGCTGACTTCGTTGTTACAGAAGCGGGATTTGGATCAGACTTAGGTGCAGAAAAGTTTTTGGATTTTAAGTGTAGAATTGCAAATTTAAAACCTAGTTGCGTGGTGATTGTTGCAACCATAAGAGCATTAAAACTGCATGGTGGTGTAAAAATTGAAAATGTCAAAACTGAAAATTTGCAGGCAGTAAAAATGGGTTACGCAAATTTGCAAAAGCACATTGACACAATCAAAAATGTTTTCAAATTGCCATATGTTGTTACATTAAACAAATTTGACTCTGACACACAAAAAGAAATTGCACTTTTAAAAGAACTTGTCGGTGATGATTTGGTGGTTAATGAAGTTTGGGCAAAAGGTGGAAAAGGTGGACTAATTTTGGCTGAAAAAGTGATTGAACAGTGCCAAAAAGACAATTCCAAATTTTCATTTTCGTATGACCTTAATGAGTCTGTTGAAAACAAAATTAAAGATATAGTTGTTAAGATATATGGTGGAAAAGAAATTTCTCTAAGCAAAAAATCCAAAGAAAGCTTGGATTATATTTATAAGCTAGGACTAAACAAAATTCCAATAATCATTGCAAAAACTCAATATAGTTTAAGTGCAGATGAGCATTTGCTAGGTGCTCCAAAAGATTTTGTTGTTGAAATTGAAGACATTGAAATAAGAAATGGAGCAGGATTTTTGGTTGTAATTTGCGGAAAAATCATGCTTATGCCGGGGCTTTCAAAAGAGCCTGCGGCAACAAAAATGACAATTGACAACCATTCAATTATTAATGGTTTGTTTTAAAAATTGCATAATGTTTTTCAAAACAAACTCTTTGTATTCTTTTGGGTGAGGACAAAATTCATTTGAATAAATAAACTTATTAAACTCATCAAAAGGAAGCCATTTTGCTTCTGCAACTTCTTCTTTTTGAAGTGTCAATTTTGCAATTGGGGTGTTGTCATGAACCATGTAATGATAAGTAAATTCTTTTGCTTCTTCATACACAAATTCGCCACAATATTCAAATTTTGATCCTGAAAATTTTAAATCTAATTCCTCAAGTGTTTCTCTCTGGCATGCTGAAATCAAATCTTCGCCCGCTTGAACATGTCCTGCACTTGGAATATCCCACAAGTTTGGTAAATTTTTTTTGCAAGCTGCTCTCTTTTGAACAAGGCATTCTCCTTTATCGTTTACAAACCAAATATGAACATTCTTATGATAATAAGGAAAGACAACTTTCCCATTTTCAATTTGGTGAGCCTCTTTTTTTGAAACTATTTTTACAAAATTTCCGTTTCCATCAAAAACATCAAGCATTTCTTCCATATTCACCTCTAACATAAATTGTATCATGAAAAACATTTCAATGCATTCTATAATAAAAATTTTACATTGAAAAAAAGTTAAATATTCATATCACTGATTTTATGAAAATAATATTTAGCTGATTTTTTTAAGAATTTCATTTGCTAAAAATTTTATTTCGCATGAATTTAAGCCAACACTATTTAAATTTTTATCTAATTGTTCCATTTTTAATACTTGCTCAAGCCAAATATTATGATATCGCTTAGAGCAAACAAACTTTGACATGCGAAAATTTAAAGTGGTTATTTTACAATCCCAAGCTCTAAACGAAGAATCGACATAAATATAATATGCATACGCAACAAACCAAGATGCTGATATTTTACTTAATATTTCTCCACCCTCAAAATAAAAATTGTGTGTTTTTGTCATAAATTATCTCCTTATAATAATTTATTCTGATTTTCTCAGTTTTTTTTACTTATATATTTTGCTTTCAGATTTATGGAGTTTGCTATATAATAATTTAAGTTTTATATCTCAAAAAAAGTTGATAGTGATGTATCTTTGTGCTGGAGGGGTTATGAAAAAGAGTTAATTGATAAAATATATGAGGAAATAAAAGATTTGTCCAAAAAATAGTAAAAACTCATTAAATCCCTAACACTCCAGCATTAAAAAAAAAATGTATTACAACCACCACTACAAATCTTCTGAAGATTTTATTGAGGCCTTGCACAACTACATTCACTATTTTAACAACAACCGCATTCAACTAAAACTAAAAATGAGCCCCGTACAGTTTAGGCTGCAAAATACTGCTTAAAATCTTTACAAAAAAATTAAAAATGTTATAATAGAGATATTATGGAAAATTTAGTAATTATTTATGAAAAATATAAAAATAAGCAATACAGTGTAGAAGAATTGTTACACTCTTTTTCCAGCCTTTTAATTCCTGATGGTAAATATAATTTGTTTCGTAAATATGAAAACTATTTAGAAGAAATTTGTTTTCTTGTTAATTCTTCCGACCAATATGATAAAACTATAAAGCTACTTAAAGAAATGAGCGTAAGTGTATTTAATCTAAAGCTCATTTAGTCCAACTTTTGGGGTTCACTACATTCTTCCTAACTTTTTTGAATAATCAAAATAAATCAAAAAGATTGCAAAATAATCAAATTCCATTATCCCTTTAATTAATTGTTATTTCGCAAAAATAATTTTTTCATAATTCTGTTATTTTCTTCTAATGAATGAATACCTGTTTCAAAAACATCTAAAGACTTTGCAAAGCACTTTCGATTTCCAACTATTAAGGATTCTTTTTCATAAATTCCATTAATATTATTTTCTACGACATCAACACACACCCATTTATTATTTATATAACACTCACATATGTGATGTCCTCTAACGCCATTTAATCCAGAATTTAAATCTTCAATCCAATCTAAATCAGCCAACTGAACATGAATAGTGGGTATTCCTAGTTGCCTTGCTATTGTTTCAAATACCAAAGCGTAGTCCGTACAACCTCCTGAGTAATCCCCACTTAAAAAAATTTCTTTTGCCGTCCTTGAAAACTTTTCAAATTTTCTCTTCGAAGAATAATTTTTTTTTAAATTAATATAGGTGATAATTTTAAATAAATCTTTATCTAATTTAATTTCGCCGAGTTCTTGTTTAAAAGATTTTAAATCAGTTTCATTAAAAATAAATTTTGTCTGTTCTCCTTGTTTTAAATAAACACTGGGATTAGAATAATCTGCATTTTTAAAAAATCCTAAAAACATAAAAATACCTCTTATTAATTGTATCATACAACTTTCTGTTTTCCGTAGTAAAAAATGAAAATGTTTCTAAAAAAAGATTATGGGCTTTTCCTGTGGCGGAGCGTAAAAATTTTCCACTGGAAAGTTTTCTGAATCTATTACCGCATTTTTACGGTATTTTTGCAGTGTCATTGCAGTATTATTGCAGTGCAGTTGCAGTTATATTGCACAATCATTGCAGATTTAACAAATTTATATGGGTTTTAATGGGGTTAAATGGCACTTTTGACAAAATTATTGCAGTTTTAAAAACGAATTAAAAAAGCCCATAAACACTAGTGTTTATGGGCTATTCATGTGGCGGAGAGTTAGGGATTCCCCCACTCACTTTCGTTCGCTTGCAGGGCGGAGCGTAAAAACTTTCCACTGGAAAGTTTTCTTTACCGCTCGTTCAAATCCCCCGCTCATTACTTTCGCTCGTTTGCTTTGCAAACACTCTCCTTACAAAAAAACACCCAATGGGTGTTTCTTATCTGGCGGAGAGTTAGGGATTTGAACCCCAGAAGGCTTTCACCTTAACGGTTTTCAAGACCGCCGCATTCGACCGCTCTGCCAACTCTCCATATTCAACTTTTTTGCTTTTCAAATGCTTTGACACTTTAACATATAGTCCCTTTCTTGTCAAGTATTTTACAATTAAATTTATTAGATTTATATGCCTTTTTCTAGCGAGTTCAATATATACATATCCAGTTTTTTGCTACTTAAATAATGTAACAATCATTTGAAATTCAATTTTTAAAATTATTGTAATTATTTTAGTTTTTCTTTCCATATTTCTATCTAAAATTTTAAGTATTTAGCCATAAATTTGTTAGTTTGTTTTTGATTATATAATTTTAGTACTAAAAGAGATTAATTAATTATTTATTAATGTTTTTAAGTATTAAAATTAACAATTTTTAGACTGTTTTTAATAATTTTTGTGTGCAAATTGTTAGAAATCTTTTAAATTAAATATTAATTAATAATTTTATATAAATATGTGGTATATGTATTGACAAAATTAGACAAAAATCTTATTATTTCTCAAATGAAAAAGTTTCTTGTTGTACTGGCTGTGGTTGCTGTCATTGCAGGCGCTGTTGGGTTTTGTTGTTTGAATAAGAATGATATTGATTTAGATGCTTCGCTAAAATCTGAAATATTTTTTGTTTCGACAAATCAAACGCTACCTTTTGAAAAGGTTTTCACCAATGATTTAAGTGAAAACAGTCTCAGTAGCTTACGAACAAACAGCAATGAAATCGTCGATATTAATAATGATAATTTTTATTCTAAAAATGTTGGCAGTGCTTTAATTAGTTATAATGATGACGGAAATAATACTTGTTTTAAAATAGTTGTTCTTGAAAATCCACAATTTATTAACAAAAATTTTACTCTAACCAACATGAATAAAAATATATCTGGTTTTGTCGGAGAAGAAATTGCAGTTTTTAATACCAACGGCAACACAGCTTATTTTGCAAAATCTTCAGAAAAATGTTCTTTTTCAACTTCAACAGGAAAAGTTAAACTCTTGACCGAGGGAAAATATAATCTCACCCTATATTTTCAATATGACAATTTCACTTTCACATCAACAAATATTGCAATAGAAAGCAAACCAAAAGTGTTTGCATCTTCAGTTTTGGTTCCAAGCTCACTAACCTTAAATTTGAACGGAGAAAGCCACAATTTGGGACAAACCGTTTTTCCTTATAACTTTAATCAAGAAATCAGTTTTACTTCAGAAAACAACCTTGTGGCAAGTATTGACAAAAATGGATTAATTACTCCTGTTTGTATTGGTGAAACAAATGTTGTTTTAAGAGTCAAGGCTTCAGAAAATCATTGGTTAGACTACACAACACATATTGTTGTTGAAAATGAGATTAACAACATAGAACTAAAGGTATATGACAACAGTTTTCAAGAAATTTCAAGCATTCAAAAACAAGAAGAAACTGAAACAAGATCGTTTTATGTTGTTGCGAATTTAGATTTTACTAGTAACAATATTGAAACAATTCTATCGTCAAATGCAAATATTAATATATTGAATAAAACAGTTCTGACAAGTGAAAAAACAATAACTTTCAATGTTTCAGTTGAACTAGTTAGTAGTTTTTCTTTCACTTGCACTAGTATTCAAAGTTGGGATAACCATCAAGATGTTACCAAACAATCCAACACAGTAATTATAAATGTTTGTTCACAAGCTGAAACATTTACTTTCGTTGCACAAAACAATGAACTTGAAAACGAACAAGTTTTTGAGTCACCATATCAAAATGATACATACTTTTTGTTTTATGATGCTAACATTCAATCTTCATTAAGTGTTTCAAAAACAAAATTTGTTATTAAAAAAAATTTTACTAGAGAATTATTTATTGATATTAATCAAATTGATGAAGTCATAAACATAATTGGCGACACAATTATGGCAAAAGGAATTGGACAAGCAACGATTAGAATTTATGATTTATTAAGTAAGGTCGAAGAAAAAATAATAAATTTTGTTGTGCAAGAAATTTTCACAAATCCCATTAGTTCATCAGCAATTGAAATAAAAACTTTTAACAATCTTCCTTATGAGCCTTACCAATTCGAAATACCGACTTTAAATGCTTATCTTTCAAATCTAACAAGCATTACAGCAATAAGCAATATGGGATTGTTTCAGATAAGTGATAACAATATTTGTGCAATTAGCTCAGGTGAAGATGGTTTATGTTTTATACTTTTTGGAGATCAGATATATTCAATTCCAGTGATAATTACAAACGAAATGATTAGTTTAACAATTACCTATGCAACAGCTGAAACCTATGCACCACTGACAACAAATTCAATAACTGTAAATTCAACAGAGCTAAGAATTGTCGTGTCATTATCCAATGAAAATCTTGCCTTTGATTGCCTTTTGTATCAAGACACAGTAGACAATTTGGTTTCAACTTCTGACTTGGGAATTGTAACTTATAACAATTCTCTTAAAAAGCTAAACAAAATTACAATGTATTTTACGAAAACAACAAGCTTTGTTTTAAGAATATACATTCTTAATCAACCAGAAATTTTTATTGATATAGAAATTATTGTTCTATAGATCAACAACCTTTAATTTTCAATTATTATCTTTAAGCGATTTTTAACTAAAAATTTAATAATATTTTTAGTTGATTAAAATATTCTGTTTTTCTATAATCTATAAATAATGGCCATTCAGTTATGCAATTTTTACTAATACAAAATTCTCTTTCGCTAATATCTAGTTTAAAATAATCGACTTCTGATTTATATATATTTATAATTAAATTATTTATATTTTCATAGTCATCAATTATTAATTTTTTTGCAAGTTTATAAATTGGAGCTACAGTACTTGTATTCCATAAAATCGACTCTTTTTTTAATTCAATTGGATTTGTATTTTTTAAACAAACCATATAATTTACAAAATACTGATATCTTTGAGTATCAGTTATCCAGTTTAAACCTTTTAACTGATTATAGGCAAAACATGCAACTTCATATGAGCCTTTATAGTAAAATTTATTATATATAATCTCGTCTATTGTATCTAAATCAGCCTTATCCTTTTTCTTATACAAACATTTTTTTATTAAAATCATTAATATTATTTTATTTAAAATTTTAAATGCATGCTTAAAATATTCTGGAGTATTAATTAGACTATTATTTTTTGCCCATTTTTCTTTTATTTCAATTGGCAAATTTTGATAATCATTTGTTAAATTTGTAATACTATGAGCATAAATATTTCTTCGAAAATAGATTTCATTAAAATCTTCAATTAAAGAACTACAATCATTACAATCAATAGATAAAGTTTTTATAATTTCTTTTATTCTTTTATTATCTCCATAAAGTTTATTATTACAAAATGTCTCTATTAAATAATTTTTTATTGCTTCTTCGTTATATTTTAATGAAGACAAATGAGAAAAATTAATAGTTTCATTATTAATTAAATCAAAATTCCCTTCTAAACAATCAGTAATAATAAGATTTCTTATAAAACTTTCATATAAAGTTATAATACTAATTATAGGTGTTGTTATAGAAATTTTTAGTTTGTAATCAAGTTTATCAAAACTTGACAAACCTTTACTTAAATCAAATATTTCGTCATATTTATTAACACAAAATTTGTATTCTTTTGTCTTATCGTCCTTTACGATATTAATATAATCGCAAACTTTGCCATCTTTATATTTTTTATTTAAGAATTTATTTAAAACTTGAATGGTTAAAGTATTATTACTAATTTTTTTTAAAATATTAGAATACTGCAATTCAATTTTATTCTTTTTTGAAACTTTTTTATAATCTTTAATAACTTCAATAATATTACTCATGCTTAAGCCTTGCAATAATTTTATTTCATCAATTGATGATATAATAAAAATTTTATTCATAGCTCCAAAATATCTCCTTGTTTTTTTATTATACAATATTAAAAATTTTTTGTATATATTTTTAAACTAATATTTTAATATAATTTTAAATATTAGCAAATGGGAAATTATAATATAAATATAATAATAAAATTTACAAGCCCTCTAGCGAAGAAAGTGGAATTGAAGCACCCATGGAGGCTTTCATCTTAACGGTTTTCAAGACAGCCACGTTTAACCGCTCTCGCCTTACTCTTTTTAAATTATCATTATTTTAACCATTTTATATTTTTTATTTATATTTTAAAAAAAATGCAATTCAAAAAATCTGCCCGAACTAAAGTTCGGGCAAAAGATTTTTTGAACGAACACTTTTAAAGGAAAGGGAGCTCCAGAGGGAAACCAAAAAATAACAAATTAGCAAAGCAAAGCTTTGCGTACCTGCGTATTTTTTTTAGTGCTACCCCAATATAAGTTCCACCCCAGTATTTTAAAAAAAAGAGCCAAAGCTCTTTTTGTTTTTTGTTAGATAAGGTCAATGATTGCCATTTCAGCAGCATCACCACGGCGTTGACCGATTTTGAGAACTCGTGTATATCCACCAAAATTTCCAGTGGTTTTTGCGCGTTCTGCGAATTTTGGAGCGAGTTCATTAAATATTTTCTCAACAAGTGGGTGAGCAATATTTTCTGTTCTTGCTTTGAAAACTGCGATTGCTTCTTTTGGTTTTCTTTGTTCTTGCAAGTCATAAACGATTTTTGAAATTTGGCGTCTTGCAGCAAGTTTTGTTGCACCATCGTTCAAAAACTCTTTTTCAACTTTGTTTCCATTTGCATCTGTGATTGTTTTTGTAACTTTCACAGTGTCGTTGTATGAATTGATTGCAAGAGTGAGAACTTTTTCAGCAGCACTTGAAACAGATTTTGCTTTAGCAACAGTTGTTTCAACTTTTCCGTCCCAGAGAAGGCGAGAAACTTGGTTTCTTAAAACCGCAAGTCTTGCTTTTGTTGGCCTTCCCAATTTTTCGATTGCCATATTTTTCTCCTTTATTAATCTTCTTCCGATTTAAGCGACAATCCCATGCTTTCAAGCTTGATTATCACTTCTTCTAGTGATTTTTGTCCAAGATTCTTAACCTTGAGCATTTCGCTCTTGGTTTTTCTTGTGATATCTTCAATTGTGTTGATGTTTGCTCTTTTTAAACAGTTGTAAGAACGAACTGAAAGATCCATCTCTTCAATTGGTAATTCCATAGTTTTGGTTGTTTCATCACTTTGTTTGTTAACAAGAATTTTATCTCCAACACCTTCAATAGTTTCACAAAGACTTGTGAACAAAGAAATATGTTCTAGAATAATTTTTCCTGCTAAGCTAATGATTTCTCTTGCTGGCATTGTTCCATTTGATTGAACTTCAAGAATAAGTTTGTCAAAGTCCATATTTTGACCTTTACGAACTGCTTCAACACTGTAGCTAACTTTCTTAACTGGTGAGAAAAGAGAGTCAATTGCTATGTATTCAATGTCTTGAATTTTATCTTTATTAACTGAACCAGCAACATAACCTCTGCCTCTGCCAATAAGAACTGTAAGATCAAATTTTGCTCCTTCAGCTAGTGTACAGATAAGAAGTTCTGGGTTAAGAATTGTTACTTGATCATTTGGTTCAAAATCTTTTGCATAAACTTTTCCGCCTTTAACAGCATTAAGATGAATTTCAGTTGTGAAATTATCATCTCTGTTGCTTGTTGAAACAGCTAAGTTCTTAAGATTAAGAACAATGTCAACAACATCTTCTTCAACGCCAGGAATTGTTGTGAATTCATGACGAACGCCTTTGATTTTTATTGCAACGGCAGCAGCACCTGGGAGAGATGAGAGAAGAACTCTTCTCATGCAGTTTCCAAGTGTGATTCCATAGCCTTTTTCAAGAGGCTCAACGGTGAAACGGGCAAAACTTGAATTGTTTGATTCTTCACAAAGAATCTTTGGTTTTTCAATTTGCATCATAATTTAAATGTTCCCCCTATTTTTTAACGTGAATAGAGCTCAATGATTAAGTGTTCTCTAATTGAAAGGTCAATATCTTCACGCGCTGGCTCAGCCAAAATTTTTCCTGACAATGTTTCACTGTTGAATTCAACCCACTTAGGCATAATAGTTTTCATACCTTTAAGTTGTTTAAACATTTCAAGTTCTTTTTTGTTTTCTTTAACAGCAATTATATCTCCAACTTTAACTTGGAATGAAGGAATATTAACTGTTTTGCCATTAACTGTGATTTGAGCATGGTTTACAATTTGACGAGCTTCGCTTCTTGATGAAGCAATTCCCATTCTGTAAACAACATTATCAAGTCTTTTTTCAAGCATTTGAAGAAGTGCAAGTCCTGTAACAGCTTTACTCTTAGCAGCTTCGTCATAGTAATTTGAAAATTGTCTTTCCAAAATTCCGTATGCTCTTTTTACTTTTTGTTTTTCACGGAGTTGTTCTCCATATTCAGTAACCTTTTTTTTGCCTAGTCCATGTTGTCCTGGTAAGCTTGGTCTTCTCTCGAAGGCACATTTCTTGCTAGTGCATCTTTCACCCTTCAAGAAAAGCTTGCAGCCTTCTCTTCTGCACAGACGGCAATCTGGGCATATCAATTTAGCCATAAATTTTCTCCTTTTTAGATTCTTCTAACTTTTGGTGGGCGACATCCATTGTGAGCGATTGGGCTTACATCCCTAATCATTGTTACTCCAATTTCAGCAGTTTGCAAAGCACGAATTGCGCTTTCTCTTCCATTTCCTGGACCCTTAACATAAACATCAACAGATTTGATACCATGTTCTTTAGCAACTTTTGCAGCATCTTCAACGCATTGTTGAGCTGCGAAAGGAGTGCTCTTTTTTGATCCTTTAAAACCAAGCTTTCCTGAGCTGGCCCATGCAATTGCATTGCCATCGCAATCAGTGAAAGTTACATTTGTGTTGTTAAAGGAACTTAAAATGTGGCACGCGCCTTTTTCAATGTTTTTGCTTATTCTTTTCTTTTTTGGTTTTTCACTTGCAGCCATGTTTTATCTCCTTTAGCCCTTTGATACAAGGCCTTTTTTACTACTTCCGCCTACAACCTTTCTTGGTCCTTTACGAGTTCTGCAGTTAGTTCTTGTGTTTTGACCACGAACAGGAAGTCCTCTACGATGGCGTACGCCTCTGTATGAGCCGATTTCTACCAATCTTTTAATGTTGAGAGCAACTTCTTTACGAAGATCTCCTTCAACTGGATAATTTTTTTCAATGTAGTTACGAAGTTTTGCAACATCGTTTTCATCAAGATCCTTTACTCTGATATCTGGATTAAGTCCAGTTTCTTTCAAAATTTTATTTGAAACAGCTCTTCCAATTCCATAGATATATGTGAGGCCGATCTCAAGCCTTTTCTCTCTAGGTAAATCAATACCAGCGATTCTTGCCATATTCTCTCCTCCGAAAATTTTGTTTTATGCAAACCCTATGTTTGCGATTTATTAAAACGCAAAATGGTAGTGACATTTATGTTTTGCATAAAAATCACCAGCCGCCCATTTATGCGAGCTCTTTTAGCTTATTATGATTAACCTTGAGTTTGTTTGTGTTTTTTAACTTTTGAACAAATGCACATAACCTTGCCTTCTCTTTTGATTATCTTGCAATCTTTGCAACGAGGTTTTACTGATGGACTTACTTTCATACTAATTCTCCTTATATTATTATTTCACTTTTTTCTGATTTTTTTGAAAATGGGGATTAGTTTGCAATGTTAGAGTGAAAAGCATTGTAGAACTTTTTCTGAGCATATATTTTTTTGAATAAGTCAAAAAATTTCAATGCACGAATGCCATGAAAGGCATTAGTTAATTTTTACTTCTCCATGTGATTCTACCTTTGGTTAAATCATATGGACTCATTTCAATTTTAACTTTATCTCCTTCCAAGATTTTAATTGAGTTAAGGCGAAGTTTTCCTGAAATATAAGCACTAATAATATGTCCGTTGGAAAGTTGCACCTTAAATGTTGTGGAAGGAAGAACTTCCACAACCACTCCTTCAAATTCTATCACATCTTCTTTTGACATTCAATCTCCTTTTCAAAAAAATCAATATTATTTTTGCGGAAAGCACTAAATATTTCCTCATCGTACACTTTTTTGTTACTTACAAGTTTTTCTTTTATTACTTCCAAAATTTGATTTTTTGATTTTAAATGTTTTTTTCTCTTTAATTTTGGTTTTTCCAAAAATTTTGTTTTGCCATTTGCAACATAGACAAAGTCATCATCAACATTTTTAATCACTATATAATTTGTGTTGACATCTCGACCGCTTATAGAGGTTACAATTTCACCTATTGAGTAGTCAATTTTTTGTTTCATATTGTCAAAATCTCCACTCCGTCTTTTGTTACAAGCACGGTATTTTCATAATGGGCTGAAGGTTTACCATCTCTTGTTACAACTGTCCAACCATCTTCAAGCAACCAAACTTCTTTTTTGCCTTGGTTAACCATAGGCTCAATTGCAAGACACGCATTTTCAACAACGGTTGGAGAAGAGTGCTTGTCAACATAATTTGGTATTTGTGGATCTTCATGCATTTCTCTTCCAATACCATGTCCAACCAATTCTCTAACAACTGAAAATCCATGATTTTCAACATAAGTTTGAATTGCTCTTGATACATCAGAAATTTTACCGCCAACTTTAAGAGCTTTGATACCCTCAAAAAAACTTTGTTTTGTAACATCGATGAGTTCTTGAGTTTCTTTTGAAATTTTTCCTACCGCAAATGTTCTTGCTGCATCTCCATTGAAACCTTTGTAACAAGCTCCAACATCAATTCCAACAATATCGCCTTCTTTTAAAGGTTCACTATTAGAGAATCCATGAACAACTGCTTCATTTACTGAAGCACATATTGAGAATGGATAGCCATCAAAACCTAAAAAGGTAGGAATTGCACCTTGTGAACGAATGTAATCATCAACAAGTGCATTAATTTCCAAAGTGGAAACACCGGGTTTAATTGCTTTTTCCGCTACTTTGAGTGCATCGCCGGTAATTTTGCCAGCCATACGCATAAGCACGATTTCTGCAGGGGTTTTTGAAGTCATTTTGTTCTCCATTTTAAGAAAGTTTGGTTTGGAATTCCCTAAAGGTTTCTTCAGCAGTGTTACCGCTGTCAACCCAAATCAAATTTCCCATTTTTTCATAAAACTGAACAAGAGGGGCAGTTTGTTTTTCAAACACAACAAGTCGGTCTAAAACAGTTTCTGTTTTTTCATCATCTCTTTGAACAAGTTTTGAATTACATTTTGAGCAGGTGTTTTCTTTGTGCCATGATGTGTGATATATTTCTCCGCATGTTGGACAAGTTCTTCTACCTGCAATTCGTTCAACAACTTTTTCATTTGAAATTCTGATTGAAACAACCAAATCAATTGATGTAATTTTCTCAAGAGCTTTTGCTTGTTCAATTGTTCTTGGAAAGCCATCAAGAATAAATCCATTTTTACAATCAGATTCACTTATTCGGTTTTTGGTGATGTCAATAATTAATGAGTCTGGAACTAATTTACCTGAAGTCATAATTTCTTTAATTTCAATGCCAATTGGTGTTTCATTTTTAACTTCATTTCTTAATATTTCACCTGTAGATATGTGTGGAATTCTATATAACTCGCAAATTTTTGAAGCCAAAGTTCCTTTTCCAGAACCAGGAGCTCCGAGCATAACGATTCTCATCAATCCTCCAATCAAATATTTATAATTTTCAATACTGACTATTTACAAAATAATCTCTTATTTTAAAAATCCTTTGTATTGTTTCATAAGTATAAGTGATTGTATTTGTTTATCAAATTCGAGTGCAACTGAAACAACAATCAACATTCCTGTAGCGGTAAACGCATTGATAAGAGAACTTGTTCCACCAACTCCCTTGAATACAAGGCTTGGTACAAGTGCAATAAACGCAAGGAATATGGCACCAAACAAAGTTATTCTGTTAGAAATCTTTTTTAGTTGTTCTGTGGTTGGTCTTCCGGGACGAATTCCTGGAATAAAGCCACCATTGGATTGAATTTGTTTTGAAATCTCTTCAGGATTAAATGAAATTTGTGAATAGAAGAATGCAAAGAATAAAATCAAAACACTTGTCAAAACCAAGTTGAGCCATGAGCCCATTCCTAGATTTTGTGAATACCAAACCATTGCATTGCTAGTTGGCCAAAACATACTCATCAAAAGTTGAGGGAATGTTAAGAGCGCTGAAGCAAAGATGATTGGAATAACACCGTTTGCATTTACTCTGATTGGAATGTAAGTTGATTGTCCACCATACATTTTTCTGCCTTTCATTTGTTTTGCATATTGAACTGGAACTTTTCGTTCTGCCATATCAACAAAAACAATTAGAGCAAAAATTACAATAACGGCAATCAAGAAACCAAGAATTGGATATATGTTTTCAATATCTGCAAAAACTGATTGCATAGATGAAAGTAGGCTTGCACCTGCTGAACTCAAAATTCCCACAAAAATGAGAAGAGAAAGTCCATTGCCTGCACCTATGTCAGAAATTCTTTCACCAAGCCAAACTGTAAACATTCCGCCAGCAACTAAAATTAGTGCAACGAAAATGCTTGTGATGGCTGTTGAAGCTCCTGACCAAATTGGTTTAACTGAATCAGCTATTGAAAGAACAATTCCGCCTGCCTGTCCGATTGAAAGCACAAGTGCTGCAATTCGGGTGTACATGTTCATTTTCTTTCTGCCTTCTTCACCTTGTCTTGCAAGTTTTTCAAGACTTGGCAAAGCAATTGAAAGAAGTTGAATAATGATAGACGCACTAATATATGGTGTTACACCAAGAGCAAGAAATGCTCCATTACTAAGTGATCCACCACTGATTGAACTTAAAATGTTCAAAAAGCCTTCTGATGCTGCTTCCGTAAAAACTGAAACATTAATTCCGGGAACAGGCAAAAAGCAACCTACACGATAAACTAACAAAAGAAGAAGTGTCAAAAGTATTTTGGCACGAACTTCTTTTATTCTAAATGCGTTAATTAATGTTTTGAACATTAAATCACCTCAGCTTTACCACCAGCTTTAGCAATTTTCTCAAGAGCTGATGCGGAGAATTTTTTAGCTTTAATTACCAATGGTTTTGTAAGATCTCCATTTCCGAGAACTTTTAAACCATAAGGCTGAATTTTTCCGATTACTCTATTTTCATAAAGCAACTCTTGTGTAACAACAGTGTTAGCATCAAAGATATCTAAATCACCAATGTTTACAATCGCATATACTTTATCGAATTCATAGTTGTTGAAACCACGAATAGGAATTCTTCTAACCAATGGGATTTGTCCGCCTTCAAAACCTAGGCGTACTCCGCCACCGCTTCTTGCGTTCTGACCTTTTGATCCTTTTCCGCTTGTTTTTCCAATTCCGCTTCCCGTTCCTCTACCCTTACGAATGCTTTTTGTACGAGAATTTGCTGCGGGAGAAAGTGTGTGCAATTTCATTTTGCTTCTCCTTTCACTTCTTCAACTTTTACCAAGTGTTTAACCTTGAAAATAGCGCCACGAACAGCATCATTATCTGGTAAAATATTGAATGAATCTATTTTTTTGAGTCCCAAAGCAACACATACTTCGCGTTGGCTTTTATCATAGCCAATTGGGCTATTGATAAGCGTTACCTTAAGTTTATTTGTTTGTTTTTTGCTTGCCATTTTTTTGCCCTCTCTTAAATTTCTTCAACAGACTTTCCACGAAGTGCAGCAATTTGTTCTTTTGTTCTAAGACTCAAAAGACCTTTAAGTGTTGCTTTTACGCAGTTTGTCTTGTTTGAAGAACCGTGAATTTTTGTCACAATGTTTTTGATTCCTGCAAGTTCAATAACTGATCTGGCACTTCCACCGGCTATAACACCAGTTCCTTCTTTGGCTGGAAGCAAAATAATTTTGCTAGCACCATAAGCAGCAGTTGTTTCATGAGGTATTGTTCCATTAACAACATTCACTTTTTGCATGTTCTTACGACCATTAGTTGTCGCTTTTTCAATTGCAAGAGGAACTTCTTTTGCTTTTCCCATTCCAATTCCGATTGAGCCTTTCTTGTCACCAACAACAACAACGGCAGAGAATTTCATTGTACGACCGCCTTTAACAACTTTTGTTACACGGCGTAATGAAACGAGCTTTTTATCAATGTCAGATTCTTCTCTTCTTGGTCTGTCATCTCTTTTTCTGTTGAATGGTTTCTTTTCTTCTCTATTTTCCATTTTTGCTCATCCTCCTTAAAACTCAAGGCCAGCGGCTCTTGCGCCTTCAGCCAAAGCTTTGATTCTTCCTGTATAAATATATCCACCACGATCAAAAACAACTGCATTGATTTTTTTTGCTTTTGCTCTAGTAGCAATTTCACTACCAACAATTTCAGCAACTTGTGTTTTGTTTTTGCCAGCAGTTTTAGCAAGCATATCTTTTTCTTTTGAAGAAGCACTTACAAGTGTGTTACCTGTGTTGTCATCAATGATTTGAGCATAAATTGCAACAAGACTACGATAAACGCAAAGTCTTGGTCTTTCAGCAGTTCCGGAAACTGTTTTTCTTACTCTAGCATGACGAGCTAGTCTGATTTCATTTTTATCTTCTTTATTAAACATATTCCTTCCCTCTCTTACTTTTTGCCTTTGCCAGAAGTTTTTCCTTCTTTCTTCACAACAACTTCATCCGAGTAACGAATTCCATAGCCATGATATGGCTCAACTTTTTTCAAATCACGAACCTGAGCTGCGAATTGTCCGACTTTTTCTTTGTTAATGCCTGAAACTACAATTTCTGTTATGCTTGGGCATTCAATATTGATTCCTTGTTCTGGTGTAAGTTCAACTGGATGTGAAAATCCAAGGTTCAAAACAAGTTTTTGTCCAACTTTTGTAGCTTTGAAACCAACACCATTAATAATAAGTTTTTTTGCATAAGGCTTAACAACTCCATTAACCATGTTGTTGATAAGTGCACGATACAAACCGTGTTTTGCCTTAACTTCGTTTTCTTCACTATTTCTTGTAAGGTGAATAACATTATCTTTAATTTCAACTTTGATGCAGTTATCAACTTCTTGAGAAAGAGTTCCTATTGGTCCAGTAATTGTAACTTTTTTCCCTTCAATTTTGGCTGAAACTCCAGCAGTGAGAGTAATTGGTGTTCTTCCGATTCTTGACATACTTTTCCTCCCCCCTTATTACCACACATAAGCAAGCACTTCGCCGCCAACATTAGCAGTTCTAGCTTGTTTATCTGTCATAATTCCTTTGTTTGTTGAAACAATTGCAATTCCAAGTCCGCCAATAACTCTTGGGAGTTTTTCGGCTGGAGCATAAACTCTAAGACCTGGTTTTGAAATTCTCTTAAGTCCTTGAATAACGCTTTCGTTACTTGGGCCAAATTTGAAAGTTACTTTAATATTTTTTAATCCATCAATTTCCACTTTTTCAACATTTGCAATGAAGCCTTCATTGAGAAGAATTGATGCTATTGCGTTTTTCTCTTTTGATTCTGGGATTAAAACGCTTGCTTGTTTTGCAGTGAGTCCATTACGGATTCTTGTAAGCATATCTGCGATTGGATCTGTTACTATCATATTCCCCCCTTACCAGCTTGCCTTCATTATTCCAGGGATTTCGCCTTTGTTAGCTTTTTCTCTGAAACAAATTCTGCAAATGCCATATTTTTTTAGAACAGAGTGTGGACGACCACATATTGAACAACGAGTGTATTCACGAGTTGCAAATTTTTGAGGTCTAGCCTGTTTATTTTTTAGAGCAGTTCTTGCCATAATTCACCTCACCTTTTGAATGGCATGCCAATTGCCTTAAGCAATGACAATGCTTCAGCGTTGGTTTTTGCAGTTGTTACAAAGCAAATATCCATTCCGCGAATTTTTTCAATTTTATCATAGGAAATTTCTGGGAAGATTATCTGTTCTTTAATTCCCAAAGAATAATTTCCCTTGCCATCAAAAGCTTTTGGATTAACACCATGGAAATCTCTTACTCTTGGAAGTGCAATGCTAATAAGTCTTTCAATGAATTCATACATATTGTTTCCACGAAGAGTTACTTTTGCACCAATTTTCATTCCTTCCTTAAGTTTGAAGTTTGAAATGGCTTTCTTTGCAAGTGTTGGAACTGGTCTTTGTCCTGCGATAAGAGCAAGTTCTTCAAATGCAATGTTATAGCTTTTTGAATTGTCTTTAACATCACCAAGTCCCATGTTGATAATTACTTTTTCAATCTTTGGAACTTCATTAATGTTTTTGTATCCAAATTCTTTAACAAGAAAAGGGATAATTGTTTCTTTGTAAACCTTTTTGAGATTTGCAACTTGGTTTTCAGCTTTCACAGCAGGAGCTGGGGAAGCTTTTTTTGTTGTTTTTTTAACTGTTTCTGTCATTTTTTTCTTCCTCCTTACTTTCCTGAACTAGGTGCTGTTTTTCTAACTGCAACTCTAGTGGCTGTTTTCGCTGTTGTTGTTTTTACTGTTGCTATTTTTTTTGTTGCTCTTGGAGCTGAAGGCTTTTTAGTTGTTGAAACTTTAGCTGCTTGTTCATTAGCTTCAGTAACAACCTCTTTTTCTTCTACTTTAACAGCTGGTTTCTTAGCTTTTTTTGCTTCTTTAACAACTGCTTTGTCAAGTGATTGTCCACATTTTTTACAAACACGAACCATCTTACCATTAACTTCTTTATGAGCAACTCTTGTTGCTTTTCCGCATGATCCACAAACAACCATAACATTTGAAGCATCAAATGCAGCTTCAACTTTCTCAATTTTGCTCTTTTGGTCTTGTTTACGAGCTTTTTTATGCTTTGTAGCAATATTTACGCCTTCAACAACAACCTTGTTTTTTGAAGGGAGAGTTGAGATGACATTTGCGATTTTGCCGTTATCTTTTCCAGCAATAACAAGGACTTTATCGCCCTTCTTTACGCTTAAATTCTTAATCATTTCGTCCTTCCTCCTTAAACAACTTCAGGTGCAAGTGATATAATCTTCATAAAATCTTTTTCACGAAGTTCTCTTGCAACTGGTCCAAAAATGCGAGTGCCTCTTGGAAGTTTTTGTGCATCAATAATAACACCTGCGTTATCATCAAATTTAATGTGTGTTCCGTCTGCTCTTCTAATTCCTTGTGCAGTGCGAACAATTACTGCTTTCACCACATCACCTTTTTTAACAACACCACCTGGTATTGCTGAAGTAACGGATGCAACAATAATGTCGCCAATGCTACCGCTACGACGGAATGAACCGCCAAGCACACGAATGCACTTAATTTGCTTCGCACCAGTGTTATCAGCAACTTTTAATCTACTTTCTGGTTGAATCATATTGTTTTCTCCTTTACCTTATTTTGCTTTCTCAATGATGCTTACAAGACGGAAATATTTGTCTTTTGAAATGTGACGAGTTTCAGCAATTTCAACTTTGTCACCAATTCCTGCCATGTTTTCTTCATCATGAACTTTAAATTTTTTGGTTGAGGAAACAACTTTCTTATATAGTGGATGTTTCTTATCAGAAGTAACAGCAACTATAATAGTTTTTTGCATTTTACCAGCACCAACAACAATTCCTTCTTTTGTTATGCGGGCGTTTCTTTCAATGTTTTCCATTTTTCCTCCCCCTTACGCTTTTACTGCTTTCGCAGCAATTTCTCTTTCTCTAATAACGGTTTTAATTCTTGCAATATCTTTTTTTGCAATGTTTAAAAGCATTGGATTTGCAAGATTTCCGCTAGCGTGTGAAAAACGCAAATTGAAAAGTTCAGATTTAAGCTCTTCGAGCTTAGCTGAAAGTTCTTCATTTGTGAGATTTTTAATATCACTAATTCTCATTTGTCACACCACCTTCGCTAGTATTAGCTTCTCTTTTAATAAACTTTGTTTTGCAAGGAAGTTTGCTTCCTGCAAGACGGAGAGCTTCACGAGCTATTTCTTCAGGCACACCCTGCATCTCAAAAAGTATTCTGTCTGGTTGTACAACAGCAACCCAGTATTCAACTGAACCTTTTCCTGAGCCCATGCGGGTTTCTGCAGGTTTTTTAGTTACAGGTTTGTCTGGGAAAATGTCAATCCAAACTTTTCCGCCTCTTTTGATAAATCTTGTCATAGCAATTCTGGCTGCTTCAATTTGATTTGATTTTACCCAACATGGTTCTGTTGAAACAAGACCAAAGTCTCCATAAGCGAGAACATTACCACGATGAGCTCTTCCTGTCATTCTACCACGGAAGACTCTTCTTCTTTTAACTCTTTTTGGTATTAACATTAGTTTTGTCCTCCTTTGGCAGCAAGTTCTTGTTTGCCTATTTTTCCGAGAATTTCACCTTTGTTAATCCAGCATTTAACTCCGAGTTTACCAAAATTTGTGTAAGCAGCAGATGTTCCATAATCAATGTCAGATCTCAAAGTGTGAAGTGGAAGTGTTCCTTCCATATATCTTTCTGTACGACCAATTGTATTTGCTCCATCAACAACACCACTAACTTGAACTTTGCAACCTTTTGCTCCAGATTTCATTGCTTTTTGAAGTCCCATTTTGAGAGCTCTACGGAATGTTACACGCTTTTCAAGTTGTTGTGCAATTCCTTCAGCAATTAAATTTGCATCAAGATCTGGTTTTTTGATTTCTTTGATGTTAACAAAGAGTGTTTTTGATTTGTCAATTTGAACTTTGGCAAGATCTTTTTTCAAAGATTCAATTCCAGCACCCTTAACACCAATTAAAACACCAGGACGAGCTGTAAAAATGTTTACAACAAGTTTTGAATTTGTTCTTTCGATAGTAACTTTTCCAATAGCGGCAGCACTATACTGTTTTTTAATAAATTTGCGAATTTTGTCGTCTTCAAGAATGCATGTAGCAATATCTTTTTTAGCGGCAACCCAAGTGGAATCCCACTCTTTATTAACGCCAACTCTAAACCCTATTGGGCTAACTTTTTGTCCCATAATGCACTCTCCTTATTTCTTTTGATCAAGCACAACTGTGATGTGGCTTGTTCTTTTCAAAATTCTGTCAGCTCTTCCTCTTGCACGAATCATGATGCGTTTAAGAGTTGGACCTGGGCAAGCGTAAGCTTCAGCAACAAAGAGATCTTCGCAATTAAGCCCTTTGTTGTGTTCTGCGTTTGCTACTGCTGAAGAAACAACTTTAAGTGTTGCTTCTGCAGCTATATTGTTGAGGTTTTCTAAGATAGCAATTGCATCTTCAACCTTTTGTCCACGAATTGTGTTAAGAACAATTCGTACTTTTGAACTGCTAATTCCAACATGCATTGCTTTTGCAAATGGGCGTGGATCTTTTTCAGCAATTCTTTTTTCTGCTTTTTCTCTAATTCTTTTTGCCATTTTTCCTCAGCCTCACTTTTTAGCAGCTGCAGGTGCTGATGATGCTATGCTAGCACTTTTTGCTCCTGAGTGTCCTTTAAATGTTCTTGTTGGTGCAAATTCACCAAGCTTATGTCCAACCATGTCGACTGTGCAATAAACTGGTATATGCTTTTTGCCATTGTGAACAGCAATTGTTGATCCAACGAATTCTGGATAAATTACAGAATCACGAGACCAAGTTTTGATAACTTTTCTACTTCCAGCTTCACTAGCTGAAACAATGTTTTTGAGAAGTCTTTCGTCTACGAAAGGTTTTTTCTTTAATGATCTACTCATAACTTCGCCTCCTTAATTTACCCTTTTAACAATTAATCTGTTAGATTTTTTCTTATTTCTTGTCTTGTAGCCAAGAGTTGGTTTACCCCATGGAGTAACAGGTCCAGCCATTCCGACAGGTGATTTACCTTCACCACCACCATGAGGGTGATCGCAAGGGTTCATAACAACACCACGAACTGTAGGACGAATTCCCATATGGCGTTTTCTTCCTGCTTTACCAAGTGAAACAAGTTCATGATCTAAATTTCCAACTTGTCCAATTGTTGCTTTGCAGTTAAGAAGAACTTTTCTAATTTCTCCGCTAGGCATTTTTAGAAGAGCGAAACCGTCTTCTTTTGCCATAAGCTGAATATTTGCTCCAGCGCTTCTTGCCATAACAGCTCCGTTTCCAGGGATAAGTTCAACATTGTGAACAAATGTTCCAACTGGAATTTCACCAATAGGCATTGCATTTCCAACTTTAATTTCAATATTCTTTCCGCTTACAATTGTTTCACCAACAGTAAGTCCAAGTGGAGCGATGATATATCTTTTTTCTCCATCAACATAAGAAAGAAGTGCAATATAAGCTGTGCGGTTTGGGTCATATTCAATTGCAACAACTTTGGCAGGAATGCCATCTTTGTTTCTCTTGAAATCGATGATACGATATTTTTGACGATTTCCACCACCAATATGGCGAACGGAAATTTTGCCGGCATTGTTTCTTCCTGCAAATTTTTTCTTTGTAGCAAGAAGGGATTTTTCTGGGCTCTTCTTTGTAACTTCTTCGAAAGAAGGAAGGCTTTTAAATCTTGTAGCTGGCGTAAGTGATTTCATTTTACGAATGCTCATTTTTTCCTCCCCTAATTACTTCAAACTTTCGAAGAACGGAATTGGTTTACTTTCTTTAGTAAGAGTAACAATTGCCTTTTTGTAGTCGCTAGTTTTTCCTACTGTTCTTCCAGTTTTTGTATTCTGTGATTTTTCGTGTCCCTTAACATTAAGAGTGTTAACATTTTCAACTTTAACTTTGAAAATTTCTTCAATTGCTTTTCTGATTTCAACTTTGCTTGCTTCTTTAGAAACTTCAAAAGTATAAGTTTTGTTAGCGATGCCTGCATAACTTTTTTCAGAAAGAATTGGCTTCTTTATAATTTCATATGCTTTCATTATCTTCCACAGGCCTCCTCTATTGATTTAATTGCTTCTTGTGAGAAAATGAGTTTGCTGCTTCCAACGATGTCTTTAACATTAAGAATATCAACAGTTGTAACTCCAAAATCTGGAATATTGTTTGTAGCTCTCAAAACTTTTTCATCTTTATTAGCTAAAACAAGCACTGTGTTACCTTTAAGGTTAAATTTTTCTTGGAATGTAACAATTTCTTTTGTTTTTGGTTCATTAATAACAAAATTATCAACAACAACCAATTCATCTTGAGCAAGTTTTTGGCTAAGAGCACTAACAAATGCTCCAACTCTAGCTTGCTTGTTAACTTTCTTTGAAAAGTCTCTTGGCTTTGGAGCGAATACAATTCCACCACCTGTCCATTGTGGACCTTTGGTTGAACCATGTCTTGCTCTGCCTGTATGTTTTTGTTTCCAAGGTTTCTTAGCATGTCCACGAACTTCGCTTCTTGTAAGAGTGCTTTTTGTTCCTTGTCTTGCGTCAGCATCTTGAGCAACAACAACTTCGTGTATCAATGGTTCGTTATATGGAACACCAAACACTTCGTCATTGAGTGAAAGAGAACCAACTTCTTCATTAAGCATGTTATAAACTTTAATATTTGCCATTTGTTTCTCCTCCCCTTACGCTTTCTTTGCATCTCTGATGAAAACCAAAGATCCTCTTGCACCTGGAACGCAACCTTTAACGAGCAAAAGATTTCTCTCTGCGTCAACTTTTACGATTTGCAAGTTTTGAATTGTTACTTTTTCTTGTCCATAATGTCCAGGCATTCTTTTGTTTTTAAAAACATGTCCTGGGGTTGTGTTTGCACCCATTGAACCAACTTGTCTGTGAACAGGTCCAGTTCCATGAGTCATTTTAAGTCTGTGTTGATTCCATCTAGCAATGCAACCAGTGAATCCACGACCACGAGTAACACCACTAACATCAACCATGTCGCCTTCTGTGAAAATGTCTGCTTTAATAACATTTCCAATTTCTCTTTCAGCGCAAGAATCCAATCTCAATTCTTTAAGGGTTTTGCATGGAGCAATACTTGCTTTTTTGAAAATACCCATTTGAGGTTTATTGATTAATTTTTCTCTTGCTTCTTCAAATGCGACAACGACTGAATCGTATCCCTCTTTTTCAGTTGTTTTCTTTTGAACTACTGTGCAAGGGCCTGCTTCAACAACAGTTACAGGTACAACCTGACCGTCTGAAGTGAACACTTGGGTCATACCCAATTTCTTTCCTATTATAGCTTTTTTCATGTTCTCTTGTTTCTCCCTTACAACTTAATATTTATATCTACACCAGCTGGAAGATCAAGCTTCATAAGACTGTCTACGGCTTTTGGTGATGGATTATAAATGTCAATCATTCTCTTGTGTGTTCTGCACTCAAATTGCTCACGGCTATCTTTATATTTGTGTGGAGAACGGATTACTGTAACCACTTCCTTATCTGTTGGAAGAGGAATTGGCCCAGCGACTTTTGCACCACTCTTGATTGCTGCGTCGATAATACGATCGCAAGCTGCATCAAGAACGAGGTGATCATAGGCTTTCAACTTAACTCTGATTTTTTGTGTTGCCATTTTTATACCTCCTGTGAAAACACTCCAACTCACGCAACTGACGATACACGAGTCCGTGTGTGTCATGCTGTAAGCCAAACATATGCTCCGACATTCTATAGATAAATCTTTTGAATTCGGAGCTAGTGTTGTATGCGCGATTTTTAATGTTGGTCACGCAGATAAATCTCCTGCGCTGGTCCACATAAATTCTCTTCGATTGTTGCTAACCAAAGTAACCTCATGCTTCTTCCCATACTTAACAGCTTGAGCAGTTTAACAAAACTAAGCAAGTTTGTCAATCATTTTTTCCATAAAAATTATATTATTTTGTTTTTCTTATTTGGTCAGCACCAAAATAATAAGTAGATACGCAAGAATTAAGGTTATATTTTTATAATTGATTTTTATGTTATATTTTTAATCTTTTGTTTTTTTATACCCTTATTGTTTGTTGAAAAATTTTGCTAAAATTTCCGTGTGCATAATTTTGTTAATACCTACTTATAAAAATATTTAATTGATATTAACCATAACTATCTTTCAAAATTCTTGCAACAAAAAAAGCTCCAATTTTTAGAGCTTCTCCTACTATATTATATATATCATAAAATTACTTAGTTTAAAGATTTAAACTTTTCGAGTAAATTTCTCAATTTTTGTTTGCAATTGTTATAAAATTCTGTCATTTTTGCTTTGAAGAACAATGAGAGCTCTTTTATATTTTTCTTGTCTTTGTCTGTCTGCTTCAGTTGCCAAACAAATACGGCTTGGGTCTTGATTGTGTTTTATATCACAAATTTTGACTCTTGTAGCAATTTTATTTTTCTTAACCCTTGCAATATATTCTTCATATGGTTCATCTTTTCTTTTTGTAATTGCTTCAACAGCAGACACAACTTCAAAAGAAAAACCGTAAGCCTTAAGATCATCAAGAGTTATGCTACTATCTTCACAAACATCATGAAGAAGAGCAACTTGCTTGTCCTTTAAGTCCGTGAGCATATTACAAACTGCAACAGGGTGCTTAATGTATGGATTTCCAATTTTATCAAATTGGTTAGCATGTGCTTTGATTGCGATTTTTAAAGCTAGTTGCAAAAGTTCCAAGTCTGTCATAAATACCTTCTTTTGTGTGTCAACAAATTAATATATATTTGTATTCTAACACCACAAATAGGCATTTTCAATAGCACATTTGCAAAATAATAAAAAACTTGGCATTTGCCAAGTTTAAATTTTTAGTTGTTTACTTTTTCTCATTAAGTTTTTCAAGTAAGAATTCAAGTGAAATCTCATGAGCTTCAGCAGCTTCTTCAAGAGTTTCCATTCTACTCATTGGACAACCAAAGCAGTGCATTCCAAATCCTTTAAGGATTTCAATGTTTTTTTCGTCTGCATCAACAACTTCCCCAATTGTAAAATCCTTGTCGTATACTTTCTTTTCCATAAATCTCTCCTTTTGTTTTGTTTATAAATTTTGTGATTTATCTTCTGAGTTTAGTGGTTTTCCGCATGCTGGACAAAATTTTGCTTTTGTGAGAATTGGTTCTCCACAAAACGGACAAATAAATTTTTCAGAACTAGGCTTAAAGGTGTTTACAACATTGAGATCAACAAATTTACCATCGCCAGAAATACTTTTTTTAATTTGTTCTTTCAAATAAGCTTTTTCTTGATTCATAGTTTCTTGTGCCAACACTGGTTCTTCAACATCTTTTTCAGGCATTGAAAAATGTAGATTTTCAGTGCTTGGAAAAACCGTTTCAAACATGAAATCATCTTCACCATTTCCACCAATCACATTTTTTGGTGTGATATATGGATTAAGTTCAGTTTCTTCATTTGGTTTCTCATTGCTAGAAATTGAATTATCTAACGAAGAATAATCTTCGATAAGCCAATTTTTGTTTGTCTTTGTTTGAAGCTTTTTAACACTTAAACTTTCAATTTCAACTCCATATTTTGCCATTGCCAATTTGAAATAATCTTGAATTTCAGCCAGCCTTGTACTTAACAATGAATATATTTCATCTTTTAAAATATCCATTTCTTTAAGATAGCTTGTGATTAAATCTGAAGCTAACCAAGAAATTATTTTGTTTGATTCTCCGTCATACAAAACCTCGTACTCAGAAAACATTGTTCTCATAAATGTCTGCGGAATTGCAACTCTTAATGAAAATGTGAATTCCATTTTTATCCAATCAACTTTTCTACCATATTCGTAAACAAAAACTTTTTCATTTGTTCCACAAACAAGGTCATCACATTTATCAATCAAAACAAAATAACCATTTGCAACAAAGTTTTTTTTAGGCTTGTTATCAACAAGTTTGTATAACTTGAAGTGTTTGCAACATTCTGGCAAGGTAACAGCAGATATTATATGTGTTCCCTCACTTAGGACATCAAGAACTCTTCCACGATGAGCAAAAACAAAAGCGAAACCCTTTGGAACTATTACTTTTGTATTTATGAAATATCTTTTTCCTTTTTGTCTACAAACCAAAACAAGCTCATTTTTTTTGTCACTAGTAAGCCTTGCATTTCTAGAAAAAAGATTTCTAATACTCTGAAAAAATCCCATAATTTAGTATAACCCTGTAGAGTAAAAAAAACAATTATTTTTTGTTGTATTATTTTTAAAATATTAAATTCATTTTATCATAAAGAAGCAATTTGCTTAATAAAATGGAGTTAGAGGAAAAATGAATATGAAAAATAGTAATGTATGTAACAAAAAGGTTGTAGCAATTTTTGAGAACCAAGTAATTGGGACAATTGAAAGCATCATGCTTTCAAAAGACTCAAGAAGAGTCGTCGGATTTTGCGGAAAAGAACAATCAGGAGAAACCTTTTTCATTGAACTGAGAAGAATTTTTTCTTTTGGTGAAAATGCCATTATGTTAAGAAACACCACACACTGCATAAAATCATTGAAAAGAATTTGCAAACCTTTTAATATGGGTGCTTCACTTTTATCAATCTCTGGAACTAGTTTTGGAAATTTAATTGACATTGAATTTGATGAAAGAGGTCATGACATCAAACTCGTTTCAAACAATGGAACAAAAATATCTCCTTCTCAAATTGTATGTGAAGACAAAGAAATGATTATATTTTGCACTGACACAAAAAAAGCTCTTCACACATTTAAGCCGAGAATAAGAGTGTTTGCTCAAAGAGATGAACAAGAAATCATGGTAAGAGTTTTGGAAGAGCAAAAAAATGCCATTGAAATCACACCAGCACAAAACGAACAAAAAATTGAAGAACAACCTAAAATAAAATTCAATCCTAGAGTTGCCGTTCCATCAAGAGTTTTAAGTTCAAGTGAACTTTTAATTGGCAAAAAAGCAATCACTAACATTCTTGGACTAAATAATGAACTAATTTTAAGAAAAGGACAAACGATAACGGAAAAAATAATAGCCATTTCTAAACAACATGGAAAACTTAGAGAACTTATGCTTCTGTCCGAATAGTACAAACACAAATATAAAACCTTATATTACAAAAAAAAGAAAAAATGACTGAACAAAAATTCAGCCATTTTTATTTTTATTTTTTTTCTTGTTTTTCGATTTCCAAAACGATTTCACTCAATCTCTTATTGATTTGGTCAATTTCTTCTTGTTTACCTTTTTCTTCTGAAAGAATATTGATTTGGTTAACAAGGTTTTCCATTTCAGTTTTTAATGCTTTCACTTTTTGATTTTCTACTTTTGCATTTTCAACATTTTCTTCTTGAGATTCGTTCATCGTTTCATTTTCATCGACAACTTTTTTTGGTCTTCCACGAGTTCCCTTTGGTTTTTGGTCTTCACTTGGATCAGCTTCTTTTTTTGGTCTTCCACGAGTGCCTTTGGGTTTTTGCTCTTCACTTGTGTCGACTTCTTTTTTAGGTCTTCCCCTTCCTTTCTTTTCTTCTGAAGCTGTTTCTTCTTCAGTTTCAGATGCTTGTTTCTTAGGTCTTCCTCTTCCCTTCTTTTCTTCTGAAGGAGTTTCTTCTTCGATTTCAGAAGCTTGCTTTTTAGGTCTTCCTCTTCCTCTTTTTTCTTCTGTTTCTTCTGTTTCTTCAGCTTCCACTGTTTCTTCAGCTTTTTCTGGTTCAGTTTCAACAGGAGTTTCTAAAGCTGTTTGAACAGATGGAATTTCAACATAATCAGAAATTTCTTCTTTGTTTTCATTTTCTAATGTTTCTGGTTTTGTTTCTACAACATTTTGTTCTTCGGAAGGATAATACTTGCCTGCAGCATCATAATGTCCGCCCTTTGTGTCAAAGTAATTTCCTTTATCATCATAATAAGAGCCATCAGGATAGATGAAATAACCTCGTTCATCATAATAAGAACCATCGGCATAAATATAATTGCCTTTTTCATCGTAATGACCTTCACCTTCTGGTTTTGCTTCTGCCATTTGGGCTTTAGCATTCTTTTCAGCTTCAATCTTTTCTTTTTCGAGTTTTTCTCTCTCAGCTTTCAATTTTTCTTCATCTTCAGCTTTTTTTAATTTGCGTGATTCTTCGTTTTTACTAAATGCTTCTGTTTCAGCTTTTGCTTTTTTTTCATCTTCTTTTGCTTTCAAAATTTCTTCATTAGAAGGTGAAACTGGCTGAGCTGATGCATCATTAGATTCAGCAGGGAAATAATTGCCTTGTGGATCAAAGTAGCCACCTGTTCCGTCAAAGAAATTGCCTTTATCGTCATAATAAGTACCATTTGGATATATGTAATAACCTTTTTCATCATAATATCCGTCTTGGTTATTTTCTGAGCTAGCTTCTTTTGGGGCATCAACATTTTCATTTGTAGAAGGATTTACAGTTGCAACAAACTTTTCTGTTCCTTTGTTTTTCTTTTGCAAAAGTTCAGAAATTTTTTCATTAGCCTGAACAAGCGATTCGGAAAATCTTATTGCTTCACCACGAGCGATTTCGCATTCAGAACTCTTTTTAATAAGATTGTCATTAGCTTCTTCAAGTTCATCTGTGATTCGTTTGTTAATGTTATCAAGTTCTTCAACAATCGATTTATTTTTTTCTTCAGCTTGAGAAGCAAGTTTTTTGTAAACCTTGTCTGAATATGTTTTAAATTCCAAAAGCATAACATTTTCAATATATTTTTTCTTTTCATCAAGTTCTTGCTTGCGTTTGTCAACTTCCGTTGAAATGGTTGCAATTTCTTGTTTATAACGAATTGTTGCATCGTCAAAATCTTTTTCAACTTGTTGTTGTTTTTTGATTTCATCGGATTGTTGTTTACGAATATAATTGCTTTCAATACGATTTGTTGTTGTTTCTTGCTGGGTTCTTAATCTTTCAATATTTTCTTTGTTTGCTTGCAATTTCTTTTGATAATCTTTTTGAGTGTTGTCATAAGCTTTTTTGTAACTTTCAATTTCAGATTCAATTTGACCAATTTCAAGCATAAGTCTTGCTCTAAGGTTTGTGTATATTTCACATTCCTTCATTGCTCTTTCAAGAAGCAATGCACCGTCCATACCAACTGCTTCAAAATCATAATTAATATGTTCAACAGAATTGATTCTTGCTTTTTCAAGTTCCAACTCTTCTTCTCTTGCTCTTTTTTCAAGATATTCGTTTAAAACTGGAATACCTCTTTTAATTTCTGTTCTAGTAAACAAAACTTCAAAGTCAACATATTGAGGAATGGTTGTGCTTGCTCTGTCAATAAGCCTTTCGAAAATATGGAAAGTTTCGAACAAATCAACTTGAATATTACTTTGGCGAATTTTTAACAATGATGTGTAGAAAGTGTTAAGAGAAAGAACAATAATTGGAATGATTGTTGCTTTGAACAAGAGAACAAAAAAGTCAGAAGTTTGTCCACCTTCAAGAGCTCCACAAGAAAACAAAAATGAGAAAACACAAAGAACAAAGGAAAGTGAAGTGATTGTTTTAATGTTTGTTGTAAGCTTGCTTGACTTGATTGGATTTTCAACACAATTATGCACACTCATGTAATTGCTTGGTGCTTTATCACGATACAGCATGTATTGTTGCCATTGATATCTCAAAATTTTTGGAACTTTTTTCATCTTATTGTTAAATTCAATAAGATTTTCTTCTTTAATTTGACCTGCGGTTAAAAGCCACAAGTTCAATTTGTCAACCTTGCGAAAAAGTCTAAGCTCATATGCAAAAAATGATTTTATTAAGAAAAACAAAATGAAGACAACTTCAATAATTACAGCACCCCATAAAATCCACTCAATTGTGAACAGTTTACCAGCAGTAACAAAAAATGGATAAATATAGTCATCAAAGATACTGAGTCCTAATAAAGAAAACATGAAATTATCTCCTTTCTTTGCATTAGTATAACACACCGAAATAAAATTAACTAATATTTTTTAATAATTATTATTTATTTTTTAATATCAATTAAATTTAATTCTTTTAATTTATTAAACAACTATATAATGCATTATTTTAAAATAAAAATCAATTAAAATTTTATTAATTAATTAATTTTTTATTATTTATATTATTATTTATTAATAATTTAATTAAAATTATTTATTTTATGATTAATTATTTATTAATTAATTAAATTATTTTATTTTTTTAAATATTTGATTGAATTTTATTATTAAATTATTAATTTTAAAATTAGTAAAACAATTTTTTCTATAGCTCTGATTATAAGGACTCATAAAGAATATTTAAAATATTTTCGCAATAATAAAAAACATTTAATTATTTAATTTAATTAAATTATTAAAATATTTTTAAAATTATTTTAATTATTTTAAATATAATTAATTATTAATATTAATTTTAATTTAATTTATATTAATTTTTAAATTTATATTAATTTTTAATTAAATATAATTTTAATATTAATTCTTAGAATAAATCAATTTAATTTTTTAACAAATTTAAACCCCACTTTTTTTAAAAAATCTCAACAAGTTCAGAAGTTTCAATAAGAACAATAAAACACTTATCAATTTTTTTATAAAGAGCCTTTTCAAGAGCAAGTTTATAAAGCCCAAGTTGCTTTGAATATTTTTCTCTAACAATTTTGTGGTTTGTGGTTTTAGTTAGCTTGAAATCAAACAAAATATTTTCATTTCCAAGAGCGAGCAAATCAACCTTGCCTTGGATAAGAATTTTTGAATCATCTTGAGTGTCAAAAATTTCTTTTGCTTTTACTTTCATCATGAATTTTTTTTCTTTTAAAACAATTTTATCTTTGAGTAATGGGGCAAGGACATTAGCACAAGCAAGAACTTTTTCTTTTGAAACAAGAACACTTTCATTTCTATGAAAAACATTATTAATTTCGCCATTTTCAATAATTTTTTCTATTGTTTCAATTGTTACGGGTTTTGAATAATCTAATTTTTCAAAAACATAATGAAATGCAGTTCCAAGAGAAGCTTTTTGGGGTTTTTCTTTTTCTTCACTTTCTTCACTTTTTTCTTTAATTGTAAAAACTTCTTCACCATTATTTATAATTGATGAAACACTGTTTTTTAAAAAGAATTTGCTTTGTTCAAATGAAAATTTTATAACATTTTCAATTTGTTTCTCAATTTTTTCTCTTTCTTTTGAGTCAATAAACAATTCTTCTTCAACACTTTGATTGTTAATTGCAAAATCCAAATCATCAAAAATTTCAAAAACACAATCATTTCCATTTTCCAAAAAGCTAAGTTTGCGTTCTTGTTTAAATTGTTTAAGCTCATTTTTATCAAGACTTTTCATAATAAGTTCCAAGATGGAGTCTTTTTTTTGAATGGTTGAACCGATTTCAATTTTTTTTAAGGAGTCAATTGTTCCACAAATTAACAGATGATTTTTTGCTCTTGTAAGAGCCACATACCAAATTCTTAGTTCTTCAGCGAGCTCTTCCTTTTCTTTTTCAATGCTAATTATTTTCCATGGGCTTAACTTTTTTGAAATCTTTTCTTCTGTGTCGCAATGCTTAATTGCAATACCAAGATTTTTTGAAAGCAAAACATCGCCATTCTCTTTGTGATCGCATAGTGGTTTTCCGCAAAATGGCAAAATTACAATTGGAAATTCAAGCCCTTTACTTGCATGAATTGTTGTGATTTTTACCTGAGAATTGTTTGATTCAAAAAGTGTCCAACCAGCAAGTTCTTTTTCATTTTTATCTGCATAATCTAAAAATGAATCAAGGTCAAATTCAAAAGGAGTGTTTCTAAAATATTCTGCAAATTTGTTTGCAATCATGCTTTGGGAAGTGTCGCCTTTGGTTTCTACCATGATATGAGTAACGAAGTTGGTTTCGTTCAAAGCATAATTGAGCATTTCTGCGATGCCTTCTCTGCCACATTTCTTTTTCAAAGTTTCAATGAAACGAACAAATTGGTTTGCTTTTTCAAAAATACTGCTCTCTGAGTTTTTTGCACAACTTAAAAAACATTTATGAAAAAAATGCTCTGAAGAATTTTCTAATCTAATTTGTGCAAGTTCATTTTCATCAAAGCCACCAAAACGACTCAAAAGAACATTTATAAGTGGTTCGTCTTGAAGAAAGCAAGAAACAACTTTGCAAAGAGAAATCATTTGCAAGGCATATTTGTTCTCAAACAACTTTGGCTGAGTTACCATAGTTACGGGCACATTCAAATCTAGAAGTGCTTCTTGAAAATCAAAGCAAGATTTTTTTGTTCTTAAAAGTATAACAAAATCACCAAAGTTCACTTCTCTCCATGCTTTGATTTTGTTGTCATATATTCTTTGATTTTTAATTTCAAAAATTTTACTTGCAACAATTTTAGCTTCTTTTTGAATCACATTTTCTTTTGCATTCTTTTCTGGAATATATTCTGCAATTGAATAAACATGATCTTTTTGTTTTTTTTCTTCTTTTGTTTCAATTTTGTTTTCTGAAATTAAAACTTCAACGGCAGAAAATTTTTTAAAAGAATTATCAAAAGAAGCTAATGGATTAAACATCGATGAAGATTTGTAATCAATGCCACTATTTTCTTTTGTCATGGCAAAGGCAAAAAGCTTGTTGACAAAATTTAAAATCGCTGGCTGGCTTCTGAAGTTTGAATTTAATGTTTGAAAAACCCCTTCTCCACTAGCTAATTTTTCACCCTTTCCAATGAATATCTTTGGGTCTGATTGTCTAAACGCATAAATGCTTTGCTTAACATCACCAACCATAAAACGATTATTTTTGTTTGAAACAAGTTCAAGTAGTTTTTCTTGAACAGCATTTGTGTCTTGATATTCATCAATAAACACATATTTAAAAGATTGTTTTATGCTTTCTTGAACTTCAGAGTTCGATAATAGTTTGAGAGCAAAATGTTCAAGATCATTAAAATCCATACATTTTTTTGCTCGCTTAATTTTTGCAAATTCATCTGAATAGTTTTTAAGCAAATTTAATAGTATTTTTGTTACGGCAAGAAGTTCATTCATTTCTTTTTTTTCTTGTTCAGGCGATCCACTTGGCAAAAAATCTTCAATTTTTGCAAAAGTATCTTTTATATATTTATTAAAATTCTTGCATTTTTCATAAAAATCTTCATCACTGTCATTTGAATACTTTATATTTTCAAAACTAATACATCTCATTGTTTGAGCATTTTCAAATATGTTTTTTTCAAGTTTCACACTTTCGAAATCGCTCTTAATTTGATTAAAAAATTTTGTAGCTTTTTCATAGCCATGTTCAGAACTAAACAAAACAAATTTTTCAATTTCATTTTTCAACTTGCTTATTTCAAAACAAACATGTTCATTAACAATTTTGTAACCTAGCTCAGGGCAAGAAATATATTTTGTTGAAATCTCATTTATCCATTCTTCAGAATTAACCAAAGAAACCAAAAAATTATCAAGCTGAAAAATTATTGTTCTTAGCTTAGAATCTGATCTTTTTCCGCCAAAGGTTTCAGCAAGCAAATTAAAATCGTAAATATTTTCTTTAATAAGCTTTTCAAGTGCATTGTCAAATGCCTTACTTTTGTAATAACTTGCTGTTGTTTCGTCCAAAACTGCAAAAAGTGGATCAATATCCAAAACATAAAACCATTTTGTAATAAGCCTTTGGCAAAAAGAGTCTATTGTTGAAATGTTAGCTGATGGCAAACCATCAATTTTTGCTTGTAAATCTGGATTTTCTAAAGCATTCTCAGACAAATTTTCAAAAAGTCTTTGTTTCATTTCAGCTGCCGCAGCCTTTGTGAAAGTAAGCACCAAAATTTCATCAATGGCAACAGGATTTGTTTTATCTTTAAGAATTCTTGCAATTTTTTCAATCATTACTGTTGTTTTTCCACTACCCGCTGAAGCAGAAACAAGTTGACTAAGTCCGTTAATCAACAAAACTTCGTTTTGCTCTGGCAAAAAATTGATTTTGCTTTTTTCTTCATTAATCATTTGTTCTCCTCTTCATTTTTCAATGCTCTTTCCAAGTCCTCAATATTTATTTCATCAAAAGATCTGAAACTGTTTTCTTTTTCATTAAATGGACAAACACTTTTTGCATAGCAAAATCTGCAAGGCAACTTATCTTTTCCACTTGCAATTGGATAACATGAAATTAATCCACTTGCCAAATCATGAACAGCCTTGTTAAACACTTTCCAAGAATAATCGCTTAAACAAGAAAGTTTTTCTTCGCTCATAATTGTTTTTTTGGGGTACAACTTAAGTTTAGATGTGAAAGATATGTCCAAAAAATTTGTTTTTGGATTCAACTCGGATATTTCTGTATCCATTTTTTTAAGGATTTCAACATCATCAGTCATAAAACCTGTAAGTCTGCCATTTGTTTTCTTTTTACCTTCAGGATCAAATGCATTTGAAATTGGGAAAATACAGCTTCCTACAAGATTTTTTTTAAGTGCTTTTTTTGCAATATATGCATATAACATAAGCTGAATGTTTGTGCCATAAAAAATTTCGGATAGACTTTGCTTTGAAGAACCAGTTTTGTAATCAATTATTCTAAAAAGATTATCTAGTTCATCAATTCTGTCGATTGTTCCAATAACATTAATTTTTTTATCGTTAAGATAAATTTCACTTTCACCAAAAACAAAACCTTTGCCAAATTTTTTTTCAAAACATGTTGGTTTGAAAAGTGAATTTTTTTGCTCATTATTGATTGCTTTGCAAAGGTTTATTGCTTCACTTTTGATAACTTGAACAACAAAGGCATTTTCTGAACTACAAGAGAAAAATGAAAATTCTTCCATGTTTAAAATTTCTTCAACCATCTTTGTTGCACACAAAAAAGTTTGTTCATTGGTCATTTTTCCAAGACTAGCTAAATTCTCTTTTGCAAACCTTTCGGCAACTTTATGCAAAATTGTTCCAATGTCATTAGATTCAACTTTGCAATCTTCTCGTTTTTTTGCTTTAAGCCCTTCTGTCAAGAAAAATAGCCTTGGACAAGTAAGAAAAGTTGAAATTTTGCTCACTGAAGTTGTACCTGTTCCAAAAAATAGCTTTTCAGCATTTTCAATTTTTGATAAAGATTTTTTAATTGAAAAATGAGTATTAATAAGTTTGTTTAAAATTGAAGAAGCCAAGGAAGCTTCTGGCAATTCATATGATTCAAATTTGAGAGAAAGAATTTCTGCATTTTTTTGTGAACAAGCAAGAAAAGGCAAATTTAATTCGTTTATGTTCTGCTCTCCAGATGCAAGCTTTTCTATTTCAACTAACGCCCCATATTCTTCTTCATTTAGTGTTAAAATTGGTAATGGGCGTTTTTCCACAGAAAAAATTTTGTTGAGAGCAACAACAATGCTAGATGGCAAATTTTCTTTTCCTTGATCGCCAGAAGAAAATGTTGCATAAATCTTTTTTGAAGCACAGCATAAATCACCAAAAACTTTAAACCTGGCCCTGCTGTTTAGCATTTTTATTGTTGGTGAAATTTTTAGATTTTCAAGCGCCAAAATTTCCCTGTCAGAAATTAATCCACAATCAATTTTTACATTTGGATAATCTCCTTCGCTTGCACCAATAACAAACATAATGTCATAGTCACCAAAAAAGCTTTTTTCAGAATCACCAATATATACAACATTTGTTGAAATTGGTACTTCAGAAATTTTTGTTGCAGTCATTCCACTTTCAAGAATCATCGAAAAATCTTCCCAAGAAATTTTTTCTTCAGAGAAAAGAAGGGATACATTTGTTAGTAGCTCTTGAAATTTGTCAAAGGTTTGCTCTGATATTCTCGAGCTATACAGCCTTTTTTCTTCTATTTCTTCAAGTCTAATTTTTTCAAGCATTTCTTTGGCATGAATTTTTTCTAAAAACAAACAAAGAAAATCAGTTTTTTCTTTAAACGAATCAGCCTCTTTTATGCCATTTTCAATGAAAATAATCATTTCAGAAATTTTCTTTCTAGTTTCTTCAATAAGTTCAAAATTGTTTTCATTAAGTCCACGCTTAAAAGTTGTCAACAATTCATTCTTTTTGATTCCATATTTAAGCACAAAGTTTTCTAGCTCACACAAATTGTCATTGCCAAAGAATTCTGATTTAAAAAAGCTAACAAGTTCAACTGCTTTTTTGCTCAAAGGGAAAATGTTTAACATTTTGAGAATAAGCTGAGAAAGAGCAGTTGAAGACAATGCAGTTGATGAGTCAATAAAAAACGGAACTGAGTTCTCAGAAAAAATGTTTTGAATAACAAACTTCTTGTTTTCTAGATTGCTAACCACAACTGCAATTTTGTTTAATGGAGTGCCATTCAAAAAAGCATGTTCTTTGATTTTTCTAACGCAAAAAAACACTTCTTCTTCAAGTGAAATTGCACTTTTTGCTTCAAAATGGTTTTTGCCGTCAAGAAAAGAACAATTTGAAACAAAAAGATTGTCCTGAATGTGCTTTTTATATACATTTGATTGAACTGGGGCAGTTATAATGTTTACACTATCCATTTTTTTTAAGAGCAAAATTTTTTCATAGAAATCAGTTGTGAAAAGAAAAGAATTTTTTTGTCCATTTGGAGTTACAACTGCGGCATATACTTCTTCAGCATATTCACATATTTTTTCAAAAATTGCTCCACCCTGCTCAGTTAAACTATCAAACTGACAAAAATAAAATCTTGAACTCTTAACAAATTCGCTTTTTTCAATAGCTTTTTCAAATAGTTCAAATTTTTCACCACTGTCAACAAATTTGTGTTTTATTGCACCAATATAAGCTTTGTAAACAAGAGCAATATCATGTAGTTTATCTCCCAAAATTTTGCTCTTGTCCGTAACAAGTTCTTCATAACTAACCTTGCTTGCAACAAGTTGCTGGATTGTTTTAAAAATTTCATCACAAAAACCAAGACTAGCTGATTTTTTTTGAAAAAAAGTAAAATCTTTCATATTTTCTAATATAACTTTTCTAACAACCAAAATTGAACCTTGAGTTGAAAGATTGTTTACTGCAATATTTGCTTCTTCAAGTACCATTGAAGCAAGCCTTGAAAGCCCAACAACAGAAATGTTAATTGTGCTTTCCAAACCAAGTTCATCAAAAATCAAATTTTCTGCTTGCAAAGAAAATCTATCAGGAACAACAATGACATGTTCACACAAAATGTTGTTTTTTGTTAGATTAATTTGGCTTATGCAAGTTTTTGTTGCCAGCCACAAAGATGGAGATGTTACTAGAGTTAGTTTTTTCATACAACTAATTCTATCATAAAACGAGGAAGGCAACAATGAAAAATATAACCAAAAATTTAAACAAAAATTTGTTTTGGATTTTTGCATATTAACTCATTATAGAAAAATAAAAAGGCAAACATATTTGTTCACCTTTTTTGATTAGATTGTATTTGAAAATATTTTTTGCGTTTAATTTGAATATTTACTTAATTAAAATATTTTACAAGTTTAGTCAATTATTTTTTTGATTACTCTATGTTATGCTTACATTAAGCTAACAATAAAATTTAAAAATTTATTTAATTAAGCATTGTTTTGTGTTTTGTTTGATTTCTTTTCTAAGTTTTTTATTACTTTTGCAAGTTTTTCTTGTCTTGCTTCAGATTTTTTTTGAATTGGAGTGGGTTTGCTATTGTTGTTTACAAAATCAAAAAGTTCTTTTTCTAGCTCTTTTGACTTTATGGAAAGTAACGATTTTTCTCTTTTCAAAGCTTCTATTTCATTTTCCTTATTCTTAACACTTTTTTGTGCTTCATTTATTTCGCTTTGCATTCTTTGTTTTTCACAAACAACTTTTGTTTCTGCTAAATGCAATGCATTCTTTTGAACCATTTTTACAAGACCAAGAAACAAACTGCTTATTTCATTTTCTGAAACAATGTTTTTTTTGATTGGCATTTGAACAACATTTTTTTGCTGAACAGAAGTGGAATTAAACCCCATATTTTTCTTTTTAAGCTGTCTAATTTTGTTTTGAAGTCTTATCATTTCAGCAATGTTACTGTTCGCAAGTAGCAAACAAGCTTTTCTTACTGATTTTCCTTCACTTCTAAGCTTGTCGACTTTTTCAATGAGTTCTTTTTCTTCCTTATCAGAAAATTTCTTTGCAATTGTTTTTCTGTGATTATTCAAAATTACGCCTGTTTTTTTTGCTTCAGTTGGATTTTTTTCAAAATGTTTGAGTTGAAAATAATAATAATTTCTTACACTATTTTGTTTTCTTCCTGTTTTTTCTGCAAACAAGTCAAAAGCCTTAATAAGTGGAATATTTTTTTGCTTTTGTTCTTCAATAAAATCAAATAATTCTTTTGCTTTCTTATCTTCCCAAAGACCAGTTTTTTGTGTTTTCATAACAAATCTCCTTGTTGAAGTTTTTCTTCACTAAAAAAATTATTGCCATATATGATACATTTCAAACAATAACTTTTATTACATGCGACAATGTTAAACTTGTTATAATCAATGTGCCTTATGAAATAATAAGGACTGATTTGAACCATGATTTCTTAAAAAATTTAAAAAAATAGGAATGATTTTTTTTAAAAATCAATTTCTTATTACATCAACAAAGCTTCTAAATAAAATATAAAGAAAATATACTAATACCATGAAAGATAATATTTATGTTTGTATTCAATCTTCTTACAACTGCAACATTAGCTTAGATGACATTTCTTGCGAAATTCAAAGGCTATCTTTTCCAAAATGTTTTCTAGTTAAAAATCAGACAACAGCTATTTTAAAAGTCTTTCCATTAGAAAGTGATGATGGTGTTCCATATGCAACAAAATTAGATTTTGCATGCAGTGAAAATCCAAGTTCATCAGAAAATATTCAAGTGTATTTTGCAAATGATAACAACATTTTTGTTTTTATCTCTAAATCAAACAATCAGTCACTTGTTTTTGAAACAAGGCAAATAGAAGCAGTTTTTGAAGGCAAAAAAGCATCAATCTTTGCAAGTTGTTTCAACGAAGAAACTGCGATTAGTCTTTTTTATGAGGGTAAAAACTTGCACTGCAAAATACCTTTTTTAGCTGATAGTATTCAAGCAATTGAGTTTGCGTCAGTACTAGCAATTTTATGTGAAAATGTTGAAGAAAAAGCAATTTTGCTTACTGATTGCAAAGATGACAAAATTGAAATTTATGTTGGAAATAGTCTTGGATTTGAAGACAATAAAATTCAAATTTACAATTTTGAACAAACCATTTGTGGCCATTCGACCTTAACCACCATTTCTGAAGAAGACAAAAAAGTTGTTGAAAACAGTGAACTTATGTTTGTTAGTGGCATGCCAAACTTTGCTTTTTCACCCAAAATAAGCCCAATTGCATTTTATGAATGCATTCAACTTCAAGACTTTTACACGGCAGAAAAGCTAATCACAGCCAATTTACGAAACACAATTACTATTGAAAGTTTATATTCCACTTTTCAAAATTCAAAAGAACTAGTTTTTTTGCCAACTAGCAGTAACAATAATATTTTTGCTTTGGTTCACAATGATAAAAAAATTGTGTATTTAGATTTTGAAATAATTCAAGAAAAGATTAATCAAATATTTGTCATTGATAGCTAAAATTACTTAATGATTAATATTTAATGTAAAAATTTATTTAAATTACATATTAAAATTTAAACATTATTAAAAATCTTTTTTAAATATTTTGTGAAAGAATGAAACATTAAATAAAAATGTGCATTTGTTTATGGCAAAATTTGTTCCAATTAAAAAACATATAGATGCAACCAATAAAATTAAAATAAGTATTCAACTTAATAAAAAAATAACAATTTTAGTGATTAATTAACCTAGTTATTGTTAATCAAAGTGTCATTAATTGAAATTAAATCATATAATTTTCACAAATAGGTAAAAATATTTTTACTTAATTTTTAAAAGGTGATAAATGCAAAAATACGATGATGATGCAATTTGTTTATGCCCAGAATTAGTTGAAAAAATGAGCAAAGAATATTTTTCTGCTCTCCAAAACCGTGGGTTTAAGATTGTTTCTCTTTCACATAAAAATTCGCAGTTTTTTGAACGGCATGTAAAAGAGCTTTCAATTTGTTTTTACAAATTATCATTGCTATTTGATAACACAAAACAATTTTTACATAATGAAATATCTAATCTTGAATACTTAAGCAAAGAAGCCCTTGAAATGTTTGGACTTGAATCCCAAAAAGATTATTGTTTAATTCAAGCCATAAATCAAAAAGTTCAAAAAGAAAATGTGCCTGCAATTTTTGCAAATATATATGAAATTGAAATTTTGATGCTACAAAATTTTGAAGGCAACAATTTTTATGCTGATTGTATTCACTTTGCGGAGAAAACTGCTGAATGCCTTAAAAATTTATCTTCGGTTTTGACAAGGAAATGAAAACATTAATTTTATTTAGTAAAATTATTTGAAATTTCTTTTTTGCCATACCTAAATTCAAATTCTTGTGCCACTTTCAAATATTCTTCTTTAAGATATTTTTTTGCTCTATTTCTAAATTCTTTAGGTACGCCCCAATATGCTTCGGCAATGCTTCCAGTAATAGCTGCAATGGTGTCAGAATCTCCACCAATTGAAAGTGATTTTTTGATTGAATCTTCAAAATTGTTTGAAATCAAAAAACAATATATTGCTTGTGGCACACTACCAAATGTGGTTGCATTGAATGCGTAATTTTCTTGAAGCTCTGAAAGATTTAAATTTAAATTTTGAATCAATATTCTTTCTGCAAAAGCCCTTATTTCTTCCAAATTTTTTCCTTTTCTTGCAAGAAATATTGAGCCAGCAACTGCTTGTGCTCCTTTAATTGCTTCCAAAGTGTCATGAGAACAACTGGCACTTTGTTTTGCCATTTCAAGTGTTATTTCAAGAGTATCATATGCCCAGCCGATAGGAGAAACTCTCATTGACGCACCATTTCCAATGCTTGGTTCAATATTTTCATGGCTAAGCCATTTAACAAAGCGACCACCGAAACGACTTCTACCCCAATTATCTTTGCCTAATTTTTCTTCTCTTGTTCCATAAGCTCTTATATATTTTTCAAAGTTCCCGTCATTTAAAATTGCGTCGGCAACAGCAATAGTGAGAATTGTGTCATCAGTTGCACAACCCTTACTGTCAAAAATGTCATAACTGTCAGCAAGAACTTTGCGTCTTATATTAGCCGAAATTTTGCTTTGACTTTTTTTTGCCAAGATTTCTTCAACTTCCAAATTGCTTCCAGCAATATCCCCAATAATTGCTCCAAACATTTTTTCACCTCTAGTTAGATAATATCATAAAATTTGATTTAATCAAAGTTTTTAGAAATGTTTAAAAAAGCAAAAACTTAATTTTGATTTTTTAATTTGATGTAATTAATTTATTTATTTTTGAATTCTTCTTTGCCCCACCAATCAGGAACAAGCTCTTTTAATTTAACAGTTTTTTCTGTTTCCAAATCAATAAGAATTTCCATTTCTCCACTATCCTTATCAAGTTGCATAAGAGCTTCTCTACAAGCTCCACATGGTGAACCGCAACCAGTTTTATCAAGGGCAACAACTTTCACAACTTTACTTTCACCGTTTGTTATCATGTTTAAAATTGCATTTCTTTCTGCACATAATCCCCAACCACAAGCAGCATCAAGACAAACTCCATAATAAACATTTCCCTTGTCAGTTTCTATTGCAGCAACAACTTGTCCACCATGTAAAAATGGAGAAATATCTCTTTCATTTAAATATTTTTCGGCACTATGATACAATTCTTTCCAAGTCATACTCTACTCCTTAAAATTATAAAAAAATTAGCTTTTTCTAATTTTTATATATTAACATAGTTTTATCTTATTTATCAAATTTAAAATCTTTTTTTAAAAAAAATATAAGAAATCCTTTTTCTTTTCCTTTGCGATATCCATAAAACTTTTCATTAAATAAATAATATTTTATATTTAAAAAGTAATTAATTAATTTTTTCATAAATTATCAATTTCTCTTAAATTAATTAAAAGTATGATTAACAACATTATTATTTTTTATTTTCTAAAATTTCTTTTGCATATAATATTTTAAAAAAATGCCAAACAATTAAGTTTGACATTTTTATTTAAGCTACAAAAATTACTTGATAATTTTTGAAACAACGCCTGAACCAACAGTCTTTCCGCCTTCACGAATAGCGAAGCGAAGACCTTCTTCAATAGCGATTGGAGTGATAAGGCTGATTGTCATAGCAACATTGTCGCCTGGCATAACCATTTCAACACCCTTCTCGAGTTCGCATGTTCCAGTAACATCTGTTGTTCTGAAATAGAATTGAGGACGATATCCATTGAAGAATGGAGTATGGCGTCCGCCTTCTTCTTTTTTAAGAACATAAACTGATGCAGTAAATTCTGTGTGAGGTTTAATTGAACCTTTTTTGCAGAGAACTTGTCCTCTTTCAATATCAGTTCTGTTAATTCCACGGAGTAACAAACCAACATTATCACCAGCACGAGCTTCGTCCAAAAGTTTTCTGAACATTTCAACGCCAGTAACAACTGTTTCTTTGCTTGAACCCATACCAACAATTTCGAGAGCATCATTAATTCTAACAACACCACGATCTACTCTTCCTGTAGCAACTGTTCCACGACCAGTGATTGTGAAAACATCTTCAATTGGCATAAGGAATGGTTGATCAATTGCACGAACTGGGTCTGGAATGTAACTGTCGCAAGCTTCAAGAAGTTCTTGAAGGCATTTGCAAGCAGGATCATCTTTCTTTCCAGCTTGTGCAGCTTCAAGAGCTTTAAGAGCTGAACCTTTGATGATTGGAGTTTTGTCTCCAGGGAAACCGTATTTTGTGAGAAGTTCACGAATTTCCATTTCAACAAGCTCAAGAATTTCTGCGTCGTCTACTTGATCGCATTTATTCATGAAAACAAGAATGTATGGAACGCCTACCTGACGAGCAAGTAAGATGTGTTCTCTTGTTTGAGGCATAGGACCGTCAGCAGCTGAAACAACAAGGATTGCTCCGTCCATTTGAGCCGCACCAGTGATCATGTTTTTAACATAATCAGCATGTCCGGGACAGTCAACATGTGCATAATGTCTTTTTTCTGTTTGATACTCAACATGAGAAGTATTGATTGTTATTCCTCTTGCTTTTTCTTCTGGAGCTTTATCGATTTGATCATATCTCATCGCTTCAGCTTTTCCAAGAAGAGCACTGTAAGTGCAAATTGCAGCTGTTAATGTTGTTTTACCATGGTCAACGTGTCCAATAGTTCCAATATTAACATGCGTTTTGCTTCTGTCAAATTTTGATTTAGCCATTTTTGTATTTTCTCCTTATATTTTTTATGATGATTATAATATCATAAGCTGTTTTTATTTGCAAATGTTTTTTGCATGTTTTTATTTGTTGTAAAGCTCACTTGCAACTAATTTTTTGGGGAATGCTAAAAATTGATTAATCCCTTTTAGCACGATCTCCCATAATTTTTTCTCCGATTGATTTTGGAACTTCTGAATATTTAGAAAATTCCATTGTGAAGATTCCTCTTCCTTGAGTTTGGCTACGCAAGTCTGTTGCATATCCGAACATTTCTGCAAGTGGAACTTCTGCATTGATGATTTGAACACCTGGTCTTGTTTCAGTTCCTTGAAGAATTCCACGACGAGAAGTTATGTTTCCCATAACACCGCCAAGGTATTCATCAGGAAGTTCAACTTGAACTTTCATAATAGGTTCAAGAAGCACAGCTCCAGCTTTTGCACAGCCTTCCTTGAATGCCATTGAGCCTGCGATTTTGAACGCCATTTCTGATGAGTCAACATCATGATATGATCCGTCAACAACTGAAACTCTGAAATCAACTGTTTCGTATCCTGCAAGAATTCCATTCATACGAGCTTCACGAATTCCGGCATCAATTGCTGGGATGTATTCTTTTGGAATACTTCCACCAACAGTTTTATCAATGAATTCATAACCCTTTGAAGGTTCAAGTGGTTCCATTTCAATCCAGCAATCGCCATATTGTCCTTTACCACCGCTCTGACGAACATAACGGCCTTCAACACGAACTGCATTTTTGATTGTTTCACGATAAGCAACTTGAGGTGCACCAACATTGGCTTCAACTTTGAATTCTCTAAGCAATCTGTCAACGATGATTTCAAGGTGCAATTCGCCCATTCCAGCGATGATTGTTTGTCCTGTTTCAACATCTGTAAATGTTTTGAAAGTTGGATCTTCTTCGGCAAGTTTAATGAGGGCAAGAATCATCTTTTCCTGCATTTGTTTTGTCTTTGGTTCAATTGCAACTTTGATAACAGGTTCTGGGAATGTCATGGATTCAAGACAAATTGGTTGTTTTTCATCGCAAAGTGTGTCGCCAGTAATTGTGTTTTTGAGTCCAACAATTGCTGCAATATCTCCTGCGCCAACCTCATTGATTTCTTCACGGCGGTTAGCATGCATTTTGATGAGTCTTCCAACTCTTTCTCTTATATCTTTTCCTGGGTTGTAAACATATGATCCAGCTGTGAGCTTTCCACTGTAAACACGGAAGAAAGCAAGTCTTCCAACAAATGGATCTGTCATAATTTTGAATGCAAGTCCAGCAAATGGAGCATCTTCAGATGGAGCACGAGTTTCAGCATCTCCTGTTTCTGGATTTGTTCCACTGATATGATCAATATCAAGTGGAGATGGTAAAAAGTCTACCATTGAATCAAGAAGCATTTGAACACCCTTGTTTTTATATGATGAGCCACAAATAACTGGAGTAATTTTCATTGCTATTGTTGCTTTTCTTATTGCTGTTTTAAGGGTGTCAACATCAAATTCTTCACCTTCAAAATATCTTTCCAAAAGATTGTCATCTGTTTCAGCAACAGATTCAATCATTTTGTGACGCCATTCTTTTGCTTGAGCCATAAGATTTTCAGGAATATCAATAATTTCAATTTGTTGTCCAAGGTCATCTTTGTAGACTTCGGCTTTCATGTTGATAAGATCAATGATTCCTGTGAATGTTTCAGCTTGTCCAATAGGAATTTGAAGAGCAACTGCATTTGCATGAAGTCTATCTTTAATTGATTGAACACAACCAAAAAAGTCTGCTGCATCACGATCCATTTTGTTTACATAAACAATTCTTGGAACTTTGTACTTATCTGCTTGACGCCATACTTTTTCAGTTTGTGGCTGAACTTTTCCTCTTGCACAGAGAACAGTAACAGCACCATCTAAAACTTTTAAAGAGCGTTCAACTTCAACTGTGAAGTCAACATGTCCTGGAGTGTCGATAATGTTAATTTTATGATCTCTCCATTTGCAAGTTGTACAAGCACTGGTAATGGTGATTCCTCTTTCTTGTTCCTGAACCATCCAATCCATTGTTGCTGAACCATCATGAACTTCACCAATTTTGTGTACTTTGCCTGTATAGAACAAAATACGCTCTGTTGTTGTTGTTTTTCCGGCATCGATGTGAGCCATAATTCCAATATTTCGTGTGAACTTCAATAGGTGGTCGTTATTGGTTGCCATAAATTTTCTCCTTTAATATAGGTTGAATAATTGGGTCTAACATGTTTTCACCAACTATTGATTTTTTCGAAATTTTCTAGCTTTGTTAAGCCACGAATTTCGTTTTACCACTTGTAATGTGCAAATGCTTTGTTAGCCTCTGCCATTCTGTGCATTTCTTCTTTTCTCTTAATTGTTGCACCAGTGTTGTTGTATGCATCTAAAATTTCTGCTGCAAGTCTTTTATCCATAGTTTTTTCAGCAGTTCTTTTTCTTGCAAACATAACCATCCAGCGAATTGCAAGAGTTTGTCTTCTTTCTGGTCTGATTTCAAGTGGAACTTGGTAAGTTGCTCCACCAACTCTGCGTGCTTTTGTTTCAAGAACTGGTTTTGAGTTTTCAAGTGATTGCAAGAAAACATCTAAAGGTTCTGCACCAGTTTTTTCTTTAATAATATCAAATGCGCCATATACGATGCTTTGAGCAACAACTTTTTTGCCATCTTCCATAACTTGGTTGATGATTTTTGTTACAATTTTGTTGTTGTATATTGGATCAACCAAAACATCTTTTTTTGGCACGCCACTTCTTCTTGGCATTTTATTATCTCCTTATATGATTAATTTTAATATTTAGCATTTTCATGATTTAGGACTTGGCAAAGACAATACTAAATATTTTTTACTTAGTTGCTTTAGCTCTCTTAGCACCGTACTTGCTGCGACTTTGTTTGCGTTTTGCGACACCAGAAGCATCAAGAGCACCACGAATAATATGATATCTAACACCAGGCAAATCCTTAACTCTTCCGCCACGAACAAGAACAACACTGTGTTCCTGCAAGTTGTGTCCTTCTCCAGGAATATAGCATGAGCCTTCTGTTTTGTTTGACAAACGAACTCTTGCAATTTTTCTGAGAGCTGAGTTAGGTTTCTTTGGGGAAGTTGTTGTAACGCTTAAACAAACGCCTCTTTTTTGTGGGCATGAGCCTAGAAGTGGAGCATTTGTCTTGTCGATTAATTTTTTTCTTCCTTGCCTAACAAGTTGATTGATCGTTGGCATATATTTCCTCCATAATTTTTTTTGCAAAATTTTGAAACAACCCTTTCTCCATTTTGCTTGCCATGCTTCACAGCGTGGCCGAAAACTTTTATAAATTTTGCACACCAAAAAGTATAAAAATTTTGTTTCACAAGTGTGAAACCCCTTTTTAAACCTAGCGAACGCATTTTCTCTAAGCAAAAAAAGAGCGTCGTAGACATAAATTCCACGAACTAGCAAGAATTTTAACAAACAATAGTCCATTTGTCAACGAAAATTTTGTTTAAAGGCAAAATTGTTAGCTTTATTATTTCAAAATTCTTTTTTGCGGATAATGTTAAAGCAAATTTTTAAAAGCTAAATAAGTTTTCTATTAATAATATAACCGAAATACAAAGTCAAAATGATTGAAAAATTATGATTAAAATAAATAATTAAGGCTAAAAACATTAAAATCTCTTTATTTTAATTTTTAAAATTTAATTTTATTAAACCTAAACTTTAATTGAAAGATTTTATTTGTTTTTTTTATAAAGCTAATTTTTTTTCTTTTCAAAAAAACTGAAAACAAATGATTTGTTTTCAGCCTAAATTGTAAATAAATATTATCTTCTTTGTAAAATACAATTATATCTTATTCCTTGTAAAACAAATTTTATCTTGTTCACAAATTTATTTGCCGTCGTTTATAAAAAGCACTCCGATTGTGTTTTTGCCACAATGGCTAGATACTGTTGCGCCAGCAGTTGTAATCAAAATTTCATCAAACTTTCCACTGTCAACCAAAATTTTGTATATACAATCAACAACTTCTTGTGGAGAGCAAGAGTGTGTGATGAAAACTCTGCGTCTACTAGGATTGGAATATTTTTCAAGAATGTCATGTGCATAATTTCCTGCAACTTTAACAAGAGGACCACGATATTTTTTTGAAACTCCCATTTTGCCATTTTTAACTTCAATACTTGGTTTTAATCCAAGAAGATTAGCTCCAAGATAGGCTATTGTTGAACATCTTCCACCTTTATGTAAAAAAAGCAAACTGTCAACAACAAACGATGCTTGAACAAAAGGAACTCTTTCCTTAACCATTTCAACAATTTTTTCCGCTTCAACATTTTCTTTAACCAAATCACAAGCATATAGTGTGAGTAATCCAATTCCTGTTGAAAGAGAACGGGAATCAATCACAAAAACATTTTTTAGCTCACTTGCAGCACTGACTGCACTTGAATAACTTGTTGAAAAATCAGATGAAATGCTGAAATGAACAATCGCATCATAGCCATCACTTAAAAACTTTTCAAAAAACTCCTTGTAATTTTCACTGTTTAAAGCAGCTGTTTTGGGCAGTTGTCCAGTTTTGTTGAAATGATCAAAAATGTTAGTTGGAGTGATATTCACACCGTCCAAATATTCTTTTTCACCAAGCAAAATATTGAGTGAACTTATTGAAATGTTTTCTTTTTCCAAAATCTCCTTTGACAAATCTGCGGTGCTATCTGCTGTTATTTTGATTTTCATCTGCTATCTCCTATCTAAATTATTTTTTACTAGTTTTTCATATTTCAATCATAAAAGCTGATGGGTGATTTTTTCTAACTTCTTCAAGTGCTGAAGGAACAACATTTTTATTATCTTCACAAATCATGGCAAATCTAAGTTCTTTTTTTGCATTTTCATATGCTTCTTCTTTTGACAAGCCGATTCCCACAACATCTGGCAAATCCAAAAACCTAACAATAATTTTGTTTGTTCCGTCCATTGCAAACATTACAGCAGGAAAAGAATATGATTCGCTTGGAAAGTTTTGTGTTAGTTTAAAAAAGCCATGAGCTGAACAATATACAAAAAAATTTGTTTCACCCTTAGGAATTTTATTGTAAGGAACACTTACAACAGCTGGAAAACCTTTTTTGCATTTTTCTTTAACATCCCAAATTTTAACATTTTGACCATTTTGCATAACAATTTTTTCAATATGATTTTCAATGAAATTGTTATGAAGAATTTTTCCAATGGTTATAAGCATGCAATCATCAAAAATTTCAATGCTTGGTATGTGCTTGTTTTCAGTAAGTTCATCTGTGTTTGGAGTTTTTTTCACATAATCAATTCCAAGTGATTTTTCAAAAGAAAAAATCACTTGATTTGTTTTTAAATTTTTGAAACAATTTAATTTATATTTAATTTCATTTGTCAATTTAAACATTTCCTTTAATGCGAATTATGCACAAATTCATATGTCAGTTTAAGTTAAAAACATGCACAAAAACTAATCTATCACTATTTATTTTTTATGTCAAATTAAACAAGAAATTAAATTATAAAATTGTTTTAAGTTAGTTTGCTTGATATTTTTTTGTTTATTTGATAACATATTAAAAACATGGAGGCAAAAACTTGAAATTTAAATCAAAAATTGGGTGGATCTTTATCACTTCATTAGTAATCGTAATTATTACTGCAATTTTACCAATTATTATATTAAAAGATCATGTTAAGGGCTTAATTTGTTTAATTGTGATGTTGCCAGTAATTTCATTTATGCTTTGGATGTTGCTCGGAACTTCTTACACGATTTTGGATAAATATGTAATATGTAGAAATGGGCCATTTAGAGAAACTCTTGAGCTAAATAACATTTCATCTATCGAAAATTGCATCAATAGTCGTTCGAGCTTGGCTATGTCTTCTAATAGAATAAAAATTTTGCAATATGGAAGTGCTTCACCAATATACATTTCACCAAAAAATAAAGAAGTGTTTTTACAAATGATTAAAAGCAAATGCCACAATCTTTACAAACAAAATTAATTTTTCTTACAGACTTTAAAAAATAATTTGTGAAAAATTAAAAACATAGGAGAAAACATGAATAATAAGATTATTGTTATTGAAGGTACTGATGGTTGCGGAAAGCAAACTCAAACCCAAATGCTTTTAGACAGGTTAACAGCAAACAAAATTTCAGCCGTTAAACAAAGTTTCCCTAATTATCAAAGTTTGTCTTCTGGTCCTGTAAAATTGTATCTTGACGGAAAACTTTCAACAAGTGCAAAAGGATTAACAGCTTACCAAGCTTCTTCACTCTATGCTGTTGACAGGCTTTGCACAATCAAAGAAATGGAACAAAAAATATATCCTGAAAGCATTGTTGTTTTTGATAGGTATGTAACTGCCAACATGCTTCACCAAGCTGGAAAAATTTCAAACATTGCTGAAAGAGATAGATTTTTGAAATGGCTTGATGAATTTGAATTTGGCACTCTTCTTCTTCCTCGTCCAAGTCAAGTGATTTTTTTGGATAGGCCTGTTGAAATGAGCAAAAAGCTTGCTGCCTCAAGACCAGATTTGAAAACTGGCATGAAAAAAGATATTCATGAATCTGATGAACAGCATTTAATAGATTCATACAATGCAGGAAAGTATGTTGCCCATAAATTTGGTTGGACAGTCATTAAATGCCTAAATGATAAAAATGAACTTAAACCAATTGAGCAAATTCATGAAGAAATTTGGCAAGCATGCTTTGGAAAAGACAAAAAGCTAAATGCAAAAAACACAAAATATTCTTCAAGCAAATTTTAATTTCAATTACAAGTTTTGATTTGGTTTAATAAACATATAAAAGTTGAAAGAAACATAACAACATGATAAAAATAATAACCACGAGTTAAATCTTGTGGTTTTTTAAATTCTTAAATATGTTAGTTAAGTTTATTGTTTAAATGAAAAACAATTATATAATTTTGCTTTTCCATAACAAAAAACGCACCAATGGGACAAGCCCACATAAGTGCGTTTTTAAAAATTAATTTTTTGTTTAAATGCTTATTTATAAGTTTAAATTTCTAATATCAAAAAGATATCCTTTGAAAAATTATGTCTAATTTGTTTTACAACAGTTGCTCATCATCTTTCTTTGTTTTGTTAACTACTCCAAAATTATTTGTTAAACCTTTGTTAACAATGATTGCTGGAAGCATTGTTGAACTAAGGCCCTTAAGAGAAGAAGCCACAGTTGAAATTCTTGCATATTCTTGTCCTCTATCAAGCATGTCAACTTTGTAACTTTCAAGAGTACGATTTCCAATAAGTGCGATTGTTCCAAGCATCAAATCAACAATGGCTTTTTCTTCTCCAATTTTGATTAAGTGTTCGCTTTTCAAAATTTTGTTCCAATCGTTTACGATTTTTATGTCATCTTCTCTTCCAGAATACTTGTTAAGATATGTAAACACATTTCCTTTACATTTTTTTCTTAATGCCATAAAAACAGAATCAGTGTTTATAAGTTCTTTATCAAATGTTCCACCAATAAGATTCTCAACATGATCTTTTTCCAAATATGGATATGGAGATTCATCTGCAATGAAGAAAACAATGGGTTCAGCATCTGCTCTAAACTCAGCATTTTTCAAAAGATAATAAGCTCCAAGCTCATATGTTTCCATTCTTTGTCCGCCGCCACATCCTTCAAGAACGAGCTTTTCAAGCCAAGAATCAATCTCTTTTCCTTTTGCAAAATTTGATATTTGCAAAGGATAAGAATCAGAATTTGCATCTCCAACAGCACAAACACTAATTTCAAAATCTTTGAGATAGCCTTTTTGTTCAATGTTGCCAAAGAACATTGGCATTTTGTCATAAACAATCTTTGCAAAATCAATGTTTGAGCCAGTAACATCTAACATAATTACTATTGGATTTTTTGCATCAGACTTAATAGTTTTTTTTGGAAGCATAGATTTATCTAAACTACTAGCAGAAAGCTTTTCATCTGAAACACTGCTACTTCCCCAACTTGACGAACTTGAAGATGAATAAACATCTCTATCATAACTATAACCACCCATATTAATACCTTCCTTTATTTTTTATTTTTTGTTTTTGTTTTTGAAATTTTGACTTATTTTTTGTGATACGAATTGATTTTTATTAAATTTTTGTGATGAAAACTAAATAACAAATTCTTCAAATCTCTTGTTTCCAACAATTTTTGTTCTCACCTCCCTAAGCTCGTCCCAAAGCTTAAATGCGTCATAAGGTCGTGAGCAACTATCTTGTTTAGCCATTTTTTCAATGAAATTTGCTAGTTCTCGATTTGTTGAAGAAGGGCAAACCTTCGAAATTTCATTTCCATTAAGAAGAGAAATTGCAATTTTTCCAATTGAGAAAATGTCACTTCTTGGATTAACTTCTTCAAGTTTGCTTATTTCTGGAGCGGAATAAATTTTGTTTTTAACTTTATAGTTTTCTACTCCTACGGATTTGTCACATCCAAAGTAAAGTCCTACAAGTGAAGCGTTATGATTTTTTGTATCCAAAATTATTGTTTCAGGCTTAATATTGCCATGTACAATCATGTTTGAATGCAAAAAACCTGTAACTTCAAGAAGCCTTTCAAGAATCCACATGACATGATTTTGTGAAATTCCATGATTAAGTTTTTTTAAAATTTCTGAAAGTGGCTGACCAACACATTCATTTTCAAGCAATGCCAAGTTGCAGTTAATTTTTATCATTTCAAGCACTGACGGCAAACTTCTGTGTTTAACGCGCGAAAGTATTTGGTATTCGTTTTGTAATAATTCATCACTTTCTTCAATTTTACCAGCTTTCAAAAACACCTTTTTGTCATCAAGCAATCCAACATAAACATCGCAAATTTTACCTTCAAAGATTTGATTGTAAATCTTTACAATTTTACCCTTTATATTGAGCTTAAAAATTGGTTCTTCATTTTCAAAATTTTCATTTTCTTGCGTATAAGAACTTGTGCTTTTGTGGCTAATATTTTCAATTTCTTCTCCATAAGTACCTTTGTCAATTTGTTCGCAAGCTGATTTATATAGTTTGTTTAAATGTGCCGTTGCTTCTGAAGCAACAATTTTTTCATCTGATTCAACAATGTCTGGGTGAATTTTTCTGACAATTGCAAGGTAGTTTTTTTTAATTGCAGTCTTGTCAGAACCAATTCCAAACACACGACTTGGATTTGTTACCAAAACCAAATGCTCACAAAATTCTTTCATTTTCATTTGCTTGTCTTCCTTTTGTCAATATTAATTTTTCATTGTTTTCAACAATTAATTCTGCCAGCCTTTTTTGTGGTTCAATACACTGCTTAAAGCTTGGATAAATTTCACTGACAAACAAATCTTGAACTTGATTTTTACTTACATTTAGCAGTTTCATATCTCTTTCTGTTCGTCTTTCAAGGCAAAGAGTGGGTGAAGTGTCCATGTATATTTTGAAACCTTCAAAGTTTTTAAAAACCTCCAAAACATGAAGCCCTTCAACAATAATAATTTCTTTTTTTATTAGTATTCGTCTTCCAACTCTCGTGTTTGAGCAAATGTCATATTTGGGATAATCCATTTTGCCTGAGTTAATTAAATTTTTTAAATCTTGTTTCATTTCATCAAGATGAAATGCTTCAAAATCATCAAGACAAAAATAACCTTTATAATTTCTTTTTACATCTTTAATATTTTTGAAATATGAATCTTCTTGCACAACAATTGCTTGTTTGTTAAGTGATTTAATTTCACTCACAAGGTTGTTAGCAAGGGTTGTTTTTCCACAGCAACTACACCCAGCAATAAAGATGAAATTCGTTTTTTTACCACTCTCATGCAAAACTTGACTTAACACATTTCTTGCTAGTTCCATTTAACCCTCCTTAGACAAATCAATTTTGTCATTTCTTGTTGGTCCAAATGATTTGATTAAAACTTTTTTGCTGCTTAAGGATTCAATTTTTTTTGAAAGAAAATTTTCTTTTGGGGCAATTTCTTCGTAAACAGGTTTGCAGTTAAGCAAAACATTTTTTAAACCGTCAAAATTGTTTTTTATTTTTGTTATGTATGTTTTGCTACCAAGTTTCTCTATTTCCAAATTTTGCTTCATTTCTTCAGAAACTTCACCACTAAAATCATACATATAACAAATTTTGTTTGTTTTAAGTTTAGAAAGTTGATCGCACCATGTGAGAGCAATATAGTCAGTTGAATTGTGGCTAAGAGAATAATCAAGTAGCACCATATCAAAATAACCATATCTAGGCTTTCCAACATACAATCCATCAACTTGATTTGGGTCTGACATGACTAAGTTTAGTTCTTCATCTTCAGTTGGAAATGCCATAAAGCCATGATTTGAATCAATTGTTTTAATTGCTCCAATTTTAACAAGTGGATTATCACTAATTTGAGAACTTAGTTTTATCGCATTTTGATTTGTTGTGTCGAGCAGTGTGGTGTTTGGTTTGATACCCAAATTTTTGTCTATCAAAATGCCTTGTGAACTTTCAAAAATAATAGGTTCTGTTCTGCTAACCAAACTTTCTATATCAGAAAAAATGTTTGGTTTGTAATTTTTTATGTAGTCCATATATAAATTAGCAAGAGAAAGAATGTTTACATTTTGTTTCAAAAATTCATATTCTTTTTCCACAACCGAAGCATTTAGATGATTCAAATTTTCAGTTATAATAATTTTTTTTAATTCATAAAAACCAATCATAATTTCTTGTAAATTTTTTAGCTTGTCAATTAATGTTTTTTCATCAAGCAAATCTTTAACTTTCAAGCTTGCACCATATTCACTTAGAACCGCAGTAACTTCACTGACTCCAGTTCCAAAACTTCCTCTAGCATTTTTTCCAAGTGAAATTTCTTTAAGTCTGTTCAAACATTTGTGGAATGGAGTTGCAATCAAACAGTTTTCACTGATGAAAACATTTGTCAAAATTTGTTCAACAGTGAGTCCAATAACTTCAGAAAATGCTTCAGCTTCTCGTACCAAATTTAGCGGATTAACAACCATGTTTTCTGAAAGAATGGTTTTTGTCCCTTTGTTAAAACTTCCCGAGCCAATTTGACTAAACTTATGAAATTTTCCATTTGGAAGAATGACTGTGTGGGAAGCTTGACTTCCACCATTGTGTCTTATGATTGTTTTGATGCCATGTTTAGTTGCCAAATAATCAATCATTGAACCTTTGCATTCATCTCCAAACGACATTCCTGTTACAACATAATTATTCATTTTGAGTCCCCTTTTTCAAGGTTTTTTTTGCAAATTTTTATAGGTTCTGTTTTTACAGTCTCCTCGTTAATTTCAATTTTTGGAGAAGAAACCAAATTTTCAAAAATTGTTGTTTTGTTTTTTTCTGTAAACTCTTGCCAAGCTTCAAGGGCTTTTGGAAGAGAATAGTTGCAAATATTGTCGCAAAACATAAAGTTTCTATAACCCATTTTGTACATAAGCTCAAGATCACAAAAATCAGCAAGACTGACTTTATCTGATTTTTCTAAGCTGGAAAAAATTCTTGAAGCACATATTGAACTTGGGTCTTTGCTGACAATAAGTTCAAGCATTTTCAAAATTTCATAAGAATTTTCACATTCAACAAAAAGGTCATCTCTTGCAGCCATAAGGCTTTTGCCAAAACTGTTCAAAACAAATTTTGCACCTTTCAATGATTCAATTTTGCAAACGATGCTAGCAAGAGGCAAAAACTGTCTAATCTCATCAAGATCACTTTCTTCTTCAACGAACGATGCCATCACATTGAAGATTCCTTCTTTTTTGCATATTGTCAAAACTTCCTTATCTTTTTCAGTTAAATAGCCAAAGATTTTGAGTGTAGGAGAAATTATGTTAACAGATTGTCCTGCTCCAACAGCATGACGAGGAATTGGATAAACATAGATTTTGTTTTTATCAATTCGAGTAATATTAACAGGTTCTTCGCCACGCAAAACAATCTTTGCTGGCAACTGAGCTGAGATTTCATGATTTAATTCAATTGCTTCATACAATGGGTCTGCCCATTTTGTGATTCTTAATTGTCTTCCCTTAAGATCAATCCAAAGTGTTTTATGATTTTCGTCCGCAAGCCCTTTCAAAACTTTCAAGGCCGATTCCATAGGAATTTGGCTTACAACTCCTGTGTTGAATCTAACAGCAGAAATTAAAGGATTTTTAAAAATCTCCAAAATTTTATCTTTGTTGTTAAGAGATGGAAGAGTAACCAAAAGAGAACAATTATCTTTCATTTTTCCTCCTAAGATTTCTAAGTCAAGAAGTAATGGCTCTTTAGTGGTAAGCTTTGAAAACAATTTTAAAATTATAAGTTTGAAGAATAATTTCTATAACAATTTTAAAAGTGTACCACGAACGCATATGCAATATATCATAATTATATTGCGTTGTCAACACGCAAATGATTTTTTTTGAAAAAAATATATTTAATAACAAAAATCATTAAATAGATACGCAAAAAAATATTTAAAAAAATTTAATAAATAAATGATTAATCACATTTTTTCATGGTTTAATTTTTTATTAACATGAATAATTACGAATAAACACCAACTCACAAAAGTGATGTTTTTTATTAAATAAATAATTACGAACAAACACCAACTCACAAAAGTGATTAATTCTTAATAAAAAACAAATTACTCAAACCTAATTAGCATCACATTTTTCCAAAATCAAAAAAATCTAATGAGTCCAATGACAATTAAAAACACTCCTGACAAATATGATGCCTTTTTTAAAAAGGAAAAAAATTTAAGATTTGTAACAACCATTCCTAGCCATGTAAACAAAAATTGTGCAAGCCCAAACACAATTGGAATGAGATATGTTTCAGACACAATTAGGCTAAGTGAAAACGCACCCGCCATTGCATCAAGTCCAACAGAAAAACCTACAGCCAAAAACGAAACAATACCATTTGTTCTTTTTTCCACACTTAGTTTTTGTTTAACAAACAAAATGATGTTTCTAATTCCAATCAAAACAAGAATTATTCCTGCAAGAACTTGCATTCTTTCACCAGCAATTGCTTCAAGACCTTCTCCAACAAGACACGCAAAAAGGCACATAAAAAAGCCAACACTCGCACAAACAAGCAAGTGCGTAAATTTTGGCTTATTGGAAATTCCAAGGGCAATTCCACCAAACATTGCGTCAATATTGACCAAGATTCCAGTTAAAAAAATTGTAAGCATAGTTCTTCCTTTTGTGTTTAATTTTTAAAAAAAGTTATAGATTACAATTTCAGTCTATGTAAAAGCATTTTTTTATGGAACAATTATAAGTGAAATTTATGTAAACAAAAACAATTAACATGTCGTAAATCGTTTGCAAATTTTTTTTTAGTTGATATACTTATAAAAGCTTGATTTTGGGGTTAATATACAACATCTAAACAAGGAATCAAACAAGATGCTATTTTTAAGTATATTTTCTGCTTTTGCAATTTCTGTAATGTTGGTGGACACTCTTCACTGGTTTGTTTTTTTTGTGATTGGTGGATTGCTTGTTCTTTTCATTGTTAAATATTACCAATGTCATCATGTAACGAAAAAAAAATTTTACATTGACATGGATTTTTTGATGACAATGCAACTTTTGTATGATGCCGTATATGAATTTGACTTAACAAAAAATGTTTTAACAAAAACAAAAAATGTTAACAAAACAAAAAATTTAATCACCTGTAAAAATATGAGATTTACTGATTTCATTAGTAGCTATGCTCAAAACAACCTTAGAGAAAAGAATGTTTCTGAGTTTATCAATTATTTCAGTTATGAAAATCTTGAAAAACTTTTTTATTCTGGCAAAACAATAATTAATTATGATTTTAAATCAAAATGCAGTTCAAGTGATTATTGCTGGAAAAAATTTTATGGTAGGATTTTCATATCCAACAAAACCAAAAGCCTTAAACTAATTATTTTTGAACAAGATGTTCACGAAGAAAAATTAAAAGAAAAAATGCTTCTTGACAAACTAAAAATCGATCCATTCACAAATTTACTTAACAAGGTTGAAACAAACAATCAGATAGCCAATGCAATAGCTAATGCAGGGGAAACAAAACAAGCTTTTGTAATGATGGATATTGATAATTTTAAAACAATTAATGACAAATATGGGCATGCGTATGGTGATTTTGTTTTAAGTGAAGTTTCAAAAAATCTAATGTGTTCTTTTGAACAAAAAGGTTTTATTGGAAGAGTTGGTGGCGACGAATTTGTTGTTTATATGCCAAAAATTGAAGATAACAATGAAATTATTAATTGTGTAGAAAAATTTAGAATGCTTTGTGCTAGCATAAAAAAAACTGATTCTAAAAACTATGATTTGTCTTTTAGTATTGGAATAAGTCTATATCCTGAACATGGCAAAAACTTTGAAGAATTATACGAAAAAGCTGATTCTGCTCTTTATACTTCAAAAAACAAAGGCAAAAATGGTTACACATTTTATGAAACTTTAAGCACAGACAAAGAGTAAAAAACAAAATACAAACACTTTTAAAATCAATTTTTAAATCAAAACCAAGTGAACAGAGTAACTTTTAATTTTAAGTGTTTTTATTAAGTAAAACAAAACAAAAAACTAGTTGAAAAACTATTTATTTTGAAAATTAAAAAACTAATTGCTGAAAACAAATATTTTATTTTGAAAGTTAAAAACTAATTGTACAAAAAAAATTATATTGAAAATCAAATAACCAATTGATACAAAAAATTTTAAATTTAAAATAACTATTTATTTAGATATAAGCTTAAATAAAAATTAAAGAGCAGCCAAAAGGTTGCTCTTTCTAAAAAAGTTTATCTTATTCTTCCAAAATCATTATCATTTTTGTTTCCAATATCAATTGCTTTCATTTTTAAAAGTTCAACAAGTTCCGTTTTGAATGAATCACAAAAGTCTTGATCTCTTCCTTTCATAATTCTTTCGTTACGACACCCACCCATACAAGTTGGGAAAAAAGCACATTCAGAACATTTTTTTTCATGTGGATAAAACAATTGTTCCATTTCTTTGTCATTGTAAAAATAACCTTCTTTGCAGTTTCCAACAACATTTTCTGCTTTTCCTATATGGTGTTCACACCTATAAAAATCGCCATTAGGTCCAATGACTGCATTGTTAAGTTTCGTAAGTCCGCAACAAATTCCTTTTGGTCTTTGATATGCATATTTGAAATTTTTGTATCCCAATTCATTCCTTATGAAATTCAAAAAATCCAATTTTGTGTTAGTAAAATTTTTACTTTCCAAACAATTTTTGCAATCATAATTTGTGTAACCATCAAAAACTTTTAATTCTGCAAGATAAATTCTTACCTTATCAACTAGTTTCAAATCGACCAACAAGTATTTTGTTACTTTTTTAATATCTTCATAATTTTCTTTGTTTGTGTTCATTCTTAATGACATTCTAAAAATCCCACAGCAATCACAAATGTTTTTTATAACAGCTTTGTAAGACTCCTGCGTTGCATTTTTGAGTTTACAATAAAAGGTTTCTGTTCCATCGAGTGGAATTTGCACACTAAATAGGTTGCATTCGTTTTTAAGCACAAGTGCTTTTTCTTTGGATAAAAGCACACCATTTGTTAACATACAAGCTGAGTATTCAATGTTCTTTTCTTTGCAAAAAAGAATTATATCTTTTGAAAATTTAACAATCTTTGAATATGCAAGAAGTGGTTCGCCACCAAACCAGTCAATATTAAGTCTTTTTAGTCTTGGCATGGAACAAATTTTTGATTTTATATATTTCAAAACTGAGTCCATTGTTTCATCATCAAAACCACTTTCTTTTTCTGAACAAGCTTCAAAACAATAAACACACCTAAGATTGCATTTCATTGTTGGGGCAATGACAAAAGAAAGAAAAATATCATTAGGATTAATCATTGCTGCATGCTCACAAACAATGAGCTTGTTAAATTCATTTAAGTTTTCATTAACAATTAATCCTTGCTGATGCATTTCTTTGAAATATGGCAAACTCTCCTGATTTTCAATTGTCAAAATATTGTTTAAGTTGTCAAAAGTTTCTTTGTCTAACTCGCATAAACAATTTGTAAGTGTGTTGTAGACAAGCCTAGTTCCATTTTCTTTTTCTTCAACAACAATATTATATTTTGAAGGTTTATATTTCATTTGTTAATCTCCTAAAAAAATATAGTCATGAAAAACACAAAAAGATTTTTGATTGGCAACATAATTTAACTAGTTTCACATTAAAACCTTGGTGTTTTTACTTGTTGTTTGAAACACTGTCATCTTTGTCTGAACCTGTGTTTTCAAGTGGATTATCCAAATTTTCATCATTAAAATCAAAAAGTACATTTGCACCATCTTCTTTAATATCAGAGCTACAAGCAAAAACAATGTCATCAGCTCCAAAGTTAAAAGAAGTGTGAAATTTATCAAAAAAATTTAGTTTTCTTGCAATTAGAAGATTCATATTTTTTCTCCTATACTTTTTGTATTTTATCATATTTATGTTATTTTGTCAATTTTTGGAATTGTTTAAGACCGCCCATAGAGTTAGCTAATTTGTTATGATTCAAATTGAAAAAGCCTAGAAAAAAACAAAAGCTTGCACCGTTCAATTTTGGTAGCAAGCTCTTGCAAAAGTTCTTTTTAATTTTTATAACCTTACGGGTTACTTTTAGTTATTTACTTTTATCTGAAACTTAATTGTCATCTTCAATTGAAGTTGGTGGATTGTAACCATCGCATTCATTAAAATCTCCCGTAGGAAATCCGGGATAATAGCCATCGCAATCTGCAACAATGTCAAAATCACCATTACATT
>Ga0172378_10000056_pt1 | contig 77703 bp, 90 predicted proteins | sample GrowelOW332metaG_FD_119755 | JGI IMG/M metagenome (GOLD analysis project Ga0172378, IMG submission 119755) | Groundwater microbial communities from an aquifer near a municipal landfill in Southern Ontario, Canada - Pumphouse #3_1 metaG | ecosystem: Environmental > Aquatic > Deep subsurface >... | reverse complement strand
TAGCCGTATTCATGATCGTATCGCGCAATTGACCGATATGGTGCTCAATACCTTCAAACGTCGTTTACCATCAGGTGGCACGATCCATATTGAAGAGATTCAAGATCAAGTTGAATTGGCACTGATGCGTACAGGCGAACAAAAAGTGGCGCGTGCTTACGTAATTTATCGCGAACAACGTGCCGAAGCGCGTAAAGCGACCCATGCTCATCATCATCCAACCTTACAAATTTTAGGTCAAAACGGTCAGTTAACACCGCTAGATTTAAACGAATTAACCGCGACGATTGCAACTGCTGCTGAAGGCTTAGAAGGCATTGATGTTCAAGCCATTGTCGATGAAACCGTTAAGAACTTATACAACGGGGTCAAAGCAACTGACATCTCAACCACAATGATGATGGCGACCCGTACCCGTATTGAACAAGAACCAAACTACACTTACGTGACTGCACGTTTACTACGTGACAACTTGGTGGCAACAGGTCTTGAGTTCTTAGATTTAGCAAGCAACACTGCTGAAGGTGATGCTTTAGAGACTTTCTTAAAGAAAGGCATCGAGCTTGACCTATTATCACCAGAATTATTGAACTTTGACCTTGTAAAATTGGCAGCTGCGATCAAACCAGAACGCTCAAACCAATTTACCTACTTAGGTCTACAAACTTTATTTGACCGTTACTTCATCCATTCAGATGGCGTACGTTTTGAATTACCGCAATTGTTCTTTATGCGTGTGTCGATGGGCTTAAGCTTAAACGAACAAAACCGCGAAGACCGTGCGATTGAGTTCTATAACTTACTCTCTAGCTTCGACTACATGGCGTCTACACCAACCCTATTTAACTCAGGTACGCTACGTCCACAGTTATCAAGCTGCTACTTAACCACTATTGCCGATGATCTTTACAACATCTATGGCGCAATGCGTGATAACGCCATGTTGTCAAAATGGGCAGGCGGTTTAGGTAACGACTGGACACCAGTACGTGCTTTAAACTCGTATATCAAAGGCACGAATGGTAAATCACAAGGTGTGGTACCGTTCTTAAAAGTGGCGAATGATACCGCAGTTGCTGTCAACCAAGGTGGTAAGCGTAAAGGTGCAGTCTGTGCCTACCTTGAAACGTGGCACTTAGACATTGAAGAATTCTTAGAACTTCGTAAAAACACTGGTGATGATCGTCGTCGTACCCATGACATGAACACAGCCAACTGGGTTCCTGACTTGTTTATGCAACGTGTCATTGAAGACAAAGAATGGACACTGTTCACGCCGTCTGAAACACCAGATTTGCATGATTTGACTGGTTTAGAATTTGCTGAGCGTTATGCTTACTACGAAGGCATTGCTAAAGAAAGCAACATGCTACATAAAGTCATTCGTGCGAAAGACTTATGGCGAAAAATGTTGTCGATGCTATTTGAAACAGGTCACCCGTGGATCACGTTTAAAGACGTATGTAACTTACGTTCGCCACAACAACACGTAGGCGTGGTGCATTCATCAAACTTGTGTACTGAAATTACCTTAAACACCAACCAAGACGAAATCGCGGTCTGTAACTTAGGTTCAATTAACTTAGTACAACACGTTCAAGGTGGTGTGCTCGATCGCGAAAAATTAGCGCGCACGGTAAAAACAGCAGTGCGTATGCTTGATAACGTGATTGACATTAACTACTACGCTGTACCACAAGCACGTAATTCAAACTTAAAACACCGTCCTGTCGGTATGGGTATCATGGGCTTCCAAGATGCACTCTACGAGATGGGTATGGCGTATGGTTCTGATGCAGCTGTAAACTTTGCCGATGAATCAATGGAAGTGATTTCGTACTATGCGATTCAAACCTCTAGCGATTTAGCGCTTGAACGTGGCACATACGAAACATTTAAAGGTTCATTATGGGATCAAGGTATTTTACCAATTGACTCACTGAATCTTGTGGCAAAAACACGTCCTGAAGGCATGTTTGAAGTTGACCGTACACAACGTTTGGACTGGGATACTTTACGTGCCAAAGTTCAAAAAGACGGTATGCGTAACTCAAATGTGATGGCAATTGCACCAACAGCTACCATTTCAAACATTTGTGGCGTGTCGCAATCAATTGAACCTACCTTCCAAAACTTATATGTGAAATCTAACCTGTCTGGTGAATTCACAGTGATCAACCCGTACTTAGTCCGTGCGTTAAAAGATCGCGGTCTTTGGGATTCGGTAATGGTGAATGATCTTAAACACTTTGAAGGTTCGGTACAGAAAATTTCTCGTATCCCTGAAGAGTTAAAAGCGATCTTTGCCACAGCGTTTGAAGTTGAGCCACGTTGGATTGTAGATGCAGCATCTCGTCGTCAAAAATGGATTGACCAAGCACAATCGCTTAACCTTTACATCTCAGGTGCAAACGGTAAGAAACTTGACATTACCTATAAAATGGCGTGGTTACGTGGTCTAAAAACCACTTACTATCTACGTGCTTTAGGTGCAACCTCTGCTGAGAAATCGACGATTAATACTGGCGCATTAAACGCTGTGAAATCTACGATTGCTCCAACAGCTGCACCTGTAGAAGCGAAACCTGCTGCGGTAGAAGAAGATGGTTTTGCGCAAGCAGCACCAGTGCCACAAGCATGTTCAATTGATAATCCTGATTGTGAGGCTTGCCAATAATTGGTGAGTTTCTAATCCCCCTAGCCTGCATTTAAGGTGGTAGCAAGTTCCTCTTTTTTAAGAGGAACTTCGGGGGTACAGAATAATTTAAAAACAACAAAAGGATATTTTTATGGAAACCATGACCCCCAACTATATGTTAGGACTTGCTGCCCTGATTATTTCCTTTGTCGTTTTATTTTATGTACCTGTGGCATATTTTTTAATTAAAGTACGCAACAAAAAACATAGACAATAAAAAACCCCTGCTAATGCAGAGGTTTGTTACAGAATCAAAACTGCGCCAACAGCGTTGATTCTTAGTTGACAGAGCCAACATATATTGGACGCTATTGTGTCGTAAAACTCTGTCAACGTCAACCTCTTATAACTACCTGTTTTAAAGAGATATTTTTCAAGACGTTGCTATATCTAACTGATCTAAATAAAGATTTTGTTCGATTAATAATTAAGAGTGCTACACATGAATGAGTCAAGACGCTGTGAGGTAGCTTTTGCTTTTTTATGGATTTTTACAGGAATAATGATTATCTTTTTTCCATTATCCCTACTTAATAATCCATTAGCGTTACCTTATTTGTTTAAGTCCAGTTATAGATTTAAAGCGATTACCTTCTTGCAATGGGTATTTTATTACTTACTGATTGAAGAATCGTTACAGATAGGAAATTACTCCATTCCATTAAACTGTTTACTCTTCATAGTATGCGGTGTGATTGTAGTAATGAATAATATTGCTATAAAAGTCAGTATTAGTTTTAGACCTGCTACTGATTTTTAAAAAATTGCAACTTTAAGAGAGTATGATATGTCTATCCTGAGTTGGGACGATTTCGAAGATGATTCGCAAAAATCGGCTGCACCTGAACAGCAGCCTACGCCCGTCCAACCGCAAAAAGCGGTTGATTCGCAAGTGGTATCTCATACAGAGCAGCCACAGAAGAATGTGGCAGCACCACAACCCGCTACAACCTATCGTGGAGCCGCAGCAGATTCAACCGATCCGCTGGCAAGAGCATCTCACGCTCTAAATAACTTAGATGTAGCACCGGGTCTTGAAGAACTTGAGATGGGTGCGCAGCGTGTTCAAGTTGACGACAAAGCCATGATCAACTGTCGTGCTGACTTAAACCAGTTGGTTCCATTTAAATACGAATGGGCTTGGCAAAAGTATCTAGATGGTTGTGCTAACCACTGGATGCCACAAGAAGTCAACATGAACCACGACATCGCCTTGTGGAAATCAGAAGATGGCTTAACTGAAGATGAACGTACCATTGTCATGCGCTCATTGGGCTTTTTCTCGACCGCCGATTCTTTGGTTGCCAATAACTTGGTACTTGCCATCTACCGTCACATTACCAACCCTGAATGTCGTCAATACTTATTGCGTCAAGCATTTGAAGAAGCAATTCACACCCATGCTTACCAATACTGTATCGAATCTTTGGGTATGGACGAAGGCGAAGTCTTTAACATGTACCGCGAAGTGCCATCGGTGGCACGTAAAGCGGCATGGGGCTTAAAGTACACCCAGTCTTTAACTGATCCGACCTTTAAAACTGGTACACCTGAAAACGATCAAATTTTGCTGCGCAACTTGATCGCGTTCTACTGTGTATTAGAAGGGATCTTCTTCTACTGTGGTTTTAGCCAAATTTTGTCGATGGGTCGTCGTAATAAGATGAATGGTGTTGCCGAGCAATTCCAATACATCTTACGTGATGAATCAATGCACTTGAACTTTGGTATCGACATGATTAACCAAATCAAGAACGAAAACCCACAGTTATGGACAGCAGAATTCCAACAAGAAATCATCCAAATGATTCTTGAAGGTACCATGCTTGAAATTGAATATGCCAAAGACACTATGCCACGCGGCGTGTTGGGTATGAACGCTGCAATGATGGAAGAATACTTAAAATTCATTGCAAACCGTCGTTTGGCTCAATTGGGCTTACCTGAACAATTTGCAGGCGTGACCAATCCATTCCAATGGATGTCTGAAATGATGGACTTACGTAAAGAGAAAAACTTCTTTGAAACACGCGTAACCGATTATCAAACGGGTGGTGCATTAAGCTGGTAACAGTTTAGTTTAGCATCTTAAAAATTCCCGTCTTCATGGCGGGATTTTTTTATGAGTATAAAAAAAAGCCAGACGTTTAGGCTTGGATTGTTTTTAAGAATTTTGGTGGAGTGCCGTGCCATCAATTAAATTAAGCAAATAAACATATCATTTTTAATAAAACCATACAAAATCAGTGGCTATTCAGCTTTGAATAGTCGTAAATATCACGACACATGGCTCGAACTCGATTCACTTGCTCGTAAATACCATGCTGCTGCTGAATCCCTTTTAAATGGTTCATCCATTCAATCGGTTTAATATTGGTGTATAAGCGTTTACCAAACACAGGAAAGATATGTTTTTCTAATGCACCTTTATTTCGGGTCATGGTGTCATGTACCCAAGCATTTAACTTTGTATCTAGCCATTCCCTAGCCAATACTTCAAACGTAGCATTATTCAGCTCAAGCTCTTGGCGTTTTCGTTCTTGCTTAGTAATGATGGGGTTATCGCCGTGTGAAATATCTTGGACTATCTCAGCAGCTTTCTTTCTTGCTCCTTTGCCTGATAGCTCAGGATAAGTCCCAATACCTAACCATGACAATTTGCCAGCAGCTTTTTTATATCTGAATAACCATGACCATTTGCCATCAGGCTTAACTCTAAAATATAGACCACTACTATCTAACTCACGATATTCCTTAGTTTCAGGTTCAAGAGTAGCCAATACTGTATCGGCTACTGGGCGGCGTTTAATATCTAATCTTTTCATCTTTGTATCCCTTCCAGTTCAATAAAATACAGGGGATACAGACTAGGATACATGCCATGTATCCCTATGTGTGACTTATTAATTGATTCTGCACTGGAGGGATGTGGGAAGATCCGGGAATGAGTGGGATGAAGTGAGATGAAAGCCAGTGGTAGCAGTAGTTTGATGAAATTTTTAAGGGCAAACCGAGTTGAACTTGATTTGCCCTTTATTTTGCACTGAATTTAACGACTTCTCTGGATGTAGTTTTTTTTTAGATTTTATTTTGCACTGTTTTTATTAGAGGAATTTGGTTTAGTAGAGATTCAACAGTTGACCCAACAATGTGTGTGGTGGTCTTGTCAGGGTTGTTGATGTCATCAAGGTTAAATTGCAGCGTGCAGAGTTCTTCATTTTCAAGCTTTAGGACTATAGATATTGGCTGGGTCTTTGTACGTTTTGAGAAAATTCCTAAAGCATTCGATGGTAATTCAATTCCAGCTTTGGCTAAGCTAGACAAACTACCATTATTATTTTCAAGCATGTTACGAAACACTCCTTATAAGTTGATCTAACGCGGACTTTAGATGTTCTTCTGTCCAAGGCTTGTCATGATAGAAGTTGTAAATAACTAAAATCAATTCAGTTTTTGCCGATGGCGACATAGTACGTCGCGTCTCTTTAAGCGCCTTTTCAATCAAGCTAATACAAACTTTTAGTAGTTCTTCACTTACATTGCTTAAATTGCCGTTAAAGAACAACGTAGCAATAAATTCAGCCTTGTCGTCTGGTGTCATGGTGCTGTTAGCAATTTCCAGAGCTTTTTCCGCTGTTTCAATCGATTGAATCAGCAGCTGTCGATCTATGCTTAAAGGAACGTCTGTTTTATCACTGTGATCAGTTGTAACAGCAGGCTGTTCTGTCTCATTGCTTGTTGAAAATGGTTCACCTATTCCTTCATTCAACCATTCATAGCTACATCCTATCAATTGCGCCCAAAGTTTAACTGTTTTCGGTAAAGGTTTCTTTTGACGATTTTTTGCAGACTGAAATGCCGACTTATTAATTCCTTTTGACTCAGCCCAAGGATATGGACGTTCTTCGCCAATCAAGAACTGCATTCTTTCCCAAAATTTTAGATCACGATCTTGAGTAACATTCATTTGCATATACCACACCTTAAATGCAAAACCTGAATGCAAAAAATGAATACTTTTTGCATAAAAATAATTAACTAAATATCAATTACTTAATAGATTTTAAATACTTTCAAATAAAATTAATATGCAAAAGTGTTGATTTGAATATTTTTGCATACTAGTATGTATTCAGATTAGGCAATCGCCCAATCTAACGAGTTTAAAAAAAGCCATATTGGCTTGGGAGTTCTACATGGGTTCTATGCGAAATCCACCCAAAGAACAAGTTTGGGATCGACATGAAATAAAAGCTGCAATTGAGCGTAAGTGTAAGAGTCTTACAGCTTTAGCGCGCCTGTATGACATGCCCTCTCAAACTATCCGCAATGCATTGGATAAACCAAGTAAAAGCGGAGAACTTGTTATTGCAGACTTTCTAGGTGAACCAGTACATGTACTGTTTCCTGATAGATGGACTGTGAATAACAAACGGATCTATCCGCGAACCTTAAAGCGCAAACAGTAGGAGTTCGTTGATGGAATTATTTTATAGTATTCAGGAATTGGTTGAATTGCAATTAGTTATTCAAAACCCACTATTTCCCAATAACCGTCAAGGTTTTGAATACCGTGCAAAAAAAGAAAAATGGGATTTTAAAGAAGAGAAATCTACTGGTAGAAATGGTACTAAACGTATGTATTTAGTTCCAGTTGAATTAGCCATTAGTATTCAAAATCATCTAAACCCCATTACAACTTCACCTGCAATTAATAAGTCTGAACTTCTTGTCACTGAAGTTAAAGACGCTACAAATTTAATGAATTGGCAACGTGAAATTGCTGAAAACCGTTTGTTTGTAGTGCGCTACATTCAGCAGCAGATCAAGCAAGGTACGAAAAAGACGCCTGCTATCGAGCAATTTATTGCAGATGCTGATGCCCTTTTATTGCCGCAAGAAATGCAGCTTGCTGTTCAGAAGGCTAATGCCAAAGCGGGAGAAGGTCGTACTGTTTCACGTCGCAGTGTTTTTGACTGGGTGAAGTCTGTAGAAGATGCTGAACAACACAAAATCAATGTGATTAGTGTGTTGGCACCTAAAGCACGTCGCTCAGAGATACCAGTATGGGCAATGGATCTACTTAAGCTTTGGGCACAACCACAAAAGCCAACCTTGGCTGCTGTGCTGGAATTACTTCCAAGCTATTTAAAAGCCGATGTACCGTGTCCGACATATAACCAGGCATACCGTTTTATTAAAGAAAAAATGGGCAATGTTGAGGCGCAGCGTGGCCGGATGGGCAACCGTGAATTGAAGAATTTACAGCCTTTTATCCGCCGTGACACTGAGCAACTGTTACCGACTGATATTTATACAGCAGATGGTCACTGTTTTGATGCTGAAGTGGCGCACCCGATGCATGGTAAACCTTTCCGTCCTGAGATTACCGCCATCATTGATGTGGCAACACGTCGTCTGGTTGGCTGGTCAATTGATCTTGCTGAAAGCGGTTGGGCAGTACTGGATGCTGTGCGTATGAGTGCCTGTGAATGTGGTATTCCTGCCATTTTCTATGTGGATAACGGATCTGGTTATAAGAACCAGATGATGGGTGCAAAAGGTCGCGGTGTGATGGCACGTTTAAATACGGAAATGAGCCATGCCCTGCCTTATAACTCGCAAGCTAAAGGCTTGATTGAGCGTAGTCACCAGTCGATTTGGATTAAAGCTGCCAAAAATTTACCGTCTTATATTGGTAAAGACATGGATGCTGAAGCAAGCAATAAAATGTTTAAGTTGACCCGTAGTGAGATTAAGCAAATTGGCGTGTCTAAAGGCTTAATTGCTTGGACTGATTTTCTTAATTTTGCTGCTCAAGTAGTGAGTGATTACAACAACAAACCACATAGTAGTTTAAAACGTATCACTGACCCAGTGACTTTAAAGAAACGCTATTTAAGTCCGTTAGAAGCATGGAATGAAGCGTTAGAAATGGGCGCACCGATTGACCGCGTAGAGGATTGGGATGCAGAAGATCTGTTTCGTCCATACGAAGAACGTAAAGTGCGGCGGGGCGAGATTGAACTTTTTGGCAACCGCTACTTTAGCCAAAATCTTTCCGAATATCACGGTGACACAGTACTGGTGGGTTATGACATCCACAATGCTGACCAAATTACGGTGCGAGATGAAGATGGCCGCTTGATTTGCCATGCGAAATGGAATGCCAATAAACGGGCCTACTTCCCGCAAACCAAAGTTGAACAAGCTCGTCAACGCCGTGCTGATGGTCGCTTACGTCGTCTGGCAGTGAAACAAGACGAAGTCCGTCTGGAAGCTAATCCACAGTTAGTGATTGAGCACATGGAAAATCAAAACGTTATTCCGTTTAACGGCAATAAGCATCAACAGCTTATGGACGAATTAAATGCTTTACCTGTTCGTCAAGAAAAGGAAGTTATTTATTTCAAAGAGCCTATTGTGACCTCGCCTATCACTGAACAAGCAACCCAAACTTTAACCCCAGTACAACGCTGGATGGATTTAGATCGACATATACAGAAAGGAGAGCAGCTAACTCAAGAAAATCAGGACTTTTGGGAAATGTTCCAACTGTCTAAAAAGTTTAGGCAAATGGAAGAAGATGACGCTGAACTAAATACATATTTAGCCCAGCGCCAAGGTTAGACGGTACTGCAATACCGCCTATTTAAACAACACATTATTTTATGGTGATGCAAATGAATGCAGATGTCAATTTTTCAAACTCAAGTATTGCTCAGATTCGCAATATTTCTCAGTGCTATGAAGCAGTTAAACGTACACAGGACCGTAACATTTTATTGCCGGGTATTTCCGCTTTTTATGGTCCAAGTGGCTTCGGTAAGTCTACAGCAGCAAACTTTGTAGCGACCAAAACCAATGCTTTTTATGTGCAAGTGAAAAGTACATATACCAAGAAAGCCTTTCTACAAGCGCTATTGCGGGAAATGAGTATTCCTTACCCTGCAACACTTAGTGAAATGATGGAGCTGGCAACTAGCGAACTTGCTAAGTCAGGTCGACCACTGATTATTGATGAGTTTGACCACTTGGTGCAAGGCAATAAAGTCGAAATTATCCGTGACTTATACGAAGGTAGCCAAGGGACTTTCTTGATTATTGGTGAGGAAATGCTCGCACGTAAGCTGGAGAAATGGGAGCGCTTCCACGGCCGTATTTTGAACTGGGTTCCGGCACTTCCAGCAGACATTAATGATGTCACGCTTTTAGCATCAATTTATGCACCAAAAATTGAAATTGATGAACCTGTACTTGAGCAACTGCTTGCACAGGTCCGTGGATCGACACGTCGTGTATCAACCAACTTAGAAATGCTGAATGAAAAAGCGTTAGAGGCTGGAGTGCGTCATATCTCTAAACAGGTATTTAAGGAGCTTTTACCGGATGGCTTTGTGACTGGCGAAAGTCCTAAGCCACGTAGCTTCTGAGGTAACTGATTCATGCAAGCTGGTACAAAACTATCATTAACTCAAGAACTGGGAAGTAATCTTATGAATGCAGGACAGCCTTATCAATCTCCACGTCAACGGGTATGGACTGCTATTCGTAAGCATCGTGAAGAGTTCACTATTAAACAAGTCGCTGAACTTGGTCAGATGAAATATGACAGTACTCGTGATTTCATCACTGGCCTCAAAAAGGCAGGAATCATTGCCGAAGTTAGACGAGAAAAATTGCCAAATATGAGCAAGAAAATAGAGTTGATCTATTTCAAGCTTGTTGAAGATTACGGCTACAACACTCCTTCTGTTGATCGCCAAGGCAATATTTTGGGCAAATCTGCGACTGTGAACAAAGCAATGTGGAATACCTTGCGTATTACCAAACAACCAGTAAATGCAAGTGAACTTGCTGCGATTTCAAGTACAGATGAACAGCAAGTTTCGATTGAGACCGCAGATAGTTATTTACGCTTTCTACATCATGCAGGTTACTTAAAAATTGCACGTGCAGCTCACCATGCTGTTCGCAAAGCGAAATACCAGCTTTTACCAGGAATGGATACAGGTCCAATTCCCCCACAAATTCAACGGGCCAAGCAAGTCTTTGACCCAAATACAAATACAGTTATGTATTCAGAGCGCCCTGAACTCGAAGAAGAAATTAAACACGGCACTTTGTTACTGAATGATGAGGAAATTAACGATGAATAATCCTGCAAAAATTGACCCAGAATTTCACCGCTTTGTTACTAAAGACAGAATCCGACTATTTACTGAACGTAATGAGTTTAAGCGTTTGGCCGAGCAATATGAACAGGAACTCTATGACATTCAAGAACGTAGTAAAAAGCTGATTTCATTTTTACTTTGCCTATGTACTGTGCTGCTTGGAGTACTTGCTTATGTCTTATCCAACAGCTAAACCGCAATGGGTCGTACTGGTTGAACAACGCATAGAGCAGCTGGGTAGTATTCAGAAAGTTGCTAATGAATTGGGATATGCCAGACCCAGTCTTTCACTGGCTTTACGCGGTAAATATAAGGGAAATACAGACCGTTTAGAACAAACAGTTATGAAGGTTTTGGGCAATTTCCGCTGCCCTCACCTTGAACGAGAAATTAGTCCTGAAGAATGTATTAATTTCCGTGAACGTAATGCACCTACTCAGAATCCAGTAGAAATGCGGCATTGGAGAACATGTCAAAAATGCCCGCTAGCATGTAAGAAAAAAAGTAGAAAAGACATTTTTTAGAGGTAAACAAATGGCTGATTTAGCAGACTTAGCTGGAGAAATAGCAGATGAGAATTTAGCTCATACGCTTGAAAATCGACAGCAATATGACACTGAAAGTGAGTTGGATTGTGATGATTGCGGCTCTGAAATTCCAGCTCAACGTAGAGCACTTGGTGGGGTGACACGCTGTATTGAGTGTCAAACCAATTTTGAAGCAAAACAAAAGCATTTTAAGTAGGAAAAATATGAACGCAATTATAGAGATCCCAGCAGGATATCGCATTGATGCAAAAGGCCGTTTGATTCCCGTTGATCAAATTAAAGCGATTGATATTGAACGTAGTGATTTGGTTGAACGTTTGATTGGTGGTGCCAAGGAACTTCAACAGCAAATGCTGACATTTAAAAAACTGGCATTTGGAGATATTGCGGCTTTTATTCAACTTTCAGCTGAGCAGCATGGTGTGCAACTGGGTGGCAATAAAGGCAACGTGACGCTATTTAGTTTTGATGGTAAATACAAAATTGTGCGTCAAAGTCAGGAAAGCATCCGTTTTGATGAAAGCTTACAGGCTGCCAAAGCTTTAATTGATGAATGTATTTCTGAATGGGCTGCAGGCTCTAACGACAACATTCGTGTGCTAATCAATGACGCTTTCCAAGTCGATAAGGAAGGAAAAATCTCCACTGGTCGTGTCTTAAGCCTACGCCGTTTAGACATTCGGGATGAAAAGTGGCTACGTGCGATGGATGCCATCAGTGACAGTATCATTGTGACGGATAGCAAAAGCTATGTGCGCTTTTACGAGCGTGATGCAGAAGGCAAATATCAAGCAATTTCACTCGATTTTGCAACAGTTTAAAACCCTATACCTTTTCCCACACCTCAGTGTGGGAAAGGCCTCAAACTTTAATATAACTTAGGTGAAAATCATGAACAAAGCTGAACTTATTCAACACATGGCTGTAACAGCAGGAATTAATAAAACTCAAGCTACAGCAGCTTTACAGGCTTTTGAAACGGCTGTTATCGATGAATTATCTAATGGTAGAACGTTAGAACTCAAAGGCTTTGGCACTTTTAAAATTACTGAGCGCGCCGAGCGCCCTGGGCGCAATCCAAAAACAGGTGAAACCCTTATCATCCCCGCGACAAAAAGCCCAAGCTTTAAGGCTGGTAAAGCATTCAAGGATGCTGTGAATTAATGCGATTCAAAACTAACTGATTTAACAAAAAACAAAAGGTCCCGCCTTTTGGCGGGATTTTTTTGGTCAAAATTTAGGAAAAACCATGATTATTAAAAATGAAGATTTAGACAAATTGCCACCAGAAGTCGTTATTAGCCTTGGAGAAACACCATGAGTCTAAGCAAAGAACAAAAGGCTTTCGCTATAAGCGAATTAGAGACTTATAACCATGTCCAATTGAAATGTGACGGCTATGATATCTCACTTAGAATCCAACGACATAAGATGAAATTGGTTGTCGGTATCTATGTGAATGGAACCGTCAAAGGTATTTGGTCAATGGAGCATGAAAAGCACCCAGAAGCTAAATATTTAGCACCACATTACATCAAACTCTATAAGCCAAGCCAAAAACAAAGAATCATTAAAGTTTGGGGAAAGCGTCGTGCATATCAAGAATATCCAGAGCTTGATACTAAACGTGAATATCGTCTTCCCTATTTTGCCAATGCAACCAAAGCCATTAACCACTTGATCAAAGTCAGCGATTCAATTGAACTTCTAACGGCGGAGCTAGAAACATGAAAAAAGTATCTCGTAATGATCGTTTAGCCACAATTCACATGGGCAAAAACGCGTTGAATCTGGATGAAGATACTTACCGCGACATGCTTGAGCATGTTACTGGCAAGCGATCTGCCAAAGATATGGACATGGATGACTTGCTAAAAGTCATTCAGCATCTAGATCAACTTGGTTTTTCCAAACGCAATTTTGGTAAGAAACCCAAAGTGAAGCTGTCTAAAGAAGCTTTGATCGGAAAAATTGAGGCGCATTTAGCGGAACAGAAACTGCATTGGAATTATGCAAAAGGTATTGCAAAACAAATGTTTCAAAAGGAAGCGTTAGAATTTTGTGCAGAAAACGAACTCTGGCGTATAGTGGCAGCATTGGAGTACAAAGCTAAGCGGGCCACTAATGAAACAAGACGAGTACCTAAACAAACTACCAGAAAACCTGCGGCTGATCATTCAGCTGACTGACTATCGAACTGCCATGATTCTGACTAAGCATTATGGCGGTTTTGATTATAATTTCCCTCCTCTTAAAACCATTTCTGAAAGCCATGAACTCGCTGAGCTTCTTGGCTTCAATAACTTAAAAAAGCTTTGCCAGTATTGGAATGGGGTTCCTATATATATTCCTAAATCTGATCGTTACCTTGGCCTTTTGCGTGATAAACGTATTGAGCAAGATTTAGAAGAATTGGGGGCAACAACCCAAGTACAACGTGAATTGGCAAAGAAATATAACGTTACTCCGCGTTGGATACGTTCAGTTCGTAAGAAACAAGTTGATAAACCAGCCACTACAATCAAACAGGATCGGCAATTAGATATGTTTGCCTGCTAATTAAACCTTTGTTCTCCACAGACCGCCTTCATTTAGGCGGTTTTTTTATGGAAGCATTTCCGCAAGGAATAGATCGCAAAATCATCAAAACTTACAAGACGTTAAATAAGAGTTTATTTAAATGTCTGAAGATCAAAAAAAGAAGTTTGTGCTATCGAAACTGAGCTTAGGCCGTCTTGATGGTGTACATGCTGACTTGGTTAAAGTCGTTAAACGTGCAATTGAAATCACTCCACAGGATTTCATGGTTACTGAAGGCGTGCGTACTAAAGAGCAGTGCTATATCAACTATGGTAAAGGCCGAACCGCAGCCCAATGCACTGCAAAAGGTGTACCTGTAAAGTATGCCCAACCTAAAGCTGCCAAAGTCACTTGGTTGAATAATCCTCTTTCCAGTAAACACGTAACAGGCAAAGCAGTTGATTTGGTGCCTTATCCTGTTGATTGGAATGATTTAACTAAGTTTGACCAAATGGCTCAGGCTATGTTTGCTGCTGCCAAAGAGTTAGGTGTTTCAATTCGTTGGGGTGCAGATTGGGACAATGACGGTAATTACCGCGAAAAAGGTGAATATGATTCACCGCATTTTGAACTTTGAGGAATCCGATCATGAGCCATAAAAAATCTAAAGTTCCTCATTCATTGATTCAAACCCGTATTCAGCAAGGCGTTCGGGCACAAATTGAAAAACGTGGCAATGCTGATTATCAGCATGGATATGAAACTGGGCAAAAAGACCTTCAGTTGATTGTGAATGCCAATGAGTCCAACAAGATTCAACAGTTGCGTTTAAACGCCTCAAATCTTGAGAGTCGGTTAGATCAATCAATGCTGACGCTCAGTAAAAAAGATGCGTTGTTGATTGAACAAGGCCAAACCAACAATGCCCAAATCCAACAGATTTTTGACCTTAAACATAAACTAAAGCAGAGCGAAGCCAACCTACAAACTGTTCGTCAAGAATACGTCATGGGCGTTAGTGGAAATGTAAACAATGGATTCTTTGTCCATAACTGGCGTGATGGTGGCAAATGGCTAAGCAACATGTTTTTTAGCTTGATTGCATTCTTTGCTGTTACGCCTATTCCACCTGAAGTGCTTGCTGTACTACCCGACAACATTCGCATGTACGTGATTGCATTCTGTGCGTTCTGCGGCTGTTTCAGCCGTTTTATTAATCAAAGTAAAGGCATTACGCAATGGTCCTCAAAGTCTTAGTGCGTAAACGTCCTGTAGTCGTGCTGGTGTATGCAGTCATGGATATTTATGACTGTATATGCCACCCGATCCAAAGCTTTCAATATTTAAAAAAGAGAATCCGACATGCAAAAAAAAATTACGTTCTCCCCCAAAGCGATCATTAGTCTTGCGGACTTCGTTCTCAAAAATTATGGACACATATACGAGACAGTCGAAAAAGGCATTGAGATTACCAAGAAGACTTATGGAAATATCAAGCTGACTTCTGAAGCTGTCTATAACCTACTTCGTACTACAGCCAACTATATGCAGGCCGTTGAAAATGAAGGTGTACTCAAAGGCGTGGCGAAGAAGAAGGCTGTGCTGGAGTTCATTGTTAAAGAGTATCTTGAAACAACGGCAGAAATTAAAGCCATTTGGGCTGGTTGGCGAACGACTGTGTCTTGGTTTATTGATCAGTTGATTGCCATGCTGAATAGTGGCCGCTCAGTACTTCAGACCTTTGTGGGTTAAGGGGGAAATGTGGCGATTCAATTAGAGGCTTATCAATGGATCATGATTCTAATCACGATCATTGGCACCGTCATTGCGACCATTAAGATTTTATGGGGCCGCATTGAAGAAAACCTGAATAACAACTTTCAAGTCATGCAAACCAAACTTGAAGATGTTGCTAAGCAATCTGCTCAAAACTCGGATGACATTCGTGATCTGGAACGTAAGTTCTATAAGTTTCAGATTGATTTGCCGCACACCTATGTTGCCCGTGAGGACTACATCCGCGGCCAAACTGTGATTGAAGCTAAGCTTGATGCTTTGGCTTTAAAAATTGAAAACGTTCAAATACGCCAAGGAATGAATAAACAATGACAGATCTCGTAAAAGCACGTCGTGAAAACATGCGTTGGTTGTTACTGAATGCACTGAACAATGCCCGACCACTGGGTGCAATGGACGTTTTAGTTCTGACTGTGGTTCAAGCCATTTATCCAGATGCTACCGCCAATGAACTCCATGCTCAACTGGCCTATTTGGAAAATAAAGAACTGGTTGATATTAACCGTAAACCTGATGGGCATTGGCACTCTATCCTTAGTTCTAACGGCATTGATGTAGTGGAATATACCGTTGACTGTCCTGCTGGTATTGCCCGCCCGACGAAGTATTGGGGGTAAATATGGCAAAGCCCTCTGCAATTGATAAGTTAAATCCTGACGATAAGTTTTGGTTAGATACCTGGTTCAAAGATAAAGGCTTTTGTGGCTATGTCGAGATTGCCGAAATATTGATGGAGCGAGGATATAGCATCAGCAAATCCAGTGTCCACCGCTATGGGCAAAAGCTTGAACAGAAACTTGCTGCGGTTCAAGCCTCTACCCAAGCTGCCATACTGATTGCTGATGCTGCACCTGACGATGGTGACGTGCGTTCCCAAGCGGTGTTATCACTGATTCAAACAGAGCTTTTTAATGCCTTAATTGCATTGCAAGAGTCGAATGACCCTGATGCTGATCCTGCTGACCGCTTAGCCCTTATTGCAAAATGCGGTAAAGGGATTGCTGAAATTACCAAGGCATCTGTGAATCAGAAAAAGTGGATGTTGGACGTTCGTGACCGTGCTGAGAAAGCAGCTCAAGCGGTTGAAAGTATCGTTAAAAAAGGTGGTTTATCTGCTGAAGTTGCTGCTGATATTCGTGCTCAAATTCTAGGAATTGCCAAATCATGACAAATAGCCCAGTTGATCTTTTACAGCCTGACTTTGATAGTAAGATTCCAGCAGTACTGCTGCCTTATCAGCAAGAATGGATTGCAGATAAAAGCCCGTTAAAAATTGGTGAAAAGTCTCGTCGTATTGGTTTGACCTGGGCAGAAGCTGCTGATGCTGCGTTAGAAGTTGCAAGTGATAGATCCGCTGGTGGTCAGAACTGTTATTACTTAGGTTATAACAAGGACATGACTGTTGAATTTATTCAAGCCTGTGCAATGTGGGCACGTGCCTATAATCTGGCTGCTGCTGAAATGGAGGAAGGTATTTGGGAAGATGGTGATAAGGAAATTAAAACTTATATTATTCGATTTCCAAATTCAGGCTTTCGTATTGAAGCCCTCACCAGTCGTCCTTCCAACTTACGTGGTCGTCAAGGTCGTGTCATTCTTGATGAGGCAGCCTTCCATGAAGATTTAGATGAGCTTTTAAAAGCTGCCATGGCTTTATTGATTTGGGGCGGTTGTGTGCGGGTGATTAGTACCCATGACGGTGACGATAACACATTTAATGAGTTAGTGAATGAGATCCGCGCAGGTAAGCGCAAAGGCACAGTGCATCGGATTACGTTTAGTGAAGCAGTGGCTGAAGGCTTATATATGCGGGTGTGTTTACGTCGTGGCATTCCTTATGTCCAAGCTGAAGAACAGGCTTGGGTCGATGATGTTTATAGCGTGTATGGTGATGCAGCCGATGAAGAACTTGACGTGATCCCAAGTAAAGGCGGGGGTCATTGGTTGCCCTACTCTTTGCTTGAAGCACGTAAGGATCATTCTGTACCTGTTATTCGTTTTGAAGCACCTAAGTCTTGGGAGAACTTCGATAATGTTACAGAGTTTGCACGTAATGCTTTGGTTGATGAATTTTTTGAAGAACAATTAAAACCAATTTTAGAAAGTATTCCTAAAACGCATCGCACCTTTTATGGCTTGGACTTCGCACGTAAAAAGAACGCCTGTAGTTTTTGGCCTTTGGTTGAAGCGAAAAATACCCGCAAGCGTATTCCTTTTTTATTTGAAATGTTTGGTGTGCCTTACAAACAGCAAGAACGCTTTTTACAGTTGATTATTAAAATGCTGCCCAACTTTAACCGCGCTGCGCATGATGCCACAGGTAACGGTGGCTTCTTAGCTGAAGCAATGAAAGTACTATTTGGTGAACGCATTGAAGCGGTGATGATTAACGAAACGTGGTATCGAGAAAATACACCGCACTTTAAGTCTGCGTTAGAAGATGGCGATATTGAGAATATCCCTGCCGATCAAGACGTGCTCGATGACCATCGCGCATTTCAATTAGTGAAAGGTGTAGCACGTATTCCCGAACAAGGTAAATCAAACACTAAGAATAAAAGCCGACATGGTGATAGTGCGATTGCACATTTATTGGCTGACTATGCAGCTAAAAACCCAACTAGCCCGATTGAGTTTATTGCATTACCGGATGCAGTAGAACGTGAAGATAATGCCGATGATTACGCGTTTTTAGAACGTGGTTGTATATAAGAGAGAATGAAGATGCCGACACAAAAGATGAGTTTAAACGCAACGCCACAACGTATTAATGTGGGTGAAAATGGTGTACGTGTACAAAGCCGTGGTGGTACGCCTTTTTTGTGGTGCGAACGTGGCACATTGCCTACGGGTGATGCATTACAAGCTGCGCATAGTGATCGTGATATAGCCATTGGTTATGCGACGACTATTTATGTGTGGTCTGAGCATGGTGTATTTGATGTGGTGGTGACAGGAGCAACATAATGTTAAAACTTGGTGCGCCTGGTATTCGTGGGCGAAATACGTTTTATATGGGGCCGAGTAGTAAAAAGGCGTTTGACCCTGCAAGTTTGTTTAAAAATGGGGAGCAGGGGTTTTTGCTTGATCCTAGCGATCTAAGCACAATGTTTCAGGATGCGGCGGGTACTGTTCCAGTTACGGCTGTGGGGCAGCCTTTGGGGTTGGTGTTGGATAAGAGTAAGGGGCTGGTTATGGGCTCTGAGCTTATAATCACACTAGACTTAACGACATGGGCTACTGTGAACTCACCAGAAGTAACAAAAAATACCTTCACGACAGCCGCTACCGGTGGGGTTAGGCTTGACGGTGTTTTGCAAAACGGTACGTGGTACAAGTGTATTGTGGAGCTTGATTCTACTGTTGGTGTTCAGCTATATGGTGGGCAACAGGTAGTCACACTTCCCGGGACAGGCCGCAGAACAATAACACTGTATTACGAGGCTAGCGCTGCGGGATTTTATTTTCGAAATTCTGGTGCTGGTACAACGACAATTCATTCGCTATCTATTGAGAGTATTGCCGGAAATCACGCCTACCAAACCACATCCGCATCACGACCTATTCTTCGTAAGAATGCTGTAACAGGTGCTAATTACTTAGAGTTTGATGGGTCTGATGACTTCTTGCAGATAGCTAATATTGACTTCTCCGCTACGGATAAAATGAGTCTGTTTACAGGGGTTAGAAAAAACGCCAGTTCTGTTCGGATATTGTGTGAGCTAAGTTCTAACATGAACTCGAATAGTGGGTCTTTTTATCTAACAGCACCAGAGACAGGGCAAGGGCAGTACGGCTTTAAAGCAAGAGCAAATGCAAATCAACAAACTTCGATGACTGCGTTAACACAAAATACAAGTATTGACGATATATGTGTTTTATCAGCATCAAGTGATTTGTCAGCAGATAGAAATACAATACGAAGAAATGGTCTTTTATCCGCTATAAGCTACGATCTAGGTACAGGCAACTTTGGAAACTACCCCTTGTTCATTGGTAGACGCAGTGGAACTTCACTCTCATTCAACGGACACATCTACAGCTTAATTTGTGTCGGGAGATTAACAACAGACAGTGAAACAAAAGCTCTCGAAAAAGAAATCGCTAAACTTACAGGAGTATCTTTAAATGTTTAATTTATCAGTCGTCAACATCATTCCGCTCGCATACCTTGATTTAATCAATGCTCTAGCAGAAGCATACGGCTGTGGTCCCAACAATATGTCTGTGCCGCTTTACACTAATGATGAGCTAACACATTACGGTTGCCACAGTTTTTGGCGTATAGATGACTATGCCGAATTTAGCAGTGATGAGCTGCGTAATGCGTTTATCAGTCAGTTAGATGCAGAGCTACAAGCACCGATGCAAGCGGCTATTTCTAATCTTTATGAACGCGTCATTGTAGACGGAGATCCGCAGCAGAATTGGCAAGCTGCACTTGCCGAACTCGGTTTAACTGAACATAATGCAGAAAAAACAGACATAGATAGTTTAATAGAATCATGACTACACAAGTAAAACGTACATTTCTGCAAAGTTGTATGCGCTGGACTATTATTTTAGCTGGTACAGTACTCTTGGCTTTTTGTTTGATTATCGGCTTTTTAACAGTTAAAGATTCTTTCTTTTCTGAAAAAGCATATTTAGAAAAAGCACAGCAACATGAGCAGAATTATCATTTACTTGCGCGTGGCTCAATCAATCATGCAAAAATTTGCAATGCTGCGTTAGATGCATTGAAGTATTACCAAAAAGCCAACGATCAAGAAAAAATCAAGCTGTTTGAATATATTGTTGTTGATGATAAGTGTCTTTAATCCACTTATATATGGAAGTAGTTCCACAGGATTAAATCTAAAAGCCTTTTTACAATAAGCACAATACCCGTATTGTGCTTTTTATTATGGCTAAAAAAAAGAAATTGAACAAAGACTTATCTGCGCTCAGTGAACAACAAACAGCGCAAATAGGCTGGACGCTACAGCAGTGGCAAGAACATCCCGTGATTGGTCTAACGCCCCATCGTCTACATGGGCTACTCACTGGAGCCGAACAAGGCAACCTATCTGCTATGGCTGATTTAGGCGCAGACATGGAAGAACGCGACGGACATATTTTTTCAGAATTAGCCAAGCGTAAAAAAAGCATTAATGGCTTACCGTGGACAATCAACGCCTGCAAACGTGCTGATGCAAAAGACAAAAAGATTGCTGAAGAAGTGGCGGTGTGGATTGATGAGATCCCCGATTTTGAAATGATGCTGTTTGATGCGTTAGATGCGATTGGTCACGGTTATAGTTGTCATGAAATTGTATGGCATAACGTCGAAAATATTTGGCTACCTGCCCGCTTTGAGCATCATTTATCACGCCACTTTATGACACCAGTGGATAAGCCCAACCAACTACGTATTAATGACGGCTCTATGCATGGCGCTGAATTTTTAGCATGTGGTTGGTTTAATCATTTCCATAAAGCCAAGTCGGGCTATATTGCGCGTTCAGGTTTACATCGTGTTTTAGCGTGGCCTTTTCTGTTTAAAAATTATGGCGTGCGCGACATCATGGAGTTTTTAGAAACTTATGGCTTGCCCACAAAGCTAGGGAAATACTCAGAAGGTGCAACTGATCAAGAGAAAATGACGCTGCTACGTGCTGTTATGTCGATTGGTCGTAATGCAGGCGGTATCATTCCCAAAGGCATGGATATTGATATTCAAGCTGCGACTCAAGGCGACACAGACAACCACATGGCATTGATCCGCTGGTGTGAACAGACGCAAAGTAAAATCATCTTAGGTGGTACGTTACTGAGTCAAGCCGACGGCAAGAGTTCAACAAATGCGCAAAGTAAGACGCATGAAAATCAGTTTGAAATTTTAATTGAATCGGATGCTAAGCAGTTGGCGCGTTCTATTAATGACAGCTTGATTGCACATTTAATGCGGGTCAATTATCCGGAAGTTGACCCGCGCCATTATCCTGTTTTTTGTTTTGATACTACAGACACAGAAGACTTAGAAACATTTAGTGAAAGTATGAGTAAGCTTGTGACCACAGGCATGCAAATTCCTGTGGCATGGGCACATCAGCGTGCTGGTATTCCAATGCCCAAACATGGCGAAGCAGTTCTAACAACGCCACAGCTTAACTTAGCGGCCAATTATTATCAGCCTAACCTCATGCAAACCCGACTTGCTGCTAACAGTCAGCAGCTACCGCTGGCGCAACAAGCAATTCATTTAGCAGTGCAAGACGAGCTTAAAAATGCTCAAAACTTAACTGAACAATGGATGTATGACTTTATTCAGCAGATTCAAAACGGCAAGACCGATGCTGAAATTTTAGCGATGCTCAGCGATATAAACCCGCAGGATGATGAAAATGCACTGCAAGAAAAATTAACCACTTTGATTTTTGCCGCAGAAACGTTAGGTCGCTTAAGCGCAAGTGAGGAGCTATGACAGCACATCGCCCAGAACTCACGGCATTACTTAAACGTAAGCCTGAAGATGCTATCGAGTACTTGCAAGACAAAGGTTTTAAAATCGGTTGGGATTGGCACGAAACTTTAGATGATGCACATAGCCGTGCATTTACTGTGGCTAAAGTGGCTAAAGTAGATTTACTGCATGACATTCGTAGCAGCTTAATTACTGCGTTAGAAAAAGGTCAAACACTAGAGCAATGGAAAGCGGATCTGATACCGACTTTGCAAAAAAAAGGTTGGTGGGGAAAGCAAACCGTGATCAATCCTGCGGGTGTAGAGCAGAACGTGCAGCTTGGATCGCACCGACGCTTACGCACCATCTTTGATACAAACATGCAAAGTGCATATAACGCGGGTCGTTATAAAACAATGTTGGCGAGTACAGCAACACGCCCAATCTGGGAGTGGCGGCATGTAAGCATGCAAAACCCACGCAAAAAACATCAAGCTTTAAATGGCGTGATGTTTCGTGCAGATGATCCGTTTTGGACCGTGGCATTTCCTGTTTCTGAGTTTGGCTGTAAATGTTATGTGATTGCACGCTCTGAACGTGAAGCAGCTGGACGTGAGATTTTAAGCAGCCAAGGTTATACAACTGAATACACCGAGCAAATTGGTACAGGTCAGCCTGTTTTAGCCAAACGTGTGCGCTTTGATATTCCAACGCAAAGCGGGCAACTAAGTTTTAGCCCCGCCGCAGGCTTTAGTAATAGCCCTGTCACAAGCTATGCAATGGATGCAGTTTTAGCAGAACGTGCATTAAAAGGTACAACGAGCTTAAACCAAGTGGCTCAAGTGTTAACTGCCACGCCCCGTTTAAAAGCGCACCATGCTTTTATTGACAATACATTGAGCTTTGCCCAAGTACAGAATAAGACCAGCACCATTGCAGTGTTAGATGATGTGGCAGTGAGTAAGCTCGGCAGCGTGGGTAATCCGATTATCTTGTTGGGTGACGATGTTGTGCTCAATACTCGACTGCTCAGCACCGAAGAATTTAAACAATTGCCATTACTGATGCCCACACTGCCGCGCTATTACAATCCAATTCGTGAGCATTTTGTTTATGTTTATGATGATGTGGCGCTGATTATTGAAAATAAAAACACGATGCAAGTGACGCAAATTGTGCCTACAGTCAGCATTGATTTTGTGGAGTTAGATGCCCTATGACCACAATTACACTCGACAACAGTGAGTTAAGACGTCGTTTAGAATATGCGGCTGCAAAACTTGAACAGCCAACTGAACTGACGGCTGCTATCTCAAACAGTTTTTTAACTGTGGTTGATGATAATTTTGAAAGTGAGGGTCGCCCTGCTTGGGCGGGGTTAAGCTTAGTGACATTGGCAAAACGTAAAGCAGGCAAAATTCTCACGCAAAGCGGACGCTTAAGAAATTCTATTCAAGGCTTTCATTCAGCAGACGAAGCAGGCGTAGGGACAAACTTAATCTATGCAGCAACGCAGCAATTTGGAGCTAAGCAAGGCGCATTTGGTCGAACTGCACGCAATGGCCCAATTCCGTGGGGGGACATCCCTGCCCGTGGCTACATGCCATTTAGAGCCGATGGCAGCTTACAAACAGAAGCTGAACAAGCTGTTTATGACGATGTTGACCATTTTTATCAAAAGTTATTTTAAATTGATGTGATGTATAGCGTTAGATAAGCGTTAGATTGTTTTATTTTGAGTTTTATAAAGCAAATAGATCAATCTTATATCTTGAGAATAAAAAGCGTGTCAGCGTGATTGTATGAGGATTTATGATTTTGAATAAAAAAGCAGAATTTGAAGCATGGCTTGCTGAGCATGAAGAATATAGCAAGCTGATCTATATTTACGGTCAAGACTTATTAATGTGTGAAGATCAGCAATACTGCATTTTAGCAGTTCGGCTTGCGTATCATGCCTATTTATTACAATTCTCAGCATAGTTTTTAATATTCATGACGCCCCTAAATTGGGGCTTTTTTTATGGCTAAAAAAATGGAAGTAATTCCACACGATTAAATTTTTGCTGCATTGAATAATGAAGACTCTTAGCAATTGAGCAAAGCCATGAAGCTTAAAACCCTTGTTGCTGCTTGTTCTTTAGTCATGCAAGCAACTGATGACACACAGTATCTTGTCTTAATTCCTGAAGGCACGTTCAAAGGTGCAGATGGTCGCCCGACAGATGCACCGCATTGGGTATTAACGCCTGAGCGCGGTCAGCAAATTGTGGCTGCTTTAAATCAACGTGGTGTGGATATGGTGATTGACTATGACCATGCCACGTTAGACAACGAGCAAAAACAACAAGGCAATGCCCCAGCATCAGGTTGGTTAAAAGCAGGTGGATTCACTTATGTAGAGGGGGTCGGGGTATGTAGTGAAAATTATCAATGGACTGACAAAGCCCAAGCTGCCATTGCAGCAAATGAATATAAGTATTTATCCCCTGTTCTTTATTACACAGCAACGGGTGAAGTGGTCGGGCTGCATTCATCAGCATTGACCAACAAACCGAATCTTGACTTGCCGCAGGCAAAACTTGCGGCTTTATCTGAAGAATTTTTAAGCACGGATTCATTTATGAATGAAGAATTATTAGAACGCTTGCGTTGGATGCTGAATTTACCCATCACTGCAACAGCAGAAGATATTTCAGCAGAACTCGAAAAATTAAAAGCACAGCTTGCTGAAAAGTCGGGTGTGACCATTGCTGCCAATGGTCAGCATTTATTTGATGCTTTGGCTGCATTAGATGGGCGGCTGGCTGCTAATGCTGAGTTCGTGCAGATTGCAAGCATTGAACCTTTAACAGAATTTCAACCCGATCCAAACAAGTGGGTCCCGATGGCAGTCTATCAAGAAGCCCTGCAACAAGGTCAATCTTTGGCTGCAAATGCCGAGCAAGAAAAGTTTGATCAAGTGTTTACTGCGGCATGTAGCGATGGTCGTCTAACGGGCAAAGCCACAATCGACTGGGTTAAACAACGCGCTCAAACCGACGTTGCAGGCACGATTGCTTACATCGAAGGCTTACCGAAAATTGCAGCTTTAACACAACAGCAAAGCAAAACTTTAAATATTGCTGCAAACCAGCAGCAGCCAGGTCAGCAATTCACGCCTGAAGATTTAGCGGTGGCTCAGTCAATGGGTGTTCAACTAGGAGCAGATGCATGAGTAGCATTTTATTAAATGGGCGTGATCGTCAAACGCCACGTCGTAGCGTTGACATTATTGTGGTGCCAGTCAAAGCGGGTCAATTGGTGCGTGCTGGCTTTATTGCAGTGGTGGATGCCACTGGCTATGCAATCGAAGGTAAAACAGGCACAGGCCTCACTTATCTTGGCATCTTTGACGAAACGATTGACAACACAGCGGGTACAGACGGTGCAGCGCAAGTACGCATTCTTCGTCAGCAAGCCTTTTTGTTTGACAATGCGGCAGCAGATCCTGTGCTGCAAGCAAGCTTAGGCAAGAAATGTTTTATCACAGATGCATCAAGTGTATCGGCAACAAGTGGCACAAATACAAAGTCTGAAGCAGGCATTGTTTTAGCAATTACAAATGAAGGGGTATGGGTAGCATGACAATTCAAGTCAATGGCGCACGTTTAAGCGCAGTCTTTTTAGCATTAAGCACAGCATTTAATAATGCATTTAAAAGCACAGAAACGCAGTGGCCGAAAATTGCCACAGAAGTACCGTCAAATAGTGCTTACCAGCAATACACCTGGTTAGCCAATTTCCCTGGTATGAAAGAATGGGTGGGTGCAAAGCAGAAAAAGAAACTCAGTGAATACGAATATGTGATTCGTAATAAGCCGTATGAAGCGACCGTGGTGGTGAGTCGTGACGATATTGAAGATGATCAACTGGGGATCTATAAGCCACAAGCCGAAGGTGCTGCTTATTCTGCTGCATTGTGGCCCGACGAATTGGTATTTAAAGCCGTGAATGAGGGCTTTAATAGCAAGTGTTATGACGGTCAATCGTTCTTCTCAACAGCTCACCCCGTCGGCAAAAAGACAGTCAGCAACAAAGGCACAAAAAAGCTCAGTATTGTGTCATTAGAAGCTGCTCAAAATTCGTATGGTGCTGCACGTACTGCGTTACGTGAAATGAAAGATGAAGATGGTCGTCCGTTAAACGTGAACCCGAACATCTTACTTGTGCCGCCTGCGTTAGAAGATATTGCTAAGTCATTGATGACCAGTGAACAACTGCGCGATGGTGAAAACAACATCTATAAAGGTACGGCAGAAGTGGTGGTTGCCCCGTGGCTTACTAGCTCAAGTGCATGGTTCTTACTTGATTGTACTAAGCCACTTAAGCCGTTTATTTATCAGCCGCGTAAAAAGCCTGTGTTTGTATCGCAAACTGATCCGAATGCTGACGATGTCTTTAACAAAGCTGAATATGCCTTTGGTGCAGAAGCTCGCGGCGCTGCGGGCTACGGACATTGGCAATTGGCTTACGGTTCTGACGGTTCAACAGACTAAATAAAGGCGGTGCAGCATGAGTTATGTAACTAAAGACGCGATGTTAAAAAAGTTTGGTGAGCGTGAGTTGCGCGAGCTAACCGATAACGAAGCCCCGTATTTAGATGCCATTAATGATGACAAGCTAAATGCAGCCATGCAGGCGGCAAACTCAGAAATTGATAGCTATTTAATTGGACGCTATGCCTCTCAATTGCCGTTCCCATCTGTGCCGCATTTTTTACAATCTTTGGCCTGTGAGATGGCACGTTATCATGCAGCAACAGGTGCGATGAGTGATAACGATCCGATTCAAACACGTTATAAGGCAGCATTAGCAACCTTAGATAAATTGGCAAAAGGTCAGATTAGCTTGGGCGGTAATCCCGCTGGTGAGTCTGCCCCGCTGCCAACCTCTAATAATAATGTCATGTGGTCGGTGGGTCGTCGTGACTTTGGTGGCGGGAGTTGGTAATGAGTTTAGACTTTTTACAGATTGAGCAAGCCATGAAAGACTTGATGGCGGCTCAAGTTGAATCGAAAGCATGGCCTTGGGTGCGAGAAATCAAAACCTATGGCGGTGAGTTTGACGATGACATTACTGCCATCATTAAACATTTTCCTGCCATTTGGGTGACGTTTGCCGGTTCACGTAAGGCCGTACAAAGCAGCTATGACAAGACTGAATATCATGTCAATTTTGCGGTGCTGGTCGGTGCGCGTAGCATGCGCAATGAAGAAGCGCAGCGCCACGGAGCAGGGCGTGAAATTGGCGCATATCAAATGCTGATTCATGTACAAAACTTACTTACCAATAATTCACTGGGTTTAAAGGGTTTAGCACCTTTAAGCCTAGGCACCACCAAAACCATTTTTAATACCAAAACGCGTGATCAAAGTCTAAGCGTGTTTTCACAAGAATTTAGCACCTCTTATACGATTCATGCGTCTGATCGAAAACGTGAAGAAGATGCAACAGAAGCGTATTTAGAACGTGTGTTTGTCGATTATTTCTATGACGATCCGGCAGCAAGCATTGCTCAAGATCAAGTTGAACTCAAACAAGGATAACAACGCATGAGTGTTCAAGCTAGCATTGCGACACCAGGTATTTATCTTGGTGTAAATACCAATACATCCCGCGCAGGTTTACCTGCCAATTTACATCAAGTTTTATTTATTACTGCTGATACAAAAGTGATGAATCAGCCTGTGGCGATTTATGACAAAGCCGATGCTGACGATAAAATTGCGGCTGATTCAGCAGTCAGTAAGATGATTACCGCTGCGGTTAAAACCAATCGTTTGATTGATGCGTATGCGATTACTAAAGCAACAGAATTGGATGACACTTTAGATATTATTGCACCACTCGGTCATACGATTTTAGCGTTAGATGCTGCACCAGTCGGTGATGATACCGAAGCATTGATTGATCATTTGGAATTTGTGTCCGGGGCAATTGAGAAAAAGCCCGCAATTTTAGTGGTGCCATTTACCGATATTGAAGCAGCGACCACGTTTGCAGCACAAGCTGCGGTTGAAACCTCGTACCGTGTAGTGGCAGCTTGCTACCACGGTGCTACAGGTCAAGATGCGCAAATTGCAGGGGCAATGGCAGCAGCATTAGCAGATTCTAACGACCCTGCGCTACCGTTTAACGGTGTGACTTTAGAAGGTGTAGCTGCGGTTGATGATCAGTATAAGCTGACCTTTGAACGTCAAGAACGTGCATTAAAAGCTGGCGTATGTGTGATTGCCACAGGTGTAGATGGCAAGCCTGAGATTGTACGTGCTGTTTCAACATATCGTAAAAACAAAGACACGGGCGAAAGCGATACCTTAATGCTGGACATTAACGCTGCTTTAACGATTGACTACACACGCAAAGTGATTCGTCAAGAATTGAGTAAGCAACCACGTCGTAAAAATACAGCGGCACAACGTCGTCATGTGCGTAGTGTGATTTTAGCGCAACTGGTGAAGCTCGATGACGCTGAGATTTTAAAGAACGTTAAAGAACGTGCAGATGAATTGACCGTGACTGCCGATCCGATTGATGACTACCGTGCCAATGCTTCGATTCCTACGGATTGGGTACGTGGTATGCATGTCATTGCTGGTACGTTAAACGTTTACTAATTGGGTGGTTTTATGGAATATGCTTTAAGTAATGAAGATGTGCAAGAAAAGGTGATTCATAAAATTTATAGCTATACAGCTAAAGGTAATGGTCACAATTTATCTGGTCGTGTATGCGCACAAAACATGGATCATGCTACGTATCAAGTGATTTCAATTGTTAGTCAATATGGTGGCGGTATGAATGTCAAAGTTACTCAAATGGCTAGTCAAGAATTAGCAATGAAAGAATGGCAAGCAGAACACAAGGCGATTCATTAAAAAACTATGACGTTTTGACTACCCAAAAGAAGCCCCTAAATTGGGGCTTTTTTTATGGAAGTAATTCCACACGACACGATAAATAAAGCCATCAATAATGACCCTATCTTAACGTTAGAGTTTAAAAAATGGCTGAAGAAGCAGTAGGTACAATCGTACTGATGGTCGATGGTCAAGAATATGACTGTGCATCATGCGATGCTCAAGCACAAACAGGGAATCGTCCAATCCCAACGATGAACCGCAAAATGCGCACCAAGTATGTTGCAAAAGGTAATAAAGCATTTAGCTTAAACGTGGCTGTGGTGATTCCAGATGGCAAAGACACGGTCAATTGGGACAGCTTAGAAGGTGCGCAAATTGCGATTGAGTCAGTCAGTGGTAATCATCGCACCACTTACGTTGATTGTTTCTCGACAGAAGTCAGCGAAGCTTATTCTGTCGACGGTGAAACGCGTCGTACTGTGGCAATGTTTGCTTTGGATAAATTACAGGAAGATATTTAATGGTACATATTGAAGGTGAATTACCGGTTGCAATCAAACTCACTGTCGGTCAAGAGCATTTATCACTTAAACAAGTGATCATGACGCAAATGACTGCCGTTGAATATTTAGAAGCACAAGTCAAGATTTTACCAGGGCAGTATATTGCCATTGGTGATCTAGCCTCTATGACTAAGCTGATTGATGACCAAGGCAATGCCCATCAAATGACGTATGAGATGCTGGCAACGTCGTCTAAATCAAATTTAAATTATTTGGAAAAATTAAATAGCGATTTAGAAGCAAAGGAAAAAGCCGCGAGCTAATTGATCGGGCGCGTTTAGTACGCGCCCTTTTAACTTTAGGCATTCCTTATGCCGACATTAAAGAGATGCCTTTAACTTTGGCAATTGCTTTGATTAGCTATGAAAGCGAACGGCTACACAATATTCGCTCTACTCAACCCGCGCCACCAGCAGCACCAAGGATTCAGCCAACCGTATCAGCGGGCACGAAGTATGTTGCGACGAAACGGAAGCATGCACAATGAAAAATACCACCGTATCACTCACGTTAAAAATTCAGGGCAATGCGGGTCAGCAGCTAAAACGTATTGCTGATGATCAAGTACGCTCTACGCAAAAGATTAATCAGAATTGGACACAGATTGGCACGGCTCAGGCCCGCTTTGTTAGCACAGCTAAGGCAGGTACACAAGCAACACTCAGTACTGCCAAAGCATCTGAAAAAAACTTGCAAACCAATCGAATGCTTGAGGGTGTACTACGTCAGCAAAGCATACAAACACGTTTGCAAGCGCAAGCATTTAAGCAACAACAAAGCTCTGCTGCTCAAATGTTGGCAACAATGCAACGCATGGAGCAATCAGCACGTCAGACTCGTCAGCATGTCAATAAGACTAATCAAGATTTAAAGTCATCGTCTAGCTTATGGCAAAAAGGTACGGCTGTAGCCGGTGGTACTGTAGCAGGCGGCATGGTGATTTCTAACGCTATGCAAAAGCCGCGTGACTATGCACAGCTCATGACATATATCGCGGCAACGGCATCTGGTGGTCAAGGTTTAAGTACTGCGGATCGCTTGGGGCAAATGAAAACCTTAGAAGGTTATGTACGTGATACGGTGCGTAATGGTGGTGGTAAACGTGAAGATGTGGCTGCGGCTTTAAATGAGCTGATTGCATCAGGTAAATATGACACCAGTACCGTGCAGCCTGCTTTGATGGCATCTGCTAAAACCGCTTTTGCCGCAGGTGCTGACACCATTGACGCTGCTAAAATGACCATTGCCATGCAAAACTTTGGGGTGCGCGATTTAGCATTAGCACAGGACAGATCTATGCGAGCAGGTCAAGTCGGGTCATTTGAATATAAAGACTTAGCACGTTACTTGCCCGAACAAATGGCAATGGCAAAAGTGGCAGGCTATAGCGGTGATGAAGGTTTGGTGAAATTATTGGCACTGAATCAGACTGCTAAAATTACCGCAGCAGATAGTTCAATTGCGGGTAATAACGTGGTCAACTTACTGCAAAAAATGACCAGTCGTGAACTGACTAACACGTTAGAAAAAGCCATTACTGATTTAGATGGACTACCGACTCGCGCAGTCAAAAATAAAAAAGGTAAAGTCGTTGGTCAGGGTTTTGACGTGGAAGGCTACTTTATTCAAGAGCGTGGCAAAGGTAATTATGCGGTTGAAGCTTTGGTCAAATTAGTAGATCGTGAATTAAAAGGCAATGATCGCTATACCAAATTACGTAAAGAAGCTGATGCAGCAAAGACTTCAGATGAACGTCGTCGCTTACTTGATGAAATGTCGAGTATTGCAATGGGTAGTCAGATTGGTCAGTTTATTGCAGATCGTCAAGCCATGTCAGCATTGCTTGCTGTACAACAAGGTAAAGCGGCACTGCCAGGGCTTGAAAAAGAGATTGGCGCTGCAAAAGGTACAGTCGATGCGGATCTTGCCATGATCAATCAAACAGAATGGGCCAAGAATCAAGCGTTAGAACAGGAAAAATTGTTTGCTCAGTCGAAAGCTTATGATGCGTTGTCTGGTTCACTTGGTGGTTTAAAAGATATGGTGGTGGGTGTTGCGAGTAAACATGAAACCTTAGCAGGTGCAGCTTATGGTGCAACCGTTGCGCTTACTGCTTTAGCAGGCGGTGCCACTGCCGCTGCTGTAGTTAATACTGTCGCTGGTGGTAAAGGCGGCAAGCTGGCGGGTGCTGCTGCCAAAGTGGTAGGTGGTGCTGCGATTGCTACAAAAGTGGGTGGCGGTGTGGCACTGGCAGGTGCGGCAGGTTATGGCGTAGGCACGTTAGTCAGTAAAGGGATTGAAGGCACAAGTCTAAATGACAAAATTGGAGAACTGGCTACTAAAGTTTGGGCTGCTTTAGGCAATGAAACAGCACAAGCAGCACTTGAAGCCAATGCAAAGTATGAACAAATGATTGCACAACAAGAACTGCAAAACAGCTTGTCCGCCGATATTAGTGCAAAGCTCGGTACGTTAATTGGGGTCACGCAAGCCAACGGTAAACCTGTGATTAATTACACACAGAATATCAGCCCAGTGACATCATTGCTTAGACCTCCAATGTCTAATGCAAACCGTCAAGCTGCCCCTGCCCCCGCTTACTTGTTACGTCCAAAACAGTAGTGAAAAACTATTTACATAGGTGATGAAAATGTCAAAAACAGAAGAGCGTATGATTCAAGAAACAGTACAACCTACTGTAAAACCTCACTTAACTCAGGAGCATGAGCAAAAACCTGTACGCTCACCAGAGCGTTTACCACCTTTGGATAAAATGCATGAACCCTTTAGCAAACATCGCTATAGTGGTTGGTGATTTATTACAAAACAAGTAAGGGCTTGAAATGAAAAAAACTTATGTTTTTATTTTATCCATGTTGCTTCTCATGGGATGTAGTCAAAATAATACTGAAACCGATGAAGCTGATCAAGCAATAGCGGCTCAACCAACAGAAAGTGAAATTAGTAATGGTTTAGAGAAATTATCCCTAACACAATTTATAGAAAATCTAAAACCTGATATGCAGGATACATTAGATGAGCATCCAACAGCCGCAGGTGCTCTTGCCTATTTTATTGATTTCAAGGGTATTAAACTTAATGAAATTAATAATCTACCATCAACCACAGTTGGTAAAGTTCTGAAGGATTCATATCTTGAGAAAGGAAAAAGTATCTGTTTTAAAGGAACAATTGTCCAAATTTCTGCGGATCGTAGTGGTGGATTTACTGCTTATCAAGGCATTATGAGTGATAACAACTTACAACCTTTTGCATTTATCGCATTAGGCGAAACAGGTGATCTTGAAGCTCGGTCTAATGGAACTTTTTGTGGTGTTGTTATAAGCAAAATGTCATATTCAAATACTTCAGGAGGAGAGTCCACCGCCCCTTACGCAGTTGGATTCTTTGACTTACCTATTAATAAATAAAACTTTATATAACCCTCACTTAAAGTGGGGGTTATTTTTTAGTGCAAAATAAAATGCAAAAATAGCTTGTTTTTTGAGAACAAATATTGCACCATAATTTTGTTCTTGCAAAATCAAGAACAAGGATTGGTCTCCTTAATATACAAACGGTGCATAAATACCGCACTTGCGGTTTTTTTATGGCAAAAATTTAGTACACTGCGTTATGGTGGACTAGATAGTGGGCAGCTTCGGCTGCGCTGATCACCGTTTGAGTCAGTAGACCAACCCTGTCTAGTTCACCACCATTTGATTGGTCTCTTTGGTGGTGATAATAAAACCTCAAACGGAGTCAATCCTATGACTACAAATACACTCGTCCCTACATTCCAAGGCTGTATTGCTTATAAAACGCAAACCCTTGTTAATGCCCGTGATTTACACCAATTTTTAGGTTCAAGAAAAGACTTTTCAAGTTGGATTAAAAATCGGATTTCAGAATATAAATTTGTTAAAGATCAGGATTTTATCTCATTCACCCAAATTGGTGAGCGAGCAGTAGGTGCAACTACTCGTATTGAATATCATATTAGTCTTGATATGGCAAAAGAACTTTCAATGGTCGAAAAGACGGATAAGGGTCGCCAAGCTCGTCATTACTTTATTGCTATGGAACAACAAGCCTTAAACAATCATAGCCATTTAGTAGAACTGAACTCACGTTTAAAAGACGGCATCTTTAGCCATAATCTACGCTATCGTCAAATGTACCGCTATTTGCAAAAAGATCTCAACAATGACGAAATTGCACGCTGTATGCAAATCTCAACGCGAATGGTACGTCAACTTTACCGTGAAATGATGGATTTAGAATTACTACCAAGCCAAGAGATCTTTGTTTTAGCCCATACAGGGCGCATCTCACGTATTGCGTCACCAACTCAACTTGGTTTGGAGATGTAATCATGAATCAGAATTTTGACGATATTATTGCTCTAGCCTTAAAATTTCTAAAACAAGGTGATAATGATGCTGCTTTAGTCACATTAACAGCAATTCAAATTATGCGAGATAGAGAACGCTTTGAACCTGCTTCATCACGTCCCTCGTAAGGAAGTAGTTCCACACGAAGTATTGTAACGAAGCTGCCAAAATCCTCTTAGATTAAGAGGATTTTTTTATGGCTTGGGCAGACGAATTACACGATGCAAGCTTTAAAGGCGTAGAGTTTGAATGCATAACAGTAAGTGACTCACTTGCAAAAACGGTATCAATTAAACAAGCACCCTATTCTAATGAAGCTGCGATTGAAGACATGGGCAATGAGCCGCGTCGTGTGGCGATTCGTGCTGTCTATGCCGGCAGTGACTATTTAGTTTGGCTTAATGCGCTACAAGCGGCATTAGATGAACATGGTGCTGGTGAATTTGTGCATCCCATCTTTGGGGTCAAGCAAGCACAAGTCTTAAATTATAACGTTGATCATGATGCTGAATTAATAGACTGCTGCTATATCAATATAGATTTAGTGCTGACTAAAGCCGAGCGTTTAGCACGCTTTGTACCTGTACGTGCTGCTGCGCAAAGTATTGCACCGCGTCAAATGATGAGTAGCCCTGCGACGTGGTTACAACAACAATTACAACGTTTAAAGCTCAAAGAGAGTCATAGCTTTTTTAACGTTGTGACTGAGATTCAAAACAAGATAAACACTGCACAACAGTTTTTAAATAGTTCAAAGGCTGCGTTAGACACAGCACTCAGCCCTGCTGATTGGACGATGAGTCTTGTAAATGATGTCACTCAATTGGTCACGTTTGATACGCAAATTGTCGCAATCAGTAAATGGCGTGATGTGTTTAATCGCATTCAACGCTTTGAACATTTATTTCATGATGATTCTGCATCTGTTGAATTACAGCGTTACTGGCGTGCAACGCATGTCACTGCACAAGTAGCATTAGCTCAAGAAGTGATTGAGCAAACACGCAAAGAAATGGCAACAGCACAGGATGTTAAAACAGTTAGTCTAACGCCCCTTGATTTAGCAGTGATTCGTCAGCGTACACGTCAAGTCATTCAAGCTGCAATACGTGCTGAACGTATCGTCAATGATGCAGCCAGCTTGACGCAAGTACAGATCTATAAACAAGTCGCGGATCAGGTGCATGAACAGATTCAAGATCTCATTGAAACACGGCCACCGATTACCACGGCAGTTGTGACAATGCCCTGCACGATGCATTGGTTAGCACATTACTTATATGCAGATATGAGCCGCTGCGGTGAAATCAGTCGCTTAAATCCCCAGCTTGAGAACCCTGCGCTGATCATGCCAGGCATGGAGTTAGTGATTTATGCACAATAACGTTCGTTTGTTAATCGGTGGCTTTCAAATTGATACATGGGATGCAGTCACTATTGAAAGTTCAATTGATACCCCTGCTGATGGTTGGTCATTTAGTTTATTTGACCAAGACGGCTTGCAACTGCCTGAGTCAGTCAAAGGTGGTGCTCAAGTTGAGCTGTACTACGGCAAAGAATTAATTTTACGTTCTGTTGCCGATAAAGTCGCAGAAGCTGTGGATCGTAGCGGCTATGGCTTACAAATTTCGGGGCGTGACTTGGCAGGTCAACTCATTGACTGCTCAGTACCTATTTTTAATGGTCGTCAAATGAGCTTAGATGAGCTATTAAAAAGTGTTGCTCAAGACACACAAGTTAATGTTCAAAACAACAATTGGCTGAAAAACAAAGTGTCTGTGGAGCCAGGCGAAAGTGTCCTTGATGCGATTACCAAAGCGGCAGCAGTCACAGGCCAAGCGGTGTGGTTTGATGCCGAAGGCGTGTTAAACATTGGCGACCCATTTGCCAATCCGTATCAAGTACAAACGCCATTAAAGCTGATGCGTTATGCCAATGACAATAACGTGCTAAGTCTAAAATACGATGAAGATGTGTCTAATGTTTATACGCATTTTAAAGTCTTGAGCCAAGATTCTAACGCGAAGAATATTCTCTCTGAAACGTCTGTAGATACACAGTACACGCACAAGCGCTTAAAAATTCTAACACTAAGCGACATTGAAACCAAAGCTGAAGCAGATGCTGCACTTAAGAAAATCGAAAAAGATAACAACTTACAAGCCTACTCGTTAGTTGTCCAGCGTGAGGGTTGGACGATTGACGATAAAGTTTGGCGACAAGGCTTTTATGTAGACGTACAAACCAATCGATTAATCCGTGCAACAGCAAAATGGATGGTCACAGCTTACAAGCTGACACTAGATCGTCAAAACGGCTTGATGTCTGAAATTACACTCAATCGTCAGGGAGATTGGGCACAGCCTTTAGTACACAAAGAGCCTGCCAAAAAGGCTAAGCCTGCCAAGAAATCTAAGACTGCGACCAAAAAAGATACGGCAAAAGATCAAACAGAAGGAAAACAAAATGAGTCAAACAAGTGAATTGGTGGCCCGTGGCATTGGGCAAGTACGGCAAGCCTTTTTTGCATTAGTGGCGCGCGGATCGTCCAAGCTTTTGCAGCTACAAGGCTATGCCGATGAAGTACTGCAAGAAGTAGAAGTTGTTCAGCAAGTGGGCTTTAGTTCGCATATTCCTGAAGACGCCAAAGTGGTTGTTATTCCACTGCAAGGCAAAACCGCAAAATCAATTGTCGTGGCGTCTTCAGGCGGCAAGATCGTGATTGAAGTACCAGTCGGTGAAACGTGTATCTATGATCAATTTGGGCACCATGTTTGGCTTAAAGAAGACGGTACACACGTTGCTGGTGACTTATTTGTAGATGGCAATGTAGTCGCAACAGGTGACGTAGCAGATAAAAAGTCATCCATGCAAAACATGCGTGACACATACAACGCACACAAGAATGGCAGCAATACCACAACACCAGATCGGACAATGTGATATGGCAAAACTGGATTTATATAGCAAAGACTATGTGACTGCATCGTTAGAAAGTGACTTTAGTCAAGACGATATTGAAGTGATTAAAACCTGTTTAACAGCGCACCGTGGCAAATGGTGGCGCAATAAAAACTTAGGCAGTCGTTTATATCAACTGGCGGGATCTAAAGACGTAAAACGCAATATTCGACTTGCTAAGCAATATGCAGATGAAGCAGTACAGGATTTAGTTCCTGCACGATTTTTAGCACTTGAAGTGACGGCAGCACAACATGAAAGCAGCCGTATTGATCTGACTTTAGAAATTACAACGCTAACAGGTCACAAACAAAACATCATTCATTTTGTGCAGGTAGGTGGCTAAATGCAGATTCGTAATTTTGAAGAAATTTACAACATTATTGTGCAAGAAATTCGCAATCAAACAGGTATTACAGCATCGTTTGATTCTGATGCAGGCATTCGTGCAGCAGGCACAGCAGCAGCTGTAGAGGGGCTATATGAGCATCAAGACTACATCAAGCGTCAACTATTTGTACAAACTGCTGATGAGCCGTATTTATATATCAATGCGGCTGAAGTTGGTGTACCACGCTTAGAAGGTACGTTGGCAGGTGGCAAGGTTTTAGCATCTAGTAATACAGATATTACGATTGCTGTTGGCAGTAAGCTAACTGACGGCAAAGGTCATTATTGGAGCGTAGTCACTGCTGTAGATGTGAAAGCTGGTGTGAAAACTCAAGTCGATGTGGTTGCTGATCAAGTAGGTGCGTCTTGGAACGTGACAGCAGCAAGTCTGCTATGGGTAAGCCCTGTTGCGGGTTTAAACGGCACAGCACAAGTTATTGGCATTACTGGTGGCTCAGACATTGAAGAACTGGAAGCTTGGCGTGAGCGCATTCTAACGCGCAAACAATTGGGTTTAAGTCGTGATCGTCAAGCGGATATTGAATCTGCAATGAAAAGCATTGCGGGTATTAAGCATGTGTACGTATATAAAAAACGTCGTGGTTTGGGCTCTTTAGATGTTGCGATTACTGCAGACACTACACCACCCTCTTTACCAACGCCTGAGCTACTAGAACAAGCACAATTACTGCTTGATGCTGAGGTTGGTTTTTGGGCAGATTGCTATGTATATAGCCCCACAGAACAGCGCTTAGATGTACACGCTGTTGTAGCAGGTCGTAATGTCAATTTAACTGCAGTTGAAAATACCATTGCTGAATATATCGCTTCTTTAGCCCCTGCCGAACCTTATCAGGAAGCCGTTTTAAATGCCCGCATCATGGCTTTATCTAACGTTGATGATGTGACGCTAACGCCCGATTCTAACGTGACCCCAAGCGTCAACTGGATGCATACAGGTTGGCTACGTGCAGGCAGAATCACAGTGAGTCAAAGCGTATGACATTAGAACAAACGACCAATTTATATGCCCAAGTATTACGTACTTTGTTGCCTGTGGGCGCGTATGATCAATCATCAAAAACAACAATTGCTCAAGACGTTTATGCACATGCTAAAGCCTTGGCTCAAGCCGATTTAGATGCTAAACGACTGTTAAATGTGTTGGAAGCAATTCCACAAGACTTGATTGAAATGTACGAACTAGAATATGGCTTACCACTGCATTGTACGGTCAATACGTCATACAGCATTCAAGAGCGCTTAGATTTACTCGCTTTGATTAAAAAACAAGAGAACGTGATTAATTATGCGTACTTAGAAATGATTTTAAGCGTTTTTGGCGCACAGCTAGATGGGCTAGTGACTTATAAACCCACCACTTGTACAGCGAATTGCACACAATCAGTCAATGCTGAATATATGCGCTATAAAGTGGTTCTTTTAGTCAAACAGCCTGTTTTAGCAGATATGGAATGCATTATTGAGCATTATTTGCCCGCTTATTTGCAAGTCGATTGGTATCGAGATGATTACTCTTTTGCATTAGCAATCATGTCTTTAGATGCAACATTAGATCATCAAATCATCAAAGGTAAAACAGCAGGCAGCGCGAAAGTTACAGCCGTTGTAGATGATTCACTTACTGCTCAAATACGTGCAGACGGCTTGCAAATTAAAGGTCGTGCATTACCAAGTTCAAAAATTATGATTCATGTGGAGTCTTAACATGCAAAGTTATACAGCAACAGTAACAGCAGACCCAGTAACAGGTGATTTTAATTTTGATTTACCCGATGCTTTAGTTGCAGGTGAGAAAGTCAAAATCACTGCGCATCATAGCGGACAAGTGCGTACTTTAAATCTACAAGCGCCAATTGAGCCTTATTTGCCGCCTGAGAGTGGAGGAAACACAAATAACAACGAAGCTATTGTAGAAAGCCCCGATGGTAAATTTGCGATTACAACATCTTTCCCGAATAACTCAGAATTATCAGCGGAGGCCGCTATTGCGGTTAATGACGGCTATGGGATCGAAAAAGATCCGCTTCGCTTTAATCGTGGTGCAAAAGTGCGAAAAGTCGGTGATATTTACTATGTGAAACCTAATGTTTTGGCAGGCGAAGCTAATGCGAATAGTGTGCGAATGTACTTTGCAATCCGAGTTAAACGCTCAGATGTTTATGCGGCAACAGCAAACGAAAAAATCGTAACAGTTGGTGATTCAGGCTATTACGAAGATAGTGGCATCGGCTACGAAAATGAGGATGAAAAATTCGACGGAGGTTCTTTTCTTGTCAACTACGATAAGTCGCAGTTTTTCATGGCGGTAAACACTAATAGAAACGCAACGGCGGATATAGAATATATGTATATTGTGGTGCCGATTTACTTTAGCGTAAGCGGAGGCACTTTTGCGCATAGCAAGCATGGTTCAGCAGAAAATTTATATACATTAAAAGCTCGTCGAAAAGCCCGTATTTTCGGCACAGAGTTTAAAATTCAATTAGATGCTGCATAGGAGCTTAAAAGATGCAACGTATCGACTCAGCAAATGCACGCCAAGACGTGAATGGCGCAGGCAAAGCAGGCTTTCACGACAATACAGACTTGGCAGGTCACGATCCAACGTATCTAACGCCAGAATGGTGCAATGCTATTCAAGAAGAACTCGCTAATCTACTCGAATTAAATGGTGTAGTTTTAAGCAAAGGTGATAACACGCAGCTATTCAACTTACTTGCTACGGAAGAAAGTTTATTAGCATTAAGCACTGCAATAGAAACACGTTTGCAACAACTCAAGCAACAACAAGAAGCATCTGATAGTACAATTCAAACACAATTATATGATGCACTTGAGTCACTACAACAACAGATTTCAAATCTATCAAACAGCCTTGCTACATCATACCCGAAAGTGTTGTTGTCAGGCGTGATTAAAGCAGGTCAGCCGTTAGAAATTACAAAGCCCACAGCAATCAATATGAGCTTTCTTGATACTCGTTATGCTGTGCAGCTCACACCAGAAGGTGGGCATGAAGCATGGAGCTTAACGCGCCACGATGACAAAATTGCAATTAATATTTGGAATCGTTCAGGCACAAATCGCATTGGCTACACAGGCAATATCAATTGGTCAGTGATTCAAACAGAAGGCCTAACTGCATCGGCAGGCAATGGTGACTATATTTATACAGGTACGCCTGTCGTCTTTCCAATCCTTGCAGGTGAGTCAAAGTCATTCTTGTTGATTGGCGCTGGTGGTGGTGGTGGATCATCACGATACGAAGATTTAGCTGCAAACTCTAACCCGCCACCGCTCAAAGGCCAAGATGGTGAAGCAACATACTTATCTATTACAGGCACAAATATTGTCTTTTCAGCAGGTGGTGGCGGTGAATGGTCTATGGTGGGTGCATATACATCTGCTACACGTACAAACGGTCAAGCTGGTAATGCTAATGCTGATAATCATACAGGCGCCTCAACAGACTCAAATGGTCGTGGTAGCGGTGGTGATGGTGCAGATGGCTATTTGATCGAAACACAAGCTTTTGGCGGTGGTGGTGGTGAAGGTGCTCGACTCTCTGTTATTTATACAAACAATACGCAAAGCACGCAGTATGCGCGGTTGTACGTGGGTCGAGCTGGACAAGGCGAAAAGTCATTACTAGAGGAAGTAAATACAGGCACGTATCTTGCGGGCATTGATGGGTCTAATGGCTTTGCTCGCGTATCTACTACTGTGTAAGCATCTTATGTTGATCTCTACTATAGAGGTCAACAACTTTATTTAAGCGTTAGATTTATAAAATAGTGCAAAATGGCTGCAAATATTTAGTGCAAAATAAAAAACAAAATAGTGCAAAATAAGCCGAAAACTTACACTATGCCTAGTTATATTCAGTTATGTTTAGGCATAAAAAAAGGCTTGATCCCTTTAGAATCAAGCCTTTCCGCTTTATACAACACTATGTTCAGTTATATTCAGCTAAGTATTTGGTGGAGGTGGCGGGAGTTGAACCCGCGTCCGCCAGCACTACGCTCGAGAATACTACATGCTTAGATATCGTCTATTGTTTTAACCCTTTGCGACCCGACGAACAGGGTGCTCAGGCGATCCTCTAAATTTAGTACAAAGCCCCGAGGCGTGACTTTAATACGGACTTGTGTGCGTGCGCTTCAGTCGGACTCTCTAACCACAAGTATTCGGAGAGGCGGACAAGCTGCCCTTAGGCAGCTAGAGCGTATGATTCGTCGTTTGCGACTAAAAAATGCAAATTTGATTTACGAGAGAAAATGCGCTCTCGGCATGCATCTATGAGTTTCATCACCAGCGTCGAAGCCAGAAACACCCCCAAAGTACGGACTCATCATAGCATAACTTTCAAAGATTACGAGGCTATTTGCGAAGAATTTCATGCGACTTTCTGCGTTTGATTGCTGAATTAGGTTAATATTTTGCCTTTCAAGCACTGTATTATAAAAATATGCGCTATTTACTTGCTTTAGATCAAGGCACAACCTCAAGCCGTGCCATCATTTTTAATCAAAAAGGTGAAATCCAAGCCACGGCGCAGCGTGAAACCAAAATAACCACCCCACATTCAGGTTGGGTAGAACAAGATGCCCATGAGATTTGGAGCAACCAATTGGGCGTGGTACAACAAGCCCTTGCCGCAGCAGGTTTACTGGCCAAAGATATTGCTGCATTGGGATTAACCAATCAAAGAGAAACGACTGTGGTGTGGGACAAACGCACAGGACGCGCCCTAGCACCTGCGATTATTTGGCAAGATCGCAGAGCAAGTGCATGGTGCCAAGCCCTGATTGAACAAGGCTTAAGTCCTAAAATCTTTGCCAGTACAGGATTGCGTATTGACCCTTATTTTAGTGCAGGAAAATTGGTGTGGTTGCTAGAGCATGTGTCTGATTTACGCCAACTTGCCGAGCAAGGTCATGCCGCTTTTGGCACCATAGACAGTTGGCTGCTGTGGAATTTAACCCAAGGTGCTGAACATGTAATCGAAGCCAGTAATGCTTCACGTACCATGCTAATGAATTTACAGCATCAAACATGGGATCAGGCGCTACTTGAGCATTTTAATATCCCACAGAAAATTCTACCCCGCATTATTCAATCAGATGACTATATTGCAGATACAGCACCGGGTTTATTGGGCGCTCGTATTCCAATTACTGGTGTATTAGGAGATCAACACGCCGCCCTGTTTGGTCAAGCTTGCTTTAAAGCGGGTACTGCCAAAAACACCTATGGCACGGGCTGCTTTATGCTGTTTAATACCGGACACCAAATTCAGCGCAGTGACAATCAATTACTATCCACCCTGGCATGGCACGCGCAAAACCAGGCCACTTATGCCTTAGAAGGCAGTGTGTTTATGGCAGGTGCAATTGTGCAATGGCTACGCGATGGTTTAGGGCTTTTACAACATAGTGGTGACATCGAAAAACTTGCTGCTCAAGTCAGCGATACCGAAGGCGTGGTCTTGGTGCCTGCCTTTACTGGGCTGGGGGCACCGCATTGGGATAGTGAAGCACGCGCTTTATTGTGTGGTATGTCGCGTGGCACCACCAAACACCACATTGCACGTGCTGCTTTAGAAGCGATTGCATTTCAAGTGGCAGATGTTTTAAGCGCCATGCAATCTGATGTCGGTCAAGGGCTCACTGAGCTACGCGTAGATGGTGGAGCAAGCCAAAACAATATGCTAATGCAATTTCAAGCCGATATTTTAAATGTGCCAGTTCTGCGTCCTAAAATGCTTGAATCTACCGCATGGGGCGCAGCAGCCATGGCAGGTTTAAAAGTGGGCGTATTTGACTGTTTAGACGATATTGCGGCGTGTTGGCAACTCGATCGTGCTTTTGAACCCAACATGCCAACCGCCGAGCGTGAAGCACATTTAGCCAAATGGCATGCTGCGCTACAACGTGCCAAATCTTAAAAAAAACCGCTTCAATCGAAGCGGTTGATGAATATGTAATTACACTTTAATAAGCATAAGAGGCAATGGCGGTGGCAATCAATTTATCTTGATCATTGACCATATTCATACGCATGGTACAGCCTTTACGTCCCATACGTAGCGCTTCGGCGGTGGCAATGAAATATTGACCACGTCCGGGTTTTAAATAATCTACACGGATATCTAAAGTCGCAACCCGTGCCACTTGCATACTCACCTGCTCAAAATTTTCTTTGGTGGCACGCTTATACAGCTCTGCCATCGCCACAATCCCCCCTACACTATCGAGCATGGTTGCTGTGGAGCCACCGTGTAAAATTTGATATTGCATATTGCCAATCAAATGCGGCTGCATGGCAACATAGGCTTGGAGCTGACCATCGACCACACGCATCTGCATCGCATTATGTTGAAAAAATGGCGAACTATTAAAGGCTTGGCATAACTTTTCAACAACGGCATTAATTTCAACTTTCTCACCAAGATTTAACTCACCAGTCCACTTTTTCACAGCATCATTCATTTTTTTAAATTACCTTAACAACAATTTACAATGATCAAAGCCGTATTATAGAGCTACAATAAAGTAAATTTTAATACAAAACATTGGGATTATTATGTATAGCTTTAATCGTCCAGCTTTTCCTGCAACCCGTATGCGTCGTATTCGTAAAAATGAACACTTACGTTCGATGGTACGCGAAACTCATCTTTCAGCAGATCATTTAATTTATCCAGTGTTTGTTTTACCGGGACACAATCAAACTGAAGATATCGCAAGTATGCCTAAGGTACAGCGTTTATCAGCAGATCTATTATTAAAAAAAGCCGAGCGTTTACTTGAACTTGGCGTCTCAAAACTGGCCTTATTCCCTGTGACTCCACAAGAAGATAAGAGTTTACTGGCAGAAGCGGCATGGCGTGACGATGGTTTAGTCCAAAGCACGGTACGTTTACTCAAAAAAGAATTACCTGAGATGGTACTGATTACCGATGGCGCACTCGACCCATACACCACACATGGTCAAGACGGTATTTTAGATGAATCTGGTTATGTGCTGAATGATGAAACGGTAGAGGCCTTAATTAAACAAGGTTTAAGTCATGCCGAAGCTGGTGCTGATATCTTTGCCCCAAGCGACATGATGGATGGACGTATTGGTGCAATCCGTCAAGCCTTTGAAGCCCATGGACATATTTATACCAATATTATGGCCTATTCAGCCAAATATGCCTCAAGCTTTTATGGGCCATTTCGTGATGCGGTGGGTTCTGCCAGCAACCTAAAAGGCGGTAATAAATATACTTATCAAATGGATATTGGTAACCGTGCCGAAGCCTTGCATGAAATCGCGCTTGATATTCAAGAAGGCGCAGATATGGTGATTGTAAAACCGGGAATGCCGTATTTAGATATTGTACGTGAAGTTAAAGATACCTTTGGTATACCAACTTTTGTGTATCAAGTTAGTGGTGAATACGCCATGTTAGCCGGTGCAATCCAAAATGGTTGGTTGTCTGACAGCGTGATTCTTGAGTCACTCATGAGCTGCCGCCGTGCAGGTGCTGACGGCATTTGGACTTATTTTGCAGAAGAAGCTGCGCTTAAACTCAAATATATGTCAGCTTAATCAGGCTCAGCGATTGCTGATCTTTTGACATGCTCTAGGTTACTTAAAGCATGGTGTAGGCTTTGAAAATGAAACACAAAGCCTGCATCATGTAAATGCTGGGGCACAACAAATTGACCATTTAAAATCAATTGTGACTGCTCACCCATCAGTGTTTTAAACAAGCATGCTGGTGCATTTAATAAAGGACGTCTTTTTAATAATTCAGCAGCTTGGGCGGCAAACTGTGCTTGCGTGGTCAGCTCTGGTGCTACCACATTAAAAATCCGCGCTTTGGTTGGGGTACGCATTAAAAACTCAATCGCTCTGAGTACATCATGTATATGCACCCACACCACAGGCTGTTGTCCGTTGCCAATTTTCCCCACTAAACCCCATTTAATCGGTAATAGCATTTGCGGTAAAATTCCACCGCGTTTACCAAACACCACGCCTAAACGAACAATCTTGGTATTAAACTGACTAAATTGCAAAGCACTGTATTCCCACTTTTGGCACAACTGTGCCATAAAGATATTTTGACTTGGGCTAGCTTCTGAGCACACTTGTGACCATGTTAATGTCGGATCAATACCGTAGTAACCAACAGCCGAACCTGAAATAATACTTTTGGGCATGATATTGGCTTGGATTAAATATTGGTACAGTGCTGTCGTCGTATCTACACGACTATTTATTAACTTTTGCTTACGCGCTGCCGTCCAACGCCCTTTACCTACACTCTCGCCTGCCAAATTGACCACATAATCCAGATTGGTATCTGTAATTTGGTTAAAATCGGTAATCCATGTTAAGCCATGACTCGACTCACGCGCTTGACGGCTTAAGGCAATGACCTCATAGCCACGTTTGAGCAAAAATTCAATTAAATGGGTGCCAATAAATCCACTTGCACCAGTGACTAAAACCGATGGCTTATGCATGCAATACCTATTGAGATGATTATTATTTTCTTAGCTCTAGCATACATGATCTGACTATTTTGTGGACGAAAACATTTTTGCAGCCATTCTTTTGGCTTGTGGTCCATAAAACCAAAACACAATCAGGTAAAACGGAATCATAAAGATTAATAAGCGCGTAATCAGGAGTAGCTGAAAATCAAGATTAAAAGCTTGTTTAAGCCAAAGCTCAAATACATTAGGGATACTTAAATTAAAGATTAAGGGTCCAAGCACGGCAAAAATATAGTTGTATAAAAAGAAAATAAGTACATAAATCAAGCTAAAACGGTTGCGCTCTACAGCACTTGGTGCACGGCGTTCGCGCTTTAAAAAGTGAAATAATAGCAAAATAATGCTAATCAAAAAAGGAAATGCGGTGAGTACTTGCCCCATGCCTTGTGGTAACAATGCAGCGATTACACCAACGAGCATGGTAAATAACACCAAATAAATAAAAAATCTTAACAAATATTGCCACATATACCGCACTGATCCTGCTTTAAAACTTTATTGGAGCACAGTATAGAAAAATTTTGAGTTTTTTTAAGTTTTATTGTCAACCAATCCGCTCAATCAAACGTTATGAAGACTATAGGACTGTAGCAGCCGAAAGCTTTGATGATGGCATCTGCAAATTTTTGCTGACCTTACAGTAATAATAATAAATTTTGTTTGATCTAGGTGTAGCAGCCACTGATGTTCTTGCAAAAGACTTTTTTGACCGACGATTTCTCATCACTCGAATCGTCGGTCTTTTATTTTCTAGCTCTAGTATTTTGACCTCGGTTTTCCTTATAGTAAGGCAGTGGTATTTTTTTGAGCAATAACATGACTGTGCGTTTTTTTCACACCTCAGATTGGCATTTGGGACAATTTTTTCATAACCATGAACGTGACTATGAACACCAACATTTCTTAGCATGGTTGCTCAAACAAATTCAAGACAAACAACCGCATGCTTTATTAATTGCAGGCGATATTTTTGATGTGGTCAATCCTGCATCTACGGCACAAAAACAACTGTATCAATTTTTAGCCGATGCGCATGCAATTGCCCCACATATGCAAACTTTAATGATTGCTGGTAACCATGATTCAGGCTATCGGATTGAACAAGTCGAGCCATTTTTAGCCAAATTCAATGCCAAAGCCGTCGGCGTGATTGGTAAAACTACAGCACAAGAATTTGATTTATCACGGTTATTGGTGCCGATTGTTGATCAAACAGGACATACCCTTGCATGGTGTCTAACTCTGCCCTATTTACGTAGCGCTGAAATTACCGGTTTAAATCAATACACCAGCAATAGCCAAAATGCCATCGCCTATTTGCATCAACAATTAATCAGCGAAGCCAAAGCACGTAAACAGCCCGATCAAGCTTTAATTTTAATGTCACATGCGCATATGCAAGGCGCACAGACTTCAGATTCAGAACGCCCGATTGTGATTGGCCATGAAGAAGCTCTATCAACTGCTTTATTTGATGAAGCCATTGATTACGTGGCACTTGGGCATTTACATAAACCGCAAAAAGTCGGGCAAGCACATATTCGCTATAGTGGCTCACCGATTCCACTGTCATTTAGTGAACGTGACTATAAGCATCAAATCTTAGAAGTGACGATTGATCCCACACTTCAAGGTGAACACAGAGTGCACTGTGAAGCCTTGTTGATTCCACGCCAAGTGGATTTAATTCGTGTTCGTGAAGATTTACCACAGCTTATACCTGCCTTACATGCCCTACCTAAGGGTGAAATTGAAAACGTTGCCGCACGGCATTTTATAGAAATTGAATATCGCTCAGATGCACCGCCTCCCATTGATTTAAGACAACAGATTGAACATGCCTTACCACCAAAACGTTATCGTTTATTACGCATCAGCCGCATTTATGACAAACAAACAGCGCCTTCTACAACAAGTGCCATTGATCTTGAACCTCCAACGCCTGAAGGTTTGTTTGACGACTTATGGGAAAAAATGGGCTATCGCCTAGATCCAGACGTACAACGTGATTTTCAGCAGCTTTTGGCTGAAGCCCAACAAGCGCTTGATGAACAACAAGGATAAATGCGATGAAAATTTTACGTCTAAGCTTAAGTAATTTGGCATCCATTGCAGGTGAGCAAGAAATTTTATTCGAACAAGCGCCTTTAGCACATGCTGGATTAATTGCCATTACCGGTAAAACCGGTGCAGGAAAATCGACGCTGCTTGATGCCATGTGTTTAGCACTCTATGACCGTGTACCGCGCTTAAATGGTGCTGTGGGCAGTATAAAAGATGTCGGTGGTGCAGATTTATCTTTAAAAGATCCCAAGCATATTTTACGCCGCGGTGCGACTTCAGGTTTTGCCGAACTTGAGTTTATTGCCCTAGATGGGAAGCGTTACCAAGCCCGTTGGGAAGTATGGCGTGCGCATAAAAAACTCGATGGCAATTTAAAATATAACCGCGCCATTACTTGCCTTGATGAGCAACGTGTTTTAAATCATAAGGTTTCTGAAGCAACTCCGCTTATCGAACAATTATTGGGCTTAAGCTTTGAGCAATTTACCCGTGCCGTGCTATTGGCACAATCTGAGGTGGGTGCTTTTTTAAAAGCCAAAGACCACGAGCGCGCCGATTTACTTGAATATTTAACCAACTCACAAATTTTCTCTGAGGTCAGTAAAAAAGCGGCGGATAAATACAGCGAGATTAAACAACAACGTGCCAACTTAGAAAAACAGCTTGGCAATATTGAAGTTTTATCGCAACAAGAACTACAACAACTTGAGCAACAACATCAAGGGCTTAAATATCAAATTGAGCATCTTAGCCAAACAGAAAAGCTGCTTGAAAATGATCTAAAATGGCATAAAGACCACCATGAGCTGTATGCCAGCACACAAGCCAAAAAAGAAGTCTATGAGGTGCAATTAGATGCTGATGTAAAACTACATGCTCAAAAAAAATTACTCGCACAACTCGATGCATTTCAAGAAATTCGTGCCCAATATCAAACGCAAAAAGATGCTCAATTGAGACTGAGCCAACTGACACAAGATTTAAAAAATTTCGAACCACAATTACAGCAAGCCCACATTCAATATGAGCAAGCCGCGCAGCAACTGCATCAAGCTGAGCAAAATCTTAATCTATGGCACAGCCAACGAGAACAACTCAAACCACAATTAGAAAAAGCCACCCAACTGGATCATGAGATTCACAGCAAGCTTCAACAACATCAAGCCCTCAAACAGGAACAACAGCTATTTTTTACACGCCAAGTGCAACCACTTGAACTGCAATGGCAGCAACTACAAACCAACTTCAACCAAGCGCTAAAACATAAGCAACAGTTAGAACTGCAACTGCAACAACAGCAAGAATGGGCTATTTTTGATACTTCATGTGCAACAACCACACAGCGTTTAAACGATTATGTGCAGCAATATCAACTACTGCAAACGACGCAGCCTGAGCTATTGCAACACCCGCTACAAGCATTACAGCAACAACACTCTGAATTACAACAGCGTATTTTTGTATGGAAAAATCAGTATCAACAACTGGGCTTACTTGAACAACAACTGCAACAAAAACAGCATCTGCTTCAGCAACAAGATCAATCTTCGCGTGGCTTAGAACGCCTTGAACAACACGCCACGCAGATTATTCAAAATGAGCAACAGCATCAGCGACTGATTGAACAACACGCAAGCAAGCAAAAAATTGCTGATGACTTCAAGCTAAGCATCAGCACCCACCAACAAAAAGTTCAACATAGTCAAATTACCCTGCAACAACTGGAGCAAGTTTTCGAGCAACAACGCCTATTACAACATCAAAGCGTACAAGAGCTTCGTGCGCAGTTGAAACCCAATGAAGCCTGTATGGTCTGCGGTAGCCATACTCATCCTTTTGTGGAACATGCAGATTTGCTCACGAATGCTTTAGGACAATTGCAAGATCAGCAATTACAACAGGCCAAGCAGGAGTATGAACAACTGCATCAACAGCTTAAAGAGTTGGAAATTGAAGCGTCAAAAGCAGATGCCACCTTGCAACAACAGCAACATCAGATTGATGCACTAGCACAAAGCATCGGCTTACAAAGGCAAAAACTACACACTGAATTGCAAATTCAAGCCTTCAATTTTGATGCTCAGCAACCTACGACAGAAATTTTACAAGCTATTTGTCTCAATTTAGTGCAGGTGTCAAAAAACATTCAGCAGTTACAACTTGAATTACAACACGATCAGCAGATTGTGGATACATGGCGCTTAGTACAGCGACAAGCGGAGCAACTGCAATTTGGCTTACAACAGCGTCAGCAACTTGAGCAATTGATTGAAGCTATCGTTTTGCAATTCAACGACGTGCAACAACAACATTGGCAGGCAAATTCTGTGCATTATGCCGCGCAGATCTTGCAACAATTACAACAACGTCAACAACTTTTAAAAGCGCTGGCTGAGCAACAACAACACTGTGAGCAAGTACAAGCTGAGTTGAATCAACAACAACTCAAACTTGAAATATTGCAAAAGCAATCGCAGGAAAAATTAGATCAATTGGCTCAGATTGCAAATGCTGGCAAATCACTGCGTGATCAACTCAATACGCTCACCAAAGCCTATGCGGGTCGCCCATATCAAAAGGTGAGTGAATGGCAAGCAACGCTTGATCAAGAGCACCAAGCATTACAACAGGCAATTGCCATACAGCGCCTTGCGTTAAAAAATAGTGAACAACAGCGCCAACAATTACAACTACAACAACAGCATTTAGACAGTCAGATCACACTCAATACCCAACAACTACAACAGGCTGTGGAGCACATTGCGCTATGGATGAACGCCCATCCTGAGATGCAACCGAGTATAATTGAACAGTGCCTTGCAATTGAGCATGATCAACATCAAACAATTCGTCAGGACTTGCTTAATCATCAACAGGCTTTAGAAAGAGCCAAAAGTGCATGGCAGACGCTTGAGGAACACTATACCAAACATCTCAAGCAACAACCTGACCTGAGTTTTGAACAGGTGCAAGAGCAATTAAAAGTGCTGGCAAGCCAACAACAAAACCAGCAAGATGCCTTTAATACCCTCGATGCCAAACTGCGCATGAATGCAAGCAATCAGGCCAATTACGCCAAATATCAAAGCCAAATTGAGCACATCAAGGCGCAAGAATATCGTTGGGGACGTATTTATGACTTGATTGGACATAAAGAAGGCACCAAGTTTAAAAAAATTGCCCAAGAGCATCATTTAGATATTTTGGTGGAATACGCCAACCAACAACTGCAACCCCTCGCCCCACGTTACCAATTACACCGTATTGCCGATAGTTTAAGTTTGGCAGTGATTGATTTAGACATGAACAGCGAAATTCGTCCTGTACTGTCACTCTCTGGTGGCGAAACCTTCTTGGTGTCATTGGCTTTGGCGTTAGCCATTGCCAATATGGCAGCAGGCTCGATGAAACTTGAATCTTTATTTATTGATGAAGGCTTTGGCACGCTCGACCCTGCCTCTTTACATATGGTGATGAATGCACTGGATCATTTACAAAGCCAAGGTCGTAAAGTGGTGCTGATCTCACACATTCAAGAAATGCATGAACGTATTCCGGTGCAGATTCAAGTCAAGCCTTTGGGCTCAGGGGCAAGTACCATTAAGATTGTGGGCTAATCAAAAAACCTCCTAATCAGGAGGTTTTTTTTAATTCTGTGAATAATCGCGTGCACCAAATAATGCTGTGCCAACACGTACCATGGTTGAGCCGGCGGCAATTGCTGCTGGCATATCACCCGACATACCCATGCTTAGGGTATCCCAATCTTGCAGCTGGGCATGTTGCGACTTTACTGCATCAAATAAAGTTTTGGCGTCTGTAAATGCTTGATGATTATTAGGCGCTGGAATCACCATCAAACCGCGTAAACGCAGATGAGGCAATTGGCTGATGTGCTTGACTAAATCCGCCACATCTTGAGGTGCGCAACCATCTTTACTGTCTTGATCATCAATATTGACTTGTAAACAAATATTTAAAGGTGCTTGGGTGGCTTGTCTTTGGTTAGATAAACGCTCAGCAATCACTAAACGGTCTACACCATGCACCCAAGCAAAATGCGCGGCCAAATGCTTGGTTTTATTGCGCTGTACATGACCAATAAAATGCCACTCAATGTCTAGCTCATGTAAGGATTCAATTTTATCTAAGGCTTCTTGCAAATAATTTTCACCAAAGGCACGTTGCCCTGTGGCATACATCTTTGCCACCATATCACTTGGATGGGTCTTCGAAACCGCTAACAAACTCACCTGTGCGACATCACGCCCAGCATTTTGGCAGGCTGTTACCATCTGTTGTAACACTTGATTTCGGGCTATCTCTAAACCATTCATCGTCATTGCTCTCGTTTGCAGGTGATTTTTTTACTTTAGCTTTTACTCAACTGTTGGTTAAGTGCGGAGAAAGCCGTATTATTCTAACAAAATAATTAAGATTAATTCTTGTGGGGATTATTATGGATATTACAGAACTTTTAGCGTTTTCGGCTAAAAATGGGGCATCGGATTTACACTTGTCTGCGGGCATGCCGCCGATGATTCGTGTTGATGGTGAAGTGCGCCGTATTAACTTACCGGCACTTGAACATAAAGAAGTACATAAATTGGTGTACGACATTATGAACGATAAACAGCGCCGCGATTATGAAGAAAAGTTAGAAACTGACTTTTCTTTTGAAGTGCCAGGTGTAGCGCGCTTTCGTGTTAACGCATTTAACCAAAACCGTGGTGCAGGTGCGGTGTTTCGTACCATTCCATCGAAAGTACTCACGATGGAAGACTTAGGCATGGGAAAAATTTTTAAAGATATTTGTGAATATCCACGTGGTATTGTCTTAGTGACAGGACCGACTGGTTCTGGTAAATCTACCACCTTAGCTGCCATGCTCGATTATATTAACGACAACCGTTACGACCATATTTTAACGGTTGAAGACCCAATCGAATTTGTACATCAATCAAAAAAGTGCTTAATCAACCAACGTGAAGTGCACCGTGATACGCATGGCTTTAATGAAGCCTTGCGCTCAGCATTACGTGAAGATCCAGATATTATCTTGGTCGGTGAGATGCGTGACTTAGAAACCATTCGTTTGGCTTTAACCGCGGCGGAAACTGGTCACTTGGTGTTTGGTACACTGCATACCACTTCTGCGGCCAAAACCATTGACCGTGTGATTGACGTCTTCCCTGCTGAAGAAAAAGATATGGTGCGTGCCATGTTGTCGGAATCATTACAAGCGGTGATTTCACAAACACTGCTGAAGAAAAATGGTGGTGGTCGTGTGGCAGCACATGAAATTATGATTGGTGTTCCTGCTATTCGTAACTTGATTCGTGAAAACAAAGTGGCACAAATGTACTCCTCCATTCAAACTGGTGCCAACTATGGTATGACCACACTGGATCAAAGCTTAAAGAACCTTGTTTCTAAAGGCATTATCACCAATCAAGTTGCACGTACTGCCGCAAAACAACCTGAAAGCTTCTTATAATTTTAATAATAATTAGGACAAGGCAATGAAATTTAATGATTTACTCAATCTAATGATTGAGCAAAAAGCTTCAGATATGTTTATCACCGCCGACATTGAACCTTCAATGAAAATTAATGGTGAAATTGTCCCTGTTGCTAAAACCAAACTCAATGGTGAAATTATTGAACAATTGGTGTTGTCAATTATGTCACCACGCCAACGCGAAGAATTTAACCGTACTCGTGAATGTAACTTTGCCATTACCAATCAAGAGCGTAGCGCACGTTTTCGTGTCAGTGCTTTTCAACAACGTGATGAACCTGCCATGGTGTTGCGTCGTATTGAAACGGTGATTCCAAGCATTGATGAGCTTAAACTGCCGCCAATACTTAAAGAATTAGCCATGCTCAAACGTGGCATTGTGATTTTTGTCGGGGCAACGGGTACAGGTAAATCAACTTCGTTAGCCTCACTCATTGGTTATCGTAATAAAAACTCCAAAGGTCATATCATTACCATTGAAGACCCCATTGAGTTTGTGCATCAACATCAAGGCTGTATTGTCACACAACGTGAAGTCGGCATTGATACCGAAAGCTTTGAAGTGGCGCTGAAAAACACGCTGCGCCAAGCCCCCGATGTGATTTTAATTGGTGAGATTCGTTCACGCGAAACCATGGACTATGCCATTGCCTTTGCTGAAACCGGTCATTTGGTTTTTGCCACTTTGCATGCCAACAATGCCAACCAAGCCCTCGATCGCATTGTGCATTTCTTTGATGGTGACCGCCAAAATCAAGTCTTTATGGATTTATCTTTAAATCTTAGAGGCATTGTTGCTCAGCAATTGGTACCTACCATTGATGGTAAATCTCGTCGTGCTGCTGCGATTGAAGTGCTGATTAATACACCATTGGTTGCAGATTTAATTCGCGAAGGTCATGTCCATAAGATCAAAGAACTGATGAAGCGCTCAACTGAATTGGGTATGCAGACCTTTGACCAAGCCTTGTTTGATTTATATAAAGCCGAAATTATTAGCTATGATGAAGCCTTAAAACACGCCGATTCTCCTAATGATTTACGTTTGCAAATTAAACTTTCAGAAGAAGGTGCTGCCGGCCTCATGCATGCAGGTAAAAATATTACCTTTGATTCGCACTAAAGACCTAAGAAAAAAGGCTTATCATGGATAAGCCTTTTTTAATACTACTTATTTCTTACGAAATGCATCTTGGCATTCTTTTGAATCACAATAGCCATATAAATTCAGAGAATGACCAGTTAATTCAAAGCCGAATTTTTTGGCCACTTCATGTTGCTCGTGCTCAATCACGTCATTGCTAAATTCAACCACTTTGTTGCAATTTTGACAAACCAAATGATCGTGATGATCATCTTGCATAATTTCAAAAACAGAATGGTTATTTTCAAAATGATGACGTTGAATAATTCCTGCTGCTTCAAACTGAGTTAACACACGATATACGGTTGCTAAACCGACATCTTCACCCTGTTCAAGTAAAGTTTTATAAATGTCTTCTGCGCTTAGATGATGTTGTTTTGAATTTTCTAATAGTTCTAAAATTTTAATGCGCGGAAGGGTAACTTTCAGTCCAGCTTTACGTAAATCTTGGTTGGAAATAGGCATGAAAAAAGGTCTCTCAACAAAATCAAAGTTGCAATAGGCAATAAAGATAAGATGCAGTATGATCTATGACCAGATCAAATGCATCATAAATAATTTGGGATAGTGTAGCAAAATGCAAAAAATTATGTTGACGTTGTTCGTCTCTTCCGTACTTGCAGGGTGTTCAACTTTGGGTGTCTACAAAGTCGATATTCCTCAAGGAACACCATTGACTCAAGCACAAGCTGCTAAAATCCAAGTCGGTATGAGTCATCAACAGGTGCGCTTCTTATTGGGCAGCCCAACTGTGACTGATCCAATGAATCCATTGCGTTGGGACTATATTTACAACTACATTCCAGGCACCAATGCTAAAAAAGCCAAGATTTCAGCGGCTTCGGGTCAGCATCTAAAAATCTACTTTAATAACAGTGGTATTGTTGAAAAAATTGAAGGTTTAGAGACTATTCCGACAACTCAACCGGGTTTACCTGCGTCAAAAGAAGCCATTTTAACTGCGCCGCCACTATAAAATCTTCAGCTCAAAAGAAACCCCTATTTAAGGGGTTTCTTTTTTTTCATTTATGCCGATTGCCACGACCATAAATGCCTACCGGATTTTGTGCCGCACGCTTACGGCGGATATCTTTAGGATTAATGGTTAAAGCACGATAAATTTCAACCCGATCTCCAACCTGTAATAACTGTTCTAGATCGACCTTTTGTCCAAAAATACCAATCATTAATGGCTCAGGCAATTGAGTTTTAGTTGCCAATTGACTTTGAGCAATCGCTTGCTTGGCCGTCATCCCCTCAACAAAATCTAAAGCCACATGAAATTGTGCGTCTAAGCCAGCATACGCCACCCACACTTTGCCTTGGCTCATGACAGTACTTTTCCAAGCACGCTAATGATGGCGATTACAATGGATAAAGGCAACACAATACGCATAGCCACACGCCAAAGGTTATACATGGCTTCACTGCCAAAATTTAAAGCCTTACGTAAATGGCTAATCTTCATGATCCAACCGGCAAAGATGGCATAAATCAAGCAGATGATTAAGCCCCAAAGCAAGAGCAGCACATTCAATACACCAGCTGCCATTGGAATCGCCCAAACCAACACAGCCACCGCCAAGATAGCCCATTGAATTAAAGCTGGCAATTGACGTTCAGCCAATTGCTGACGCGCTAAATTGATTAACAACGCTGAACCTGTAACCACACTGACCACAAACACCAGCGCTGGAATTTGGGTATTGGCAATAAAGAAACCAAATGCCACCACAGCCAACAATTGTGCAATCCATACAGGCAATACAGTTGAGCTTGCAGCATCACTGTGTTTGACTTGATTTAAACTGACCTGAGAATACACCCCAAGTCCTAAACCACTGGCTACTAAAGCCAATACCGTTGCAGCACCCCACTCACTAAATTCAAGTGCAGTGACTTGCCATGTCGGTAAGCGCTCACCCAGTACAATAGACAAGCCTAAGGATGCCAACACAGCCAGTAAAGTCAGCCCAACCATCACAAGGCGTGGCGCAACTGATAAAAGCAATGCAGCAACTGCTAAAGCTGCAAATAAAGCAAGCTGCGGCAATGCCAGCCCCTCAAGCATACTTGAGGCATTAAATAACATACCACCAGCTAAAAATGGCATAAACACCACAGCCAACCACCCCACCACACGCCAATGTGCTTGTGCATCAGCATCACGGGTGAGGCTAGATAAAGCATTTAGTGCTGTTGAACGGCTACGCTTTGCTAATGCCACTTCCATATAGGTAATCGGCAAAGCCAAAATCACCATGGTGCCTAACCACAACAACCAAAAATCTAATTGACGCTCAGCACCAATGCCTAAAATCGGGGCTAATGTCGCAATAATAATAAACGATAAACAAAATGCCATCAGCGGGGATAGCCATCGAGACATCGCATTGTCCTGCATAATGCTTTCCTAATATAAAATCTAGCGCTATTTTGCCGATGTCATGACCAAAAAGCAAAACCCAAACAAAGAAAAAGCAAACCACCTCAAGATGATTTGCTCGGCTGAAAGACTTATAGTTTTGCTTTATTTTTATCGCGTTAAGGTTTTACGAGAAAAAACGTGCAAACCAATTTTTACCTTTTTTCTTCTCTTTTTCTTTAATAATACCCATCATATTTTCTTTGACTGCACCGACATAATCAGCATCATCATGTTGAATATGATTGATCAGCCATTTTGATAGAATTTCGTGCAATTCAGATTCAATTGCTTCACCTTGTTCATAACGATCACGGTAGCTTTCAATCTTCTTAATAAATAAATCATGCACACGCTTGTGTGGCACACGGTATTTGTAACCTGCTTCTTCTTGTAAAGATTCTTCAAAGGTAAAATGTGACTGTGTGTAATCAATAATATTATTTAAGATTGAACGAATACGTGCACGATCCGTATTGGCGCCAATGCTATCAATCTCGTTAATGTAGTCGAGAATGCGGCGGTGTTGTTCGTCAATCACATCAATGCCAGTATTATATTCTGGAATCCATCTCATTTTCATACGACTACCTATCGGTATCCCCAAATTCGTTAAAATTGATCATATATTGAATTGACTAGAATAAAAATAAACTGATTTACTAGGGATTATATAAAAAGGGGTTTTATTCACTTAAATATATGATTAACATATAAAAATTATTTTAAGCCAACTAAAAAGGTCAGATATTTTTTAACCAATTTATATTTAACATTATTTTTATTTTATTTTAAGAATATCAAGTTGGCATATTAAAACACCAACTTGATCGCATTGCTTAATACTGATCTGCTTTAGTTATGCGTTTTAAGCTTGGATTTATGCGCTCTCGCTCTAAACGTGCAATAAATGTGATTTCATCTTTAATTGGCTGACCATCTTTGAATAAAATCATCTGACCGGGTTTAAAAGCACACCATGTCTCATTTTGAGTCAAAGGTTCAGTGGTAATGACTGCCACACGATCTTCAGGGGTCGTGACTTGACTAAAATCGACTTCGACATCAAGGTCAATCAATTGTGCAGGTTTAAATGGATATTCGCGTACCAACCAATGCAATTTGGTAATGTTATACGCAAATAAAGCTTGACCATTCGATAGGCAAAAATTAAACGTGCCATGCTCGGCAATGCTTGGCGAAATCTCGACCAGCAAATCAAAAATTTGCGCTAAACTCGGTTCTTCATAACCAAAGCGCTTCACCAATTGTTCTAATAAATAGCAAAAAGCACGCTCACTGTCGGTATTGCCCACAGGGGTAAAACGTCCACTTAATGGCGGATCAAAATCATGAAGGTCGCCATTATGTGCAAAAATCCACTGTCTCCCCCAAAGTTCACGGCTAAAGGGATGTGAATTTTCTAGATTAATTTTGCCTTGTGTGGCTTTACGAATATGCGCAATCACATTGCGTGATTTAATGGGGTAATTACGAATTAACTCAGCAATCGGCGATTCAACTGCAGATTGATTATCGACAAATAAACGACAGGCTTTGTCTTCAAAAAAGGCGATGCCAAAACCATCACAATGATCGGAGGTAATCCCTGCACGTTGTGAAAAGCCACGAAATGAGAAAGTAATATCCGTTGGAGTTGCGCAGTTCATTCCGAGCAGTTGACACATAATTCTTTCTCATGGGCATAAATAATGGCTTATTGTGCATGAGTTAAATGGGCTTTTCAAATCTAGCTCGGGTTGTTAGGCTTGCATGAGGTGGCATAAAAAAACCTCCATTTAGGAGGCTTTTAATTTATTCAGCAGCTTTCTTGGTTTGACGATTGGTAATTAATGTACCAACACCATGATCGGTAAAAATTTCCAATAAGGTGGCATGCGGTACACGACCATCCACAATATGTGCGCTGACTACCCCACCTTTTACTGCATCTAAAGCACAACCCACTTTTGGAATCATACCGCCATAGATCACGCCAGTTTCAATCAAGCGATCAACTTCTTGAGTACTTAAACCGGTGAGTAAGTTTTTATTTTCATCTAACACGCCGGTAATATTAGTGAGCAAAATTAACTTTTCTGCACCCAGTGCTTCAGCCACTTTACCTGCCACTAAATCAGCATTGATGTTATAGGTGTTGCCCTCTTCATCGACACCAAGCGGTGCAATGACTGGAATAAAATCACCTTGGGTAAACATCTCTAACACGTCGGTTTTTACCCCAACCACTTCACCCACTAAACCTAAGTCGATGTGTTTGACTGAGCCGTCTTCTTGCGTTTTTTCCATGAGTAATTTTTGCGCACGCAACAAATTACCATCTTTACCTGTTAAACCAATGGCACGACCACCATGTTGGTTAATTAAATTGACAATTGATTTATTTACACTGCCGCCCAATACCATTTCAACCACTTCCATGGTCGCAGGATCAGTCACGCGCATGCCATCAATTCGGTCAGATTCACGACCCAATTGTTTTAAGAAGGAATCTACTTGTGGACCACCACCATGCACCACAATCGGGTTTAAACCCACGGTTTTAAGCAGCACGATGTCACGGGCAAATGAGCTTTCAAGCTCAGGGTCGGTCATTGCATTGCCACCATATTTTACAACCAACGTTTTACCAGAAAAACGTTGAATGTACGGCAAAGCTTCGGTTAAAACTTGTGCTTTGTCGAGACCAGTATGTTGATGTGGCATGTGCCGCTCCTTATTTGGCGTTTAAGATATCGTACGCAATTTGCGGATAATTAGATTCAAGCATACGAGCAAAGGTATCACGGATTGCATTAAGACGCTCAGAATTCTCGGCGTCAAAGCGCACTGTAAAGTACTCACCCGTATTGGATGCTCGCATAATGCCAAATCCATCTTTAAAATCAAGCCGCACGCCATCAATTTGACTCAGCTTTGCAACAGAGTGCTGACTGGCATGTGCGACATGGGCCAAGACTTGCTGTGGATCTTGGTTATAGGTGCTAATATAGGTATCTTCTGTACCTAAACGCGCAGGATAGGCACGCAAAGCCTCTGAAAGCGTGATCTGTTGCTGATCGATGTATTCTAAAATACGTAATGCAGCATATAGACCATCATCATAGCCAAAACCACGCCCATCATTAAATACATAATGCCCCGCATACTCGCCACCAAATACCGCTTTGCCTTTTGATTGCGCTAAATATTGACGCAAAAACGTGCTACCAGTTCGAATCATGGTGGCAATACCACCTAAAGCCTGCACACTATTGCTAACTAAATTTGAGCATTTAACATCAAATACCACTTCAGATTGTGGATGTTCAGCTAAACAAATATGTGCAAACAGCGCCATTAAGCGGTCTGGGCAAATAATGTTGCCCTGTTCATCTACAATCACCACACGGTCACCGTCGCCATCTAAAGCAATACCAATATCGGCCTGTTTTGCTAACACTTGCTGCTGTAGCCCCAACAAATGTACCGCTTGTGATGGGTCTGGTGCATGATCTGGAAATTCGCCATTGGCTTTACAACGCAGTTGCGTTACCTCACAACCCAATTTTTCTAACACCAATGCCGCACAACGTCCAGCTGCGCCATGTAAGCCATCTAGCACGACCTTAAAACCGTGTTTTAGTTTGATATCATTTAAAATGCTTTGTTGATAATCTAGGCAGTATTTCACCACAACAGTATGTGGTTCATGTTCTAGCGGGATATGTCGTTCGGGACAAAAATGTGTTTGTGCCCATGTAGAAACTTGTTGAATCATCTCAGGGGTTGGTGGTTCGCCTTGAATAATCCATTTAATGCCATTGTCTGATTTAGGGTTATGGCTTGCGGTGACCATAATGCCATTGCCATTAAAATGCCGCGCTGCATAATACAAAGCTGGACTTGCACAACAACCCATAAGGTCAGCTTGTAAACCATTGGCTTGACAGATTTTTTGAATAAGTTTGGCATAGCTTGGACTGGTTAAACGCGCATCATAACCAATCACCAGTTCATGTTGACCGGCTACTTTATATTGTTGGACTAAGGCATGGGCTATCGCGTAGACCAATTGAGGTGATAGTAAACTGACTTTCCCCCGAATATCGTAGGCACGAAAAATCTGTGCAGGAAATTTAGAAATATGAATATTCATAAGTGGCATTTTTAATCATTGATCTAGGCAATAAAACATACAAAGTGTTGTACATTTCACACAAATAGGCAGGTTTTTGCAGTTATCTTTATCTTTGGGTAAACGAAGAACCTTGAGTGAGCTTTTAATATATTTATGCAATTTTTTCAACAAAAAAGCGATAAAGCCTAATGAATAGGCTTTATCTATCCATGCAAGATGCTTTAGTTTTGACCAGTATGTCCAAAACCACCTGCACCACGTTCTGTGGCCACAAACTCATCCACCATTTCAAATTGTGCTTGTACTACAGGCACCAATACATATTGTGCTAAACGCTCGCCCGGCTCTAAGCTAAATGCAGTTTGACTCCGGTTCCAAACCGAAACCATAAGTTCACCTTGATAATCTGAATCAATTAAACCAACCAAATTACCTAATACAATGCCGTGTTTATGCCCTAAACCTGAACGCGGCAAGATTAAACCAGCAAAATTCACATCTTCAATATAAATGGATAAACCGGTTTTAACCAATACAGTTTGACCCGGTTCAATCACTGTGGTTTCAGATACGCATGCGCGTAAATCGAGACCCGCTGAACCTTGTGTGGCATAACTTGGCATTGGCCATTCATTGCCTAAACGTGAATCTAATACTTTAACTTGAACTTTCATGTACATTCCTAATCAATCAAATTTAGCGCTTAATCAGCGCACGTAAATTTTCCAAATAATGTTGCGCTTGCAATTTCGGGTCAATATTGCTGGCTTTCTTTTTACGCCCTAACCAGTCTAAATCGTCTTGCGGTAATTCATCTAAGAAACGGCTTGGCGTCATTTGTTTCATTTGACCACCGGCTTTACGCTGCTCAGCTAAGGTCAGCGTTAACCCCTGACGCGCACGGGTAATGCCCACATACATCAAACGACGCTCTTCTTCGACAGTTTCTGCGGCAATTGAGTTTTTATGTGGCAGAATTTCTTCTTCTAAACCAATCATATAGACATATGGGAACTCTAAGCCTTTAGCCGCATGTAAGGTCATTAAATTGACTTTATCGGTGTCTTGCTCTTCTTGTTGTTGTTCCAACATATCCAGCAGCACCATTTTACGAATCACACTTTCAATGTTTTTCTCATCGACATCTTCGGCACGATTAATCAAACTTTGAATACTGCTATACAGCACTTCAATGTTATCCAGCTTGGTTTTTTCTTGCGCAGGGGTCGCAGCTTGCTCTTTTACATAGTCGATATAACCGGCTTCATTCATCATTTGACGAATAATCGGCACGGGCTCATCATCTTCAAGCAAGTTACGGGTAAAGCCGTCTAAAAACTCATAGAACTCAAGCAACTGGGAGGTGGCTTTTTTAGGTAAAGATAAACTTAAACGCTGATCACCTGCTGAAGCCAATAAAGATTGATTGGTTTCTTGCGCAAATAAACCCAATTTTTCTAAAGTGACAGGACCAATAGCACGTTTTGGGGTATTAATAATACGTAAAAATGCACTGTCATCTTCAGGGTTAATGATTAAGCGCAAATAACTCATCACGTCTTTAATTTCAGCACGCGCGAAGAACGACTGACCGCCCGACAATTTATACGGAATTTGCATTTGGCGCAGTTGGGTTTCAAGCACCCGTGCTTGGAAGTTACCACGATACAAAATCGCATAATCTTTCCAAGATTTACCTTGCATCAGTTTATGGGTGAGTAAATCTTTGACCACACGTTCTGCTTCATCATCGTCATTACGACAGGTAATGACCCGAATCTCTTCGCCATGACCTTTATCCGACCATAATTTTTTATCAAAAATATGCGGATTGTTTTCAATCACTGAGTTGGCGGCTTTTAAAATACGGCTGGTTGAACGATAGTTTTGTTCAAGCTTAATCACTTTTAAATTGTGAAAATCTTCTTTGAGCTGTGCCATGTTTTCAGGTTTCGCGCCGCGCCATGCGTAGATCGATTGGTCATCATCACCCACCGCGGTAAATTGGCCCATCACCCCCACCAGTAATTTGACCAAAATATACTGCGCCGTGTTGGTGTCTTGATATTCATCCACCAATAAATAACGCACACGGTTTTGCCATTTATCGCGCACTTCAGCATTGTCTTGCAATAAACGGGTGGGCATGACAATTAAATCGTCAAAATCTACGGCGTTATAGGCACGTAAATTGCGCTCATACAATTGATACAAATGGGCAAACTGTACATCTTCTTGGGTTTCACAGGTAGTATGCGCTTGCTCGGGTGCAATCAGATCATTTTTCCAATCGGAAATTTTCTTCATGGCTTTGGCAATTAAATCCTTACTCTCTGCACCGGATAGATTATCACGATGCATCAAATCCATTAAGATACGCTTACAATCATCGGCATCTAAAATGGAAAAATTGTTTTTCAGTGGCGTATGTTTGAGCTCTAAACGCAACAGGTTTAAACCAAAGGTATGGAAAGTCGATACCGATAAACCTTTAGATTCCTCACGCGACAACAATTTAGAAACACGCTCTTTCATTTCACGTGCCGCTTTGTTGGTAAAGGTCATGGCGGTAATTTTATAAGCGGGAATACCACAATGCTGCACCAAATACGCGATTTTACGGGTAATCACCGAGGTTTTACCTGAACCTGCCCCTGCAAGTACTAACAAGGGTCCTTGAGTGTATTTCATGGCTTCAAGTTGCTTGTCGTTGAGCTGACTTGCGGTCGACATATTCCATCCTCTTTAGATTTAAGGCCTGATTATAGTCATCAACCACTCGATTGCCTAATCAAAAAAATTGCCCATTACTCATAAAAAAACCACCCGAAGGTGGTTTCTTTTTTATTTACGACAACTTAGTTGGTTTCGTAAACTGTAATTTCTACACGGCGGTTTTGTTCACGACCCGCAGCAGTTGTGTTTTCTGCGATTGGTGAAGTTGAACCATAACCACGCGCTGTCATGCGGCTTGCAGAAATACCTTGAGCTGCAAGGTAATTTTTCACTGAGTTAGCACGGTTTTGTGACAATGGGTTATTGACCGCATCTGTACCTGTGTTATCGGTGTGACCATGAATCACAAGCGCTAACTTGTTTGATGCACCATCTTCACGTAATACGTTGGCAACATCATTTAACGCAGATTGGAACTGACCTTGAATGGCAGCAGAGTTAGTTGCAAATGTAACCGATGGCATCACAAGGTTGATTGAACCATCTTGGTTACGACCAACATCAATACCTGTACCTGCTAACTCTTCTTTTAAACGCTTTTCTTTACGATCAAGAAGTAAGCCTGCACCACCACCAAGTACCGCACCAATCGCAGCCGCTTGACCCATTTTATCTTTGTCAGCATTTGAGTAAGCAACGCCGGCACCGAGTAGAGCGCCTAAGCCTGTACCAAGTGCTGCTTTATCGTATTCCATACTTTGGCAACCAGTAAGTGCCAACGCCCCTGCTACAGCTGTAATGACTAATGCACGCATTGCATGCCTCCTTGTTTGATGTTTTTTAATCTGGATGAATCATGGAATAAAAATCAAATTTGTAACATTGATTTTTTGTTAATAATAAAGCCTTATTTTACATTATGTAATATATATCGAGAATTTAGGCTATTTTTCCTCATGTTTTCTCCATAGTTGCCAAGCAACAGTTTGTATTTTTTTCATCAGCCCTTATATTGTGCAGCACCATGTACCTTCACTTTGCTTATAGGTCGACCGATGCCCAAATCACAGCCACGTACGTCATTACTCAAAAAAGTACAGCAAGCGCTCACTGTAACCTCAGTGATGACCACTAACAGCTTTGTCCATGGAGCACCCATTTTAGGTTTAGGTCTGACCAAGCTGATCAAGAAGTCACCGCACATTGATCAGACCAATGTGAAGCTTGCCAATAGTTGGATTAACGTCAACAACCATCTGATTGAACGGGTATTGCCTGAATTAAAATGGGATATTCAAGTGGACCCTGCACTTGAGTTGACCACCCAAGGACGTTATTTGATGATTTGTAATCATCAAAGTTGGGTCGATACTACAGTCAATCAGTATATTGGTTTAAACCGTATGCCGTTAACGCGCTTTTTTACCAAATGGGAGCTGATTTTCATTCCTTTGGTGGGGCAGGCTTTTAAAATTTTAGGCTTCCCTATGATGAAGCGGCATAGCAAAGCCCAAATTGCCAAAAATCCTGAGCTGAAAAACCGCGACATTGAAGAAGCACGTAAATCCTGTGAACAGTTGCTCAGTCAGCCGTTTACTTTACTCAACTATGTAGAAGGCACTCGTTTTACCCAAGCCAAGCATACTGCACAAAAATCACCATATAAACATCTCCTTAAACCCAAAGCTGGTGGTTTAGCCTTAGCCTTAAAAATCTTAGGCAAAGAGGTCGATGCTTTAGTGGATATGACCATCGTGTATGATGAAAAAGTGCCTGAATACAGCGAATTTTGGTTGGGGGACGTACAACAAATTGCAGTGAATCTACGCAAAATTGAGTTGCCAAGTTGGATTTTAGACGGTGATTATGAAAATGATCGTGAATTTCGTGTGCAATTTCATCAATGGCTGCAACAAGTGTGGCGTGATAAAGATGAATTAATCAGCCAAATGAAACAGCAACTTGCCGAGCAACGTAGCTAAGGGAACCCCATGAAACAGCCTCAACACAAAGTCTTAAAATCCTCCTTTCACTTCGTCAAAGAAGGCTCATGGGGATGGAAAGTGGCACTGGTCTATGATTTTTTGATGATGGGGCTGATCATCTTTAACCTATTTTGCTTAAGCGCCAATGCATTTTTAATGAGCGACTATGCCGAATGGTTATTTAACTTCGTACAACTGCCGCAAGTGTTAGATTTTTATGAGCAAGCGCTACATCCTTGGGTTAAAACCACAGAAGGTTGGTTTACCTCATTTTTAGCCATTGAACTTGCTATTCGTTGGCTGATTGCGATTGGCTTTAAGCATCATCAACGTTGGTGGTTTTTCCCGTTTATTCATTGGTATGAAATTATTTCTATTTTGCCAATGTTCCGTTTTTTACGTTTAGGACGTGCATTTGCCATCGCCTATAACTTACATAGTCATGGCTATAAAGTCATTCCGCAGCGCTGGTACGCGCGTGGCAATTTTTATTATCGTTTGGTGATGGAAGAACTGACCAGTCGTATTGTTTTAACCATTATTAATGCAGTGAAACATGAGCTGAGCACCAGTACCACACATAAAAAATATATTGAAGATTTGGTCAATCACCACCGTGAGATGCTCGCCACTGCTTTAACAGATGTGTTACAAGAATCTTTAGGCAAAGAACTACAAGCGCAACGCCATGAAATTGCCAAAAATGTGGGGATCGTGGTCAATAAAGCCATTGAAGATACGCCTGAGTTGTCGCAAATGCTGCGTTTAATTCCATTGGTAGGTGGACGTATCGAACAACAAATTCAAAGCATTGGACAGCGTTTAGGTGAAAATATTAGCCAAGGTTTACTACAACCCTTTACCCATCAATCTTCACGCCAAGAAAATGCCACCTATCGCATGATTGCCAACAAAGTCAGTCAAATTGCCATTGAAAATAACCCTGAAATTGACCGTTTGGTTGAATCTGCTGTGTTTGAAAGTTTAGAAGCCTTACGTGAGCAAGTGAAGATTAAACAATGGCAACAAGTGCTAGAACAAAAACAACCAGAGCAAGAACCTAAGGCATGAAAATATTTAACGGATACGCTAGAGAAATCATGCAAATTGGTCTAGGATTTGCTCTATTTAATAACATGACTTCGACCTAAAAAAGAAGTTTTAAGGAACAAGTATGGCGGATATCCGGATCACCGGCAGAATGGTTAATTTTACCCGATTAACCTTTGATACAAATGATCATCGTGCGATCCGAGAACAACTGACCCAGATGCTCAAAGACACTGGCTCACAAGGCACGTTGGTCATCTTAGATTCAACCGTTGAACAAGAGCTGATTGCTCTTATTCAATTGTTAATCAGTTTAGATTTACAACCTATGGCGGTGGTGGATGGAATTTTGGGCGATGCAGCACGTTTAATTCAATTTCCAGTGTTGCCGGCTGACCGTCCTTTGCAGCGGATTAAAGCCACACAAGAACAAGTGGTGGAAACTGCCGCACCAACGCAAGATGAAGCACAGCCTGCTGCGGCAAAAATTCATCATGCAACTTCTTATCACAATGAAATGTTGCGTACGGGTCAATGCCTTGTACAAGACCACGGCGATATCATTTTAAGTGCAGGAATGAACAGTGGTGCAGAAGTGATCGCTTCTGGAAACATACATATTTATGGTAGTGTACGAGGTAGAGTGATTGCCGGTGCAGGCGGCAATCATGCAGCACGCATCTTTTGCCACTCCTTAGAAGCGGAGTTGGTTTCAATTGCAGGTACGTACTGTGTTGCGGATGATATCCCGGCTCATATGACCAAAAAACCTGTACATATTTATTTAAATGACGCTCAAGAGCTTGTATTTGAAGCTTTAGAATTTTAATGTATAAATAATCACCAAAATACGTCATAAAACTGCGTATTTAAACCCTAACAGGAGTGGATTCGGTGGCGAAAATTGTTGTCGTAACATCAGGCAAAGGTGGCGTAGGTAAAACTACAACAAGTGCATCGTTTGCAACAGGTTTAGCCCTACGTGGCCACAAAACTGTTGTTATTGATTTTGACGTAGGCTTACGTAACTTAGATCTTATCATGGGTTGTGAGCGCCGCGTGGTGTACGATTTTGTCAATGTCTTAAATAACGAAGCACGCTTACAACAAGCCTTAATTCGTGACAAAGACATTGAAAACCTCTATATCTTACCTGCATCACAAACGCGTGATAAAGATGCCTTAACCGATGAAGGTGTCGCACGTGTCATGGACGAACTCGCACAAGAGTTTGATTATATTATCTGTGACTCGCCTGCCGGTATTGAACGTGGTGCGATTTTAGCCATGTACCATGCCGATGAAGCAATCATTGTAACCAATCCTGAAATTTCTTCAGTGCGTGACTCAGATCGTATTATTGGCATGCTCGACAGCAAAACCAAAAAAGTAGAAAACAACGAAGGTCGAATTCGTAAACATTTATGTATTACACGTTTTAATCCAGAACGTGCTGAAAAACAAGAAATGCTCACGATTGACGATATTTCAAAAGATATCTTAAAAGTCCCGACCTTAGGTGTCATTCCTGAGTGCAAGAGCATCTTACAAGCCTCTAACGAAGGTAAGCCGGCTATTTTGTACACAGACTCACCTGCAGGCCAAGCTTATGATGACCTTGTGGCGCGTTTCTTAGGCGAAGATCGTCCTTATCGTCACCTAGAAGTCAAACAAAAAGGTTGGTTAGCACGACTATTTGGAGCTTAAGATGGCAGGATTTTGGAGTAAGTTGTTTAGCGGTGATGAAAAACCCTCGAGTGCGCAAACCGCCAAAGATCGTTTAAAAGTCATCGTGGCATCAGAAAAAGGCTTAAGCAAACGCTTAACCCCTGAAAAAATTGAGCAGATGAAAAAAGAAATCATGCAAGTGGTGAACCGCTACGTGCGTGGTGTCGATGAGCAGCACATCCAAATGGCAGTGCGTTCAGAAGCCAATTTAGAAATGTTAGAAATGAATATCAATTTGCCTGAAGAGCGATAATCTCAATTCTGATTAGTCAAGCAAATTGAATCAAGGCAAAATAGCGCAAGTTATTTTGCCTTTTTAATGATTGACAACAAGCCAAGGAGATTGCGATGGCATTATCTCAGCCAGCGACGTTTAACGAAGAATGGTCAGACGAGCGTGTATTTGCCTATTTAACTCAGCTGCCTCCTGCAAGTGTAGATGCAGATTTTCACGTTCTTTACCATGCATATAAACACATGCGTCCAAGTGACTATGAACGTTTATTAACTCAATTTGTAGCAGATGGTCGCAATGTAAATGCTACAAATCCTGAAGGTCAACGTATTCATGACGTGATTGCAAAATTCCCACGCCATAGCGCTGAGTTTTTAGCTGTATTGGCGAAATTCGCTTAATTTAAGCCAATGAAGCTAAAAGAAAAGCCTGCATCTGCAGGCTTTTTTTACACTAAAATTTCACGTTTACCATTGGCACCTAAGGCGCTGACAATACCGTTTTCTTCCATTTGGTCAATAATGCGTGCAGCACGGTTATACCCTAAGCTAAATTTACGTTGTAAAGATGATGTGGTGGCTTTACGCGTTTCGAGCACAAATGCCACACATTGGTCATATAAAGCATCACGATCAGCCCCACCCTCGCCATCTTCAAAACCACGGCTTGTAGGTTCTTCATCATAAGGAGTGAGAATCTCATCGACATAGTTCGGTGCTGCGCGTTCACGCCACGCATCACAAATGCGATTGACTTCATCATCACTAATAAAGGCACCATGTACACGTTCTGGTTCAATTTTACCCGGCCCTAAAAACAACATGTCGCCATGACCAAGTAAGTCTTCAGCACCACTGGCATCTAAAATGGTGCGTGAGTCAATTTTAGAGTTGACGCGTAAGGCAGCACGGGTCGGGATATTGGCTTTAATAAGACCAGTAATCACATCCACCGATGGACGTTGTGTGGCGAGTAATAAATGAATACCTGCGGCACGTGATTTTTGTGCCAAGCGCGTAATCATCTCTTCAGCTTTTTTACCCACTTGCATAATCATATCGGCAAATTCATCTGCCACAATCACAATGGCAGGCAAAGGCTGCAAACGTGGTGCAAATTCACCGGCAACAGACTCACTGGCTTTCCAAGTCGGATCAATTAAATCTTCACCATTGGCAATCGCCTCTTCCACTTTACGGTTGTAATCGGCAAGTTTACGAATTTTTAAGAACGACATCAGTTTATAACGACGCTCCATCTCATTCACACACCAATTCAGTGCATTGACGGCATCTTTCATATCTGTGACCACAGGCGTTAACAGATGTGGAATATCGCTATAGTTGGCAAGTTCAAGCTGTTTAGGGTCAATTAAGATTAAACGCAATTCATCAGGGCTGTATTTGAGTAACATCGATAAAATCATCGAGTTAACTGCCACCGACTTACCTGAACCTGTGGTACCTGCCACCAACATATGTGGGGCTTTACCTAAATCAGCAATCACCGGACGACCTGAAATATCTTTACCCATTGCCATAGACAGTAAACCCTGTGGGTCAGTGAAGGCAGGTGCTGTGACCAGTTCAATCAAGCGCACCATTTCACGGCTGCTATTAGGTACTTCAATACCAATATAAGGTTTACCGGGAATGACTTCGACCACACGCACCGACGCCATTGACATAGAACGGGCTAAATCGCGTGAAATATTGGTGACTTTTGAGGCTTTTACCCCTGGTGCTAAATCCAATTCAAAGCGAGTGACCACGGGACCCGGCTGTGCTTCAATGACTTTGGCTTTAACATTAAATTCTTGTAATTTAATTTCAAGCAGCTCAGATAAACGGCTGAGTTGGTCTTGGGTAAAATTAACTTTTTTATTTGGATCAACTGGATCTAATAAATCGATGCCCGGTAAAGGTGATAAATCCTGACGTTTTTTTGCCACTTGCATCGCACGTGACATAGGACGACCAAAAGCATCGGTTAAAGGTGCATCAAATTCATCAGGAATCTCTTGCACAGGACCTGCAGTTTCTTGCCACGCTTGAATAAATTCTTCTTTAGACAGCTCTTTTTTTTCGCTACTAACACTCGGTTGTGGCTCAGGTTCAATCATTTGCTCTTGAGCAGCTGCAAGGCTTTTTTCTAATTCAAGCTCTTCATCAGCTTGCTCTGGCATTGCGCTTATGCTGGGCATAGCAACGACAGTTTGAATTGGGGCTTGTACAAAGGCAGAAGATTGCGCATAACTGCTTGCCACACGCGGCTGATCTTTTAAGATTTCATCAATCGCGGCAAGTTCTGCTGCAATATCGGCATCTGCGTGCTGTTGTTCATGCTCAGGCTTAGTTAACACCGGAGCAACCAGCACATCACTGTCATCTTTTTGCGTGCTTGTTTTGGGCACATTGGCCATTAACTCATCAAAAATCTTGTCGTCATCCCAATCCAACGCTGGCTTTTGTTGTACTGCAACTGCCACAGGCTTGACAGGAGATTCTTGAGCTTCAACGACAAGGTCAGCATCAGCAGCTTTCAGTAAGGCATCAATTTCTTGTTCTTGGGCTTGTTCACTCTGTAGCGCACGCCATACTTCGGTATTAGCTGCCGCTTCACGTTGTTGTTCTTGGGCGTGCTGTGCAGCTACAAGACGCTGTTCGTGTTCTTGTTGAGCATGTTGTTTGGCTTGTAAATCCGCTGCCTGCTGTTCAATTTGCTGTTGTTGGGCCAGTTCAGCATCGCGTTGTTGTTGTGCGCGTTGCTCCTCAGCAAGACGCTCTTTATGGAGCATATCGTTAAACAAACGTTCTGCCACAGCATCGCGTACAGGTGCCTGTTGTACCGGCTGATGCTCTTGTACGGGTGTCACGATACTTGCTTGTGATGCCTCAAGCGGTGTTATTTTTGCCGCTGGTGTAGTCCGATCAAATACAGCTTCACTTTCGGGTACATTTTTATAAAATAAGTCTTGTAACTGTGCCGGTAGGGCTTTTAAGGTAATCAAAGTTTTGTTCCACTTAACACCAAAAGCCAAGGTAAACAACAACACTAAAAAAGCCACTAAAAATATTGCTGCGCCGTAAATGGTTAATAAACCAGTTAAACTTTGGCCAAGTTCATAGCCGATAATACCACCTGAGGCATTGGCAAGCGTATCGGCTGGCATCTCCCAAAACAAATACAATAAGCTTGAGGTGGCCAGTAAAATGAAAAATTGCGCTGCATAACGAAACGGACGCGTTAGAAAACTATGTGGCCACCACACCTGTACAGCTTCCATAAAAAAGTAAATTGGCAACAATAAACTTGCCCAACCTAAAAAGCCAAACAGCAAATCTGCAAGCCATGCCCCTGCCACACCACTGGCATTAGATACCTGCTGTGTATCACTGGAAATGTGCATCCAACCTGGGTCAAACGGCGTATACGTTACTGTTGCAAGGAACCAATATGTCCCAAATGAAAGCAAAAATAATGTCTGTAATAAGCGCTGTGCATAAGCACTCGACATTGCAGTCATATCCGATCCTGTGGCTAATGGGGTTCAAAATTCAAAGCAGGCAATACCTACTAAAGAGCAATATTATGCACCTGTTGCGAAAAAAAAGATGCAGCAGAATCGCTAGATATTGTTAACTCAATGCTAAACTTGTTTTGTTGGCTATATAGCTTAAATCAATTTACATGATCAAAAATATCCACATTTAACTCATAAGACGCTTTGGGCTTTTACCTGTATAATTCCACAAATTACTCAATAAAAAAAGGATGCCCTCGATGAGCGCTCGTCACTCACGTTTAATTATCTTAGGCTCAGGCCCTGCAGGCTATAGCGCAGCGGTGTATGCGGCACGCGCCAATTTAAAACCGTTGTTAATTGCAGGTTTACAATTAGGCGGTCAGCTCACGACAACCACTGAAGTTGACAATTGGCCGGGCGACCCTGAAGGTCTTACAGGTCCTGCACTTATGGAGCGTATGCAAGCGCATGCTGAACGCTTTGGTACAGAAATTGTCTACGACCACATCAATGAAGTCGATTTAAGCCAACGTCCTTTTGTATTAAAAGGCGATATGGAAGAGTTTACCTGCGATGCTTTAATCATTTGTACAGGTGCAACTGCACAATACTTAGGCTTAGAATCTGAAGCTGCCTTTATGGGTCAAGGTGTCAGTGCTTGTGCCACCTGTGATGGTTTCTTCTATAAAGAACAAAAAGTCATGGTCGTGGGCGGCGGTAACACAGCGGTTGAAGAAGCCTTGTACTTATCTAACATTGCCTCACATGTGACTTTAGTGCATCGTCGTCATTCGTTCCGTGCTGAGAAAATTTTACAAGACCATCTATTTGCCAAAGAAAAAGAAGGCAAAATCAGCATTATTTGGAATCATCAAGTCGATGAAGTCTTGGGTGATGCCAAATCTGGTGTGACTGCTGTGCGTTTAAAATCAACCCAAGATCAATCCACTCAAGATGTGGCTGTATCAGGTATGTTTGTGGCCATTGGTCATAAACCAAATAGCGGTATGTTTGAAGGTCAGTTACAACTACGTGATGGCTATATTCAAGTCCAAAGTGGTACATCAGGCAATGCCACCCAAACTTCTGTGCCGGGTGTCTTCGCTGCAGGTGATATTGCTGACAGTATTTACCGTCAAGCCATTACTTCAGCTGGCTCAGGTTGTATGGCTGCCTTAGATGCAGAAAAATATTTAGATGCATTAAGTGATTAATATCGCTTAAAATACAAAAACCACCAGTTATGGTGGTTTTTTTCTATGTAAATATGACTTTATAAACAAAATTAATAGAATTTGAGGGTAACATGGCAACGAATTGGACAGACGGCTACCAAACCGAGGTAAATTACACCTATGGCTACTACAAAGAGCTGAGTCCGAATTTTCAGAAGTTTTGCTTATTGGTAAATGGAATTGATACGCTCAATGACACCGAACAGCAACAGCACTGTGAGTTAGGTTTTGGGCAAGGGGTCAGTATTAATGTACACGCTGCCTCATCTAACGGGTTATTTTATGGCACAGACTTTAATCCAGCTCATGCTGCGCATGCCAATATGTTAGCAAAAAAATCCAAAGCGCCACACCATTTTTATGATGCTAGCTTTGAAGAATTGCTCAACAGTGACTTACCTCAATTTGACAGTATCAGTTTACATGGTATTTGGAGTTGGATCAGTCACGAAAATCAGGCCATTATTCTTAAATTTATACGCCAATATTTAAAACCCAATGGCATTGTCTATGTGAGTTATAACTGTTTAACCGGTTGGGCGGCAAATATGCCGATTCGTGAGCTATTCCATAGTCATTATGAATACAACAGTAAAAGTCTAAATCCAATTCAAAAAGTACAAGATTCACTGCAGTTTAGTGAAGCGCTGCTACAACAACAGCCTCTGTTCGCTAAACGTAATCCCCATGCGCTACAAAAAGTTATAGAGCTCCAAAAGCAGAACCCACATTATTTAATTCATGAATATTTAAACCAAGATTGGCAATGTTTCTCTTTTCAGCAAGTCATGCGTACCATGGATTCTGTCAAACTCAGCTATGCAGGCTCGAGTGATTTAAATAGTCATTTAGATAAAATTAACTTTACTGCACAACATCAAGAATTCCTGAACAGCATTGAGCATCCTATTTTAAAAGAACAATGCCGCGACTATTTTACCAATTCACAATTTAGACGTGATCTGTATATTCGGGGTAAAAATACCTTAAGTCCGTTACAACTGAAGCATCGTTTAAAGCAGATTTCTTTTGTGTTACTCAGCGCGCCTCACCAAATACCTATGAAAATTTCTGGTCATTTAGGTGAATTTAACTTACTCCAAGAGATCTATACACCTTTAACCCAATGTTTCTTGCAACATGACTATGCACCTTTAACACTTGAACAAGTGATCAATGAAACTCAACTTGACTTTGCCGCAGTGCTCAATGCAGTGGTTATCTTATGTCACTCAGGACATATGCAGCCCTGCCTTGAGCAACCAAGTGAAGCTGTGGTGCAGCAATCACAACGTTTAAACCAGTTTTTATTGCAACAAGCCAGCTTCCACAGCCAGTATTCTGTACTTGCTAATCCATATTCAGGAATTGGTATCCCCGTTGATCAATTTGCACAATTATTCTATCGTGCCTATTTCATTGAAAAATTAACTACAAAAGAACAGTTTGCTGATTTTGTGTTGAAAACCTTGCAAAGCCTGAATTTATTGGTGCTTAATGATCAAGGTGAAGCTGTCACAGACCCGACCATAAGTCGAGAGATTGTGCTACAAAAAGCTCAAAATTTCCTTGATGCAGATCATATTAAAATTGCCCAGCAATTAAAATTATTTGCTTAAATCTTAACTTCAACCGCAAGATCTTCTATGCTTGAGCATGATCTTGCGGATAATTTCATATGCTCACAGCCTCTCAATTTATTTTCCCCGACCCCATAGCCGTAGATCCTGAAGGCCATGGGCTAATCTGTGTGGGTGCTGATTTAGCCCCAAGTACCTTGCTTGAAGCCTACACACATGGTTTATTCCCTTGGTTTTCTGAAGGTGAGCCCATTTGTTGGTGGTGTCCTGAACCACGCTGTATTATTCAACCATTTGCTTACAAACCAAGTAAATCTTTACTACGCAATATGAAAAAGTTTGATTATACAATCAGTGTAAATCGAGCTTTTGAGCAGGTTATTCGTGCCTGTAGCATGCCACGCAGTTATGCCAATGAAACCTGGATTTCAGAAGATATTATTCAAGGCTATTGCCAATTATTTGAACTCGGGCATGCTTATAGTATTGAAGTTTGGCAAAACCACCAATTAATTGGTGGTTTATATGGCGTATGTATTGGTCAAGGCTGTTTTGGTGAGTCGATGTTTAGTCGGCAAACTGACGTCTCAAAAATGGCTTTTTATACACTAATGCTAATTGGTCAGGACAACCAATTGCCTTGGATTGATTGCCAATTGGTCAATGAGCATTTACTGAGCCTCGGAGCAAGTACACTTTCTCGCCAAACCTATCTTAATTCGTTACAAGATGTGATAAATGCCCCTGCCCTTGATTGGAAAAAATATCAAGACAGTGTATTTTCAAGTAAAACAATAGCGCAAAACATGTGCCTAAATGAATGATAAACAGTTAGAGGGAGCTTGTTATGAATTCTTATCACCCGCAGTCCCTGCTCAATGAATTACAGTATTACATTACACCGCCGCACAATTGCAGTTATTTAGACAATAAATCGGCACGTATGGTGTTTTTAGACCCTGCACAACGTATCGATGTGGTCACGCTCTCAGAACTATCACGCTTAGGTTTTCGCCGCAGTGGCGATTTTGTCTATCGCCCTGAATGTCACCTATGCCGCCAATGCTTATCCTGTCGTGTACCTGTTGATATTTTTCAAATGAATTCTCAACAAAAAAAAGCATGGAAGCGTAATCAGGATTTAAGCATTAAAATTACGCGTACCCAAGATGCCAGCTCGGTTCATTATGATCTATATGCCCGTTACATTAACCAGCGGCATTGTGATGGTGATATGTATCCCCCCAATGAAGATCAATTTGAAAAATTTTTAATGCATACCTGCACAGACAGCTTCTTTTTAGAACTTTGGCATGGTGAGCGCTTGGTCAGTGTTTCCACTTGTGATCCTTTAGACGATGGGATTTCAGCTGTCTATACTTTTTTTGATCCCGATGAAAATCGTCGCTCATTGGGTGTTTTTGCGATCTTAAAGCAAATTGAATATGCCAAAGCGCAGGGCTTAAATTATGTGTATTTAGGCTATTGGGTGCCACATTCAGGCAAAATGAACTATAAATCGCAATACGTACCCTTAGAATTACTGATTGATGGACAATGGCGCCGCCTAAATCGTATTTTAAATGCCGAGGAAATTGAGCAACTCGGGCGATCCTTAATGACCACCCTGCCGTCAGGTTGGAACAATTCAATCATTAAATGAATTACTTAAACAACTGGGCAAAGTCATCACTACAAGATTTCACCATAATAATGGCATGTTCACGCGTGCCATCTGCTTTTGGATAATAATTCTTGCGTAAATCAATCTGATGAAAATCAGCTTTTTCATACAGCTTAATTGCAGCGGTATTACTTTCTCGGACTTCTAAAAAAATTTGAACGGGATTATTCTGTAATAAATCCAACGAAGCTGTAAGCAGCTCATAACCTAAACCTTGCCCTTGCTGGCTTGGATCGACTGCCATAAGTAATAAATTTGCTTCATCGAGCACAGGTTGTAAAATACAAAATCCAACCACACTACCATTTTTTTCAAGCACTGTGCTTTGGTATTGTGCCGCAGCATCAACAAATTGTTGGTGCGTCCATGGATGGGTTTGCACGCTTTTTTCAATTTGAGTAACGGCTTGAACATCACTGTGTTGCATTAAACGGATCATGTTCGTGGTCTTATCGATTACATTAAATGTGCATTATAGAAAGATTGAATAAAAAAGCCAGCCATAAAAAAAGCGTCCCAAAGGGACGCTTTTTTCACACAATTAATACTTATGCAATTACTTTCGCAACAACACCAGCACCAACTGTACGACCGCCTTCACGGATTGCGAAGCGTAAGCCTGCGTCCATTGCGATCGGGTGGATAAGCTCTACTGACATCTCAACGTTGTCACCAGGCATAACCATTTCAACGCCTTCTTTAAGAGAAATCGCGCCAGTTACGTCCGTAGTA